>Ga0209611_10006951_pt1 | contig 18301 bp, 14 predicted proteins | sample S1TSphgellanicum_3_FD_187693 | JGI IMG/M metagenome (GOLD analysis project Ga0209611, IMG submission 187693) | Host-associated microbial communities from peat moss isolated from Minnesota, USA - S1T2_Fc - Sphagnum magellanicum MG (SPAdes) (version 2) | ecosystem: Host-associated > Plants > Peat...
TTTTCAAGTTCCTTTATCCATTCTTCTCTTAAGGTGCAAGCATGATAAAATGGACAAAAATTTTTTTTGCTTCGTTTTTATTTTGCATATGAAAACACTAAAATAATATCAAAATGGGGGGAAGTATAATAGAAAACCCTTTGTCCTATTTGTTACAATTGTAAAAATGTACTTCCAAAAAATTAAGAGTAAATAAACTTTGAAAGTACAAAACAAAAAAATCTTCATTTATTAGATAGTAAATTTAAGGTCAAGGAGTCTTCAACACAAGATGTTTAATAAAAACTAATGATGCAATATCAAAGTATAAATATCATTGTATTTTTAAAGTGCTAATAAAAAATCTATTTTATTTTCTATTTATAAATATTAATTTTGGCTAGGTACTTGGGTTAGTGGATTACTTAGGGGTAGTTTTGGTTTGGTTCCAAGGAACTTCATCCGAATTAGGCTAGAACTGATTCCTTCAATTCTTGCATTGAATGTAGCTAAAACCAAACTCAAGGTTTGATTCCTAGGTTCAATTCCAAGCTAGTTTTGAAAATTGTGACTACCCTAATTTTTGAAAAACATTTAATTCTCTAATTCCAAGTGGATAGGGGTTTAATAAGACTTGAACCCTAAACATCAATGAAATAGGTGACAACATTTAACCATTGAGTGGTCATAATATTTGAAATAAAAATGTGCACCTTTTGGTATTACTTTAGATTATCTTGTTGATTGTTTTTATTCGGTATCCAAAGAAGGATTATTTATTTCACTTTTGTGAGGTAGGTGGTCTAGTCCAATAGGATCCAAAAGAGGACCTAACTAAATTTGGCTACCTACCAAAAAAGTTAGTCAAGGATATTGGGGATTTGGGGGGAAGGGGCTTGGTGTTTGTGGTGAAAAATGAGGCCAAAATTGGGGGTTGAATTAGGGGGTTTTGGGGGTTTATTTTGGGTTTGTTGAAATAAGGCTGAAATGGTGGGGGCCTGTTTCAAGTGAATAAGGGGTGAATTATGGGGCTTTGAAGGGGTGTTTTTGGGGGCATATTTGGGGCTTTTTTAGGGTATTTAAAAGTGAAATTAAGGGGTATTTTTGGAGAAAATAGAAAAAAATTAAGGATATTCTAGGGCTGAATTGAGAGGTGACAAGAGACCATATTTCAAGGTGAAGACTACTAGTTACAATTACAAAAAATCTAAACATGAAACCACATGGCAATGGCTATGATCCTCTATAAACATCTTGTTTAAGTTAAAGTTTAAAAATTAGGCTAGTTTGTATTAGTTTGATAATTATTTATATATATATTCTTGGAATAAAAGTTCAAGTTTTTCCTATTTTTTTTCATTATCCATTTTGATGTTTTGGATCTTGTACCTCGAACTGAAGGCTATGGAATTGCAAACCAAAATTGACTAATTTGAAAAAAGAAGAAGAATTAGAATTACCCCCTAAATTAAGAAAATTGAGACCAAAATCGGGTCTCACTTTTGTATATAAAAAAGAATTAGAACCAAATGATAACTTGTCCCTTGAAATTTTTATGCATAGGAATGGGGGATTCTTCCTATAATTAGGGAATTAGCCAACAATGGTAAGTACCTACTTAACATGTATTTTACGAAATCTCACATTGCAAAAAATAAAATGCAAAAGTTATTTATATTCTGAAAAACTCACTTTCAACCTACTGTTACAATGTGAATTTTGAAAATTAATGCACAATAATGAAAAACTACCTTTTCTTTGATATTCATGTAAAAAATTCAATGAACAATAATTGTATGGCGAGTTTTGTTGTTATTTTCAATCTACTTGCATTCAATTTTAATAAGGTAATTTTTTTGTCTACTTTATTGTGCTTACACCCTTCTTAACTCAAAATGACAATATTTGAATTTTTTAAATAACTAGATTTATTGAAGGCAAAAGGGTTCACAAGATCTTGCAAAATGTCAATACACATTGGATTAATATGTTAAGTCTAGACAACAAAATGAGTGATGCCCATGTACAAGTCATTAGTTGAAAAAATGATTGAAAACAATTTGTATATCTTGACTCCCAAAGTTAATTTTGAACTTTTTATGATGTAAACTTAGAACTCATTTATTTTTTTGTTGCCCATGTTGAAAACAATCCATGCATTGATCAACTTTGCACAAAAAAAAGATGCATGGGTTTACAAACTTATGTTGCAACTATCAAGATCAACTATACTCTAACTATTCAAATTTAGGAATGAAATATGTATTTGATATTTTCAAAGAATTCTAAATTTAGTTGCTTGTATTCACAACAAAATGCATTTAAAATGAATGGAAGATGACTTCATTGGACCTCAACACCTTAGGTGTCAAATATTTGTGATTTGATTCTTTAAATTCCATTTTTTGGGCTATGTATTTAAATACCCATGGCAAGAAGATCCATGTGACATGAGAGATCTTCACTAGTATTGTGGAGGATGCAAACACATTTTTGTTCAAGATTCCAATTTCCAACCATCCTTTGTTGACATTTTTGATTGTTTCATTTGAATTTTGTATACTAGAATTGAGGTTTTTGATGTAGTGTCCATTCACTATTTTTCGAACTCCCAACATATATGTTGTAAAAAATATTTTACAAGAAATTGTAGGACATAATATCTAGGTGAAAATAACAAATTAGTCCTATTGGGTAAACAACCTTGACAAAACATAGGTTATAGTAGGGAAGCTACTTAATGTAAATCCTATTGATATGAACTTCATAAAATTTTGAACTATTTCAAACTATTGTCCAAAAGATTGTAAATGCCAAAAGATTTAATAGTCATAAGATTACTATAACTAGAAACTAGGAAACAAAACTACTAGATCTAAGTATCAAGGTGATTTGTTCCATAGTAATTAGATAACCTAGGTAGGACCTAGTAGATCAAACATCATTCAATTTTTGGACTTACTATGACCAAGGTATGTTAAGGCAATTGACTTTGGTAATGAAAAACTATTGGGGCTGAAATTGGGAAATAATGATTATTAGGTTAACAATCTTGGGAAAAACATATGTGTAATAATTAGGCGATTTAAGTATGATTCTCATGCAAACCATTAATTTTTTAATATTATGGTTGAGTTATGATATTTTTGATAATCAACTATTATAATTTTTAACAATCTATTTAACAATTACTTCTAAATGTTCAAAAATATATATTGGGTTTTTTTTTTTGCAGAATAGGGTGGTTCAACCACTTAGTTAATTTTATGAAAAATCACATTTTAATAATGGGTAGAAGGTTTCACACATAAACATATCCATTCCCTGTATTAAACAAAAGAAGCAAAACACATAATAGTTCAAGGTGTTAATTGAGTCACATGCAATGCTTGAGGACTCCTACTTGAACTCCCATTATAGTGTATTTATGTTATTCCAACACATTCACAAACACTCATTTTCTTTATAGATTTTCACTCTTTTCCAAATTAAAATTCTTTCATCTTTCCAGAATAAAAAACAACTTTTTAATTAGTTTGAGGAATCCATATCTACATCATACAAAAGTGGCAATCACATTTTTCACAACCACCAATTTTTTTTCTCTCGAATCAACCAAGATCTTACTTTAGTGGTTAAACTTTAACTATGTAACTCCACCTAACTCATTTTTAATAACAATGACTAAAATATTGGAAGTAACTCAACCACCTCTTAAAAATTGTGAAAGTAATGGTTTTTTTGGCCATTCCTACCTATTATTGGGCATGTGAAATTATTGAACTATCAAATTAAAAAGTGAACAAATAAGAAAATGGTTCAATAAATTTCCTTTTAACATCATTGGGGTTTTTAGTTCACATTGATTTTCACACCTTCCCTTTCTAACAATAGTTCAAAGCAACTTTTCAATTCCTGCTTCACATGGCTACGGCATGTATTCTTTCAAACAATTCTTTTGAAAACATATCAAATGATTATATGATTTTATTTTAGAATGTTTACATCATCATATTTTTTCAAACATTCTTTCCAATGGGACATCTCATGTTAATCAAACTTGCATCATTTCATGTTGAAGTTTGATAGCGTACTAATGTTCCTCTTGTTGTTAACAATATTTTTCTACCATTTAACAAATCTGATTTGGACTTATGCATCTTTCAATAACTTGATTCCCTTGTGTATCCACCTACCACAATCATGAATGCGTAAAGACACATGATGACATTCATGATGTCTTTGCATCCTTTGCAAAAAAAGTTGGTTTTTATGTAATCTAAGAACAAGAGGTAAATTCTTCCCTTTTCCACACTTTTACATCTTGACGGCATGTTGACATTTTCCTTTACAAAAATGGAGTTCACACCTTTGGAAACAACATTGTTGTTGACCCCACTTTTACAATTCCGATTTGGACTTATGCATCCTTCAATAACTTGATACCTTTATGTATTCAAGTGATCAATCCATTGTGTATCCACCTATCACAATAATGATGTAAAGATAGATGATGACATTCATGATGTCTTTGCATCCATTGCAAAAAAAATTGGTTTTGTGTAATCTAAGAGCAAAGAGGTAAATTCTTCCCTTTTCCACACTTTTACGTTTAGACAACATGTTGACTTTTTCTTTACAAAGATGGGGTTCACACCTTTGTAAACAACATCATTGTTAATCCCACTTGTGCAAATCTTTTGTCCTAAGCAATTTACACACATGATTTCAAGCTTCATAACTTCAAATGCACCCCATATGAAAAAACAAAAATATCAATATTGACATTCAAAAGCTTAGTTCCTCCATTGACAATAGAAAATTTCAACTGTTTCCACAAACATGTTGATAATTTCATACATGTTTGTCCCAACAATGAGAAGGGTAAGAATTCTTCAGAAGATCCCTTTCTCAATCCTAACCAGTGTTGGGTGAATATCTGATTTGGCAAGTTACTCATTGCTTTTGATTCCGATAAGTAAAAACCAAACCAAAATCTAGTTCCTACTTCTATTGATGTCTGGAACCAAAATGGAAATTGAAATTTTTGGGAAAAAAACGATGAAAACCGAAAGCGAAATAGGGGTTAATATAAGGTTACTTGCTGATTCTAGTCTGGGTTACTTAAAATTAGACTAAAATAGGTCTAATTTTCAAAACCAAAATTGGAATCAAAACTTGATTTCACTTGATGTGCAAGATGAAAACCAAACCATTTTAATTTAGTTTTTAAAACCAAAACAGAAGCTTCTTCTTAAGAGTAAAAATTGCCCAACATTAATCTTAATCACTTTGCTCTTGAACAACAAGTTTCAATTGCAATCCCAAAGATGCAAGCTTGTACAAATCCTAAGTCATACAATAGTAGTGAGGTTAGCTACCTCTCAACATCCACCACTTGTCAACCCTCACCCATAACTACTTCAAATGTTTTATATGTTGTAAATAGCTCAAGGATGATCTCTAGTTTAGCTCTAGATCATTGACCTTTAAAAAGTCTAAAGAAGCTGGACTCTTTCATCTCAAGATGGTAACGATGTGAGTGATGTAAGCAGCCAGCCAGACTCTCAACCGCACAAGAGTTGTATAGCATGTACCCACATGATAGATAAGTATTGTCGTACTGCAACCCAGCGCAGAAATAAGCATCCAAGAGCAGAAAGCAATCCCATCTTCCATGTTGCCTAAAAGTCATTCAACAATGCAAGATTGCATAACTCCAGGTAAACTGAAGAAGACAAATAAGATTAAATAATCTGTTGATCTGCAGAGTTGTGTGGGTTGAGCATGTGCAGGCCACAGTAAGACACAACAGCTGCTGCAAGGAAACCACTACCGTCACTGAGCCCACTGCCACACCTAGGGCTGACACCTCCCAATCATCTGAAACAACCCGCAGATTTTCAAAGTTGAAACTGGTTTGTGCACATGATTGTTCTCAGTACAACTATAATATGTGGTGGCAAACTGCATTTCTGGAATGCTAATATCTGGCCCCATGCTGAAGAAGATGGTGGGTAGCAAGCAAAAATACAAATAGAGGGTTCCCAAATCCTCTGTTTTGTTGAAATAATTAACTAAGAGGTGACACTGTCTCTCTGAAGAAATTTGTGGCAACATTGCAAAATTGAAGGAGAAATTCACACACTTCAGGTAGCTTACATTCACATCTGATTTTTCTATTGTAACAGATTGAATCACCTTTTACAGTTTCAAACAATGATGCCAACTTTAGTTCCATGTTCGAGATCAAAGCTTCACATTCTTGAGTGAAGGATCCAACAGTAGAGAGAGGGCAGCTGAAGTCCTGTTGTCAAATGAAACACAAAAATCCTCAAGAATTGGTAAAGGAGATGGTGGCACACCTGTTGGATACAGCTGCCAATGTGGTGCCTGCTGATGTAGCCACACAAGCTCTCACAGCATAAACTACCGGCTGTGGGAAGGCTGGAGCTCTGAGAGGTCTTCTTCCTGTCAAGCTAAGTCCCTTCTTATGATTGCAAGCTTTTGATCTCTGCTAGTTACTTCTACCTCTAGCCAGTTTCAGATCTTTGAAAAATGTTGATGATTCCTGCATCTATTTCAACCATGAGCTTCATTTCAATAGAACAGACAGAAATAGGAACACATTGCAACAACAAACTGCTGGGTAAACCTCTCTCAGAAAAGTTACACCAAAACAAACAGTCTAAAGCTTGTGCACCTGGTTCAAACTGTCCAGATTCAGGGACCACATAAGGTGATGCCAATCCCCTACTCTGGCTCTGTTTTACTGCTACCACAATGAAGAATTCACAAGGTGCAGATGATGCTTACACTACCATCACCAGATTGTCATTTCTTCGCTTTTAGTGATTGCTATTAACCTACAATTCTCTGAAAGCTCATGTAACCACTGTTACTCAAAAGATTTCTTTTAAGAAGTGAGCCCACAATTTGACATTGGCCATGGAAGATCTCCACACCAACCAATTTCAGAACTTTGGTCTACAAATTAAAAATCTCTTGCTTCTATTATGCTGGCATGGAAACCCTTCACAATCTACTCTCAACATAGCCAATTCAAACCAAACTCTCATAGACCAGTCTATATACCTATTCAAATGCATTGATTTGTTGGAATCAATCTCTGTCTTCTTCAAGCATGTTGTCATCATATGAATCCCTGGATCAATCTTTCTTCTTCAAGCATGTTGTAGCTGTATGAATGCCAGATCTCCTTTGTCCCAACCAACCCAGACAACAATGCCCATCTCCCGATGATGATGTCCAGTTGTCCTGAATTGCATAACATGGCCAACAACCTCAGTCCACAAATTTCTCCCTGAAGACAGACATCACATATTCTCAAGCATCATCACCACAACCCACATACACAACAATTGATTCATGCCTTAAGTCAAGCTTCTTGACTTTGCAATGTACTTACCTGAAAAGAGAGAGAGAACACATAATGTGGGTTTGGTGAAGGGGTTCCATTGAATTGCCCTACTGCCTGTTGCATATGCAAAACCCTAGACCCCAAACCCTAAACCCTAAACACACACCAAACAACAGAAACAGCTATGCTTGAGCAGACTTCAACTTGCTCCAACTGCCATAGCTCCTAATGAGGAAGGAATCCACAAGAATAAGAAGAAGAAGAAGAAGATATAGTACTGAGAAGGAGAAAGACCTCAAGAATACATACGCCTGCATTCTTGAGCATCGTCGTCATCATCATCATCTTCAGGATTGTGCTGGAGTCTCCACAGTGAGAGGGCAGTTGAAAGCTTCAAAGCCGAATTGTTGTACAAAGCAATCGATAAGCTGCTCTGTGACCACCGCTTGCTCTTGCAGCGGATGGGAGGAAGAGAGTTCCTTGCTGAGGGACGTGACCTCCTTATCGGCGATTCCACAAGGAACGATGTGTTGGAAGAAGCTCAAATCCGGAGCTATGTTGAACGCCAAACCGTGTGAAGTGATGCTACCAGAGGAGACCCTGACGCCCACAGCACCGATCTTCTTCCTGTTGTCCGACACCCAGACGCCCGTCTCCTTCACCATCCTTCCTCTGGCGCTGATGCCATAGAGATGGCACAGCCGGATCATGGTGTCTTCCAAACCTTCCACGTACTTGCGAACTCCGAGCTTCAAGTCTCTTAGAGACAGGATAGGATACAGGACTGCCTGGCCCGGGCCGTGGAACGTGATGTCGCCTCCTCTCTCAGTCTGGTGAATCTCGGCTCCCATGCTCCTCACAACGGCGGGCGTCGACAGAAGGTTGTGTAGCGTCCTACGCTTGCCGACTGTGAAAGTTGGTGGATGCTGCAAACACAAGAGCGTGTCGCAAATCGTGCCTACTCGCCGCTTCTCTACTAGCTCATTCTGAAGCACAAGTGCTTCTGCGTATTTCACTATTCCCATTCTCCAAATCTCCAATCTCCTCCCACTCGATGATGCCATCAATCTTTTTCTCAGATTTCCAAGCTTTTTTCTTCTCGCATGCACTTGTTTTTTGTAACCAACATGTGCACTGCATGAAGAACAAGTATTTCTCTTTCTCCTCTTTTCCGGGTTTAAGCCTTTGGTAGAGTAGTGATAGAGAAGAATCTGTGTGGCGTTGCTGTAGTAGAAATGAGGATCTCACCTGCTGGTGTTTCAAAGGGGGATTTCCATACCTGTTGGGTGTTCCCAATGATTGGGAGATGTGGCACGCTGAGGCTTTGAACCAGTGTGATGCTGAAGCTGTCTGTGGTTGTGGTACTGGTGCCATTGTCAGGGCATCAGCGGATTCTAAGTCCCCTCAATTCAGTTGCTTCCTCAAAGCCTGTGGTGATGGCAGTGCACCATCAACTCAACCAGATTTCAAGCATAAGGAGACACAGGATGCACTCTGGCTTCTGGACCGATGAAACCCCCCATGGGTGGAAGCAAAACTGGCTGTCATGGCACCAAGGACTATACAATCGGATCGCTTTTCATGGAATAGAAGGCTTGCAACATATGTTAAGGCGGGCAACATGAGAAGGCAATTAAGCTTTTCCAAGATATGCAACAAAAAGGTATCATTCCTGACACATTCACCTTTGTTCCAGTGCTCAATGCATGTGCTAGTTTACAAGCACTTGAAGAGGGCAGGTGGGCTCATGAACAGATAATTCAAAGTGGTTATGAGGCTGATGTCTTTGTGGGGTGTAGCCTCATTGACATGTATGCCAAATGTGGGAGCATGAATGATGCTCAGAGAGTGTTCAGCAAGATGCCATCACATGATGTGGTCACTTGGAATGCCATGATATTGGGACATGGGAAGTCTGCACAAGGGCACAAAGCCCTCGAACTATTTCGACAAATGCAACAGGAAGGTGTGCAGCCAGATTCTGTTACTTTTGTTGGGGTGCTGAATGCATGTGCCAGCTTAGTTGCACTTGAAGAGGGCAGGTGTGCTCACAAGCAGATCATTCAAAATGGATCAGATTCAGATGTCTTTGTGGGGAATAGCTTGGTTGATATGTATGCAAAATGTGGGAGCATGGAGGATGCTTGGAGAGTGTTCAACAAGATGCCATCACATGATGTGGTCTCTTGGAATGCCATACTTGGGGGATGTGCCATGCATGGGCATGGCAAGGAAGCTCTTAAACATTTTGAGCAGATGTGTGAAGAAGGTGTACATCCAGATGATATCACTTTTGTTTGTCTTCTGTCAGCTTGTAGCCATGCAGGTTTGGTGGATGAAGGCATGTGCTGTTATGCTTCGATGATTGAAGTTTACATGATTTCTGCAACATTGGAGCATTACACGTGCATGGTTGACCTTCTTTCCCATGCTGGCCATCTCCAGGAGGCAGAGAATATTATCAAGGTGATGCCCTGTAGACCACATGTGACTGTATGGATGGCTTTGCTCAGCGCTTGCAGAATTCATGGTAGTGTGGAGATGGGAGAACACATTGCAAAGGTTGTTCTTGAATTGGAGCCTGAAAATGCTGCAGTTCATGTGCTGCTATCAAACATCTATGCTGCAGCTGGCAGCAGGCATCTCTGCAAGAATGTTCAACGGCAGAGAAAGCAACAAGGTCTAAAGGAACAACCAGGTCGCACCTGGATTGAAGTGAACAATGAGGTGCATACATTTTTAGTAGATGATCAAGACCACCCAATGCAGAACTGAAGAGATTGTTAGGGCTCTTGCATGATGCAGGGTATGTGCCATATACTAAATTTGTGCCGCATGGTGTGGGGGAAGAAGAAAAACTGTTTCATTTGTGTCACCATAGCGAGAAATTGACTGTTGCATTTGGGCTCATCAACACAGCTCCTGGTACTCCACTCCTAGTACTAAAAAATCTGCAGGTTTGTGAAGATTGCCACCTTTTCACAAAATTCATTTCAAAAATAGTTTGGAGAGCAATTGTGGTGAGGGATGCCAATCGCTTTCATCACTTTGAAGATGGTGTTTGTTCTTGCATGGACTATTGGTGATGCCAGTAGTCTCTCTTGTCAACCACCATATCGAGTGGATTTTGTTTGTAGCACATCTAGTGGTAGTATTACCATAGTTGAACACCATTGTCAGATGTGGTACCCCTGAAAAAGTGGCCATGGAGCCTCCCCATAGTGCTCTACCATTTGTCATGCCTCTTTCCTCGTGTATGGAGTTATTTTGGAAACTGAATGGAATTTGAGACTATGACAATATTTCCAAAGGTTTCTACTCCATTGGAAATTTTTCCATTCCTGCCTGCAATGATTTACTGATTAGGATTTGTGAATTTGCTGTTGCACTTGACTGGTGGGTCATTTCAGAAAACTCTTGGATGGATTCCCAAACTACCTTGGTGAAGTTTCTCTCATTGTTCTTGACCCACTGCTGGGAGCTGATAATGAAATCAGTGGCAATGTTATGGGGTGTCAGAAGTCAATACTACACATGTTGCTGTTGAAGGTCTCTGAATATGTATATGGCTGTTACCACTTTATCGAACCCCTTCTCCATTTTTGGTTTTTTTTTTTTTCTCTGCTCTGTAGGGATTGGGCTCCTCTTCATCATGCTTGTTGATTTGCTGCTCTGTTGCATTGTTGGTCATCTCTCAATTCTATTTAGGTTAACTTGAACTGTATGGAGAAATTGCCAGCGGTTATTAATATTCAGAAACTTACAATACTTGGAAACAATTTGCAACATAAAAAGTCAAGCTGATTTGAAACTCTTTCATGGTCTAACTCTAACAGACACTGCCACCCCACAACTCTGTGCTCCTCATGAATGAATGTCACCTCTCTTGCGAAACAGATCATTGAGCCTGCTGGCAGAGCTTGTTCCATAGATGTAGTGCACCGAAGGATAATTCAGTCTTCTTGGGGAGCTCATTCCACATATAGATCATGTCATGCATCAAGTACACTGAATCTGTAAATTAGAGATTTCCTTTTCCTCTTTGGAACTTAAGCTCAATAGAGGTTTCTTATATATTCTTGGAGCCAATTCAGTTTTAGTCATTAAATACTGCAGAAACTAGAGAAATGCTTCCCCCAAAATGTGCATTTTATCAATGGATCACCATTTTGTCACTGCCAGATGAGTGAGTACATTGTCATTGTAAAACACAATCTCCCACTCTTTCAGATGTTTTTATATGTAGATGTATGAAGCTCCAGTCCATGATAAGAAGTATTGCACTGAAACTGCTCCACTGGTGAGTGATAAGCAAAGAATTTCACAACTAGATTTTGACCTAAATCTTGAAACTGCAGTCTTCTTGATTAAGAAAAAACATTTGAAGGACCAGGCATCATGCACATGTGACTGAGTTATGATGCAGACTCCAACCCATGTTTCTTGACCCTTTGTCAACTGCAGGGCATGCTATTGCAGCCTTGCAACTATTGTGCAAAATTGAAGGATTCCCTAACACAAAGCACTGCCAGGACGTGTCTTAAAGCAGCATGCAAGGTCCATTGTCAAGGGTTATCAGAACTTCAAATAGCTGAAGTTCGGGTAGATGGTTGTGCAGACTAGACTGTAACAACTGTCAAATTCATGAGAAACAGATGAGGATCCCAGCATCAGTTTCATCTGAGCATGACACCAGTAGTTGAGAACTTTTGACATACAAATGCACTATTAACCAGCCACACTTCCAGCTGAAGAATTGCCATCTAGCAATTTGCAAAATGCAGTGATAAAAGTAGCAATCACCTTGTGTGCAGCAACTGCCAGCACTTCCACGAATGCACATGACACTAGCATGGGGAGCGACTCAGGTTCACTCACTTCTTACAAAGTTGTTGAGAATAGTGAGCACATCAGCAGAGTGTGCAGTAGAATCAACCTTCCACTCCCCAACCCACAGATCTCAGACCTTACTTTGTCTACTTGATATTGCACCATCTCACCTGCATTCTCTTACACCTCTTATACAGGAAAGCTTGACTTTTTACACTATATTAGAACAATGAAGGGGCAGCTGTTATTGCATCTGACACTCCATCTACTGACTCTTCTTTTCAATTTCCCTCAGCCTCTTACTCGGAATTCTGCTGCTCACATTCTGAAGTTTCCAAACTGTGAATCCTGAAGTTTCTCTTTGTCTCTCTCATTCTTCCTGTCTCCAGAGATATACAAGTCACTTGTTTGTCACACCTAAAACACCATCACTATGTTCTGACAAAGATGTCCAGTGACTACTTGCAGTGGAACAACTATTTCTGTGAATGTACAATAAGAATAGTCAAGCCCCCCCACAGGTTGAGAACACACTCCACACTCTCATCAGATGCAAGTTAGATGGAAAGCAAGGGGGATTGGATATGTACCCTGCAGGTCTTTCCCTCACTTTCAGCCTTAGATTTCAGCCTGGAAACTCTGCAAGAGCTAGGTCATCTACTTCCAGGCATTCAAATGGATACTTCCCACACCAGGGCACCGGCAAAATGGCAACATGGTTATCGTTAGGAGATTTGTGAAAGTGAACAAAAATTTCAGTCTACCTTGCTGCTACTACACTCTTTGTTATAGAGAGAGTAACATAGTCGCAACTGCAAAAGGGACAAGAATCCCACAGCACCATGTGAACAGTGATCCCTCCAGATGTGTTGCTTGGCTGCACACAGAGACACAAACCGATAAGTCATATTAACAGAGTTCCTGTATGTTTTAGTAGTGCCCGAAAACTCACTACCATTTCATTGGGCTTGCAAATTAAGGTACTGCTACTATTTCACATCTGCTGAACCCTCACAAAGTTGCTTTTCACAAGTCTCATCTAGCTCCAAAACTTATGCCCTAGAGCTTTTCTGACTATTAATTGTGAGCTGCTGTATTGACCAGTAAATCCAGAAATGCATTTTATGAACCAGATCCTACCAGTGAGCTTAAATTTCCATGACCTAAGATAGGAAAAGGAATTACCTTGCTACATAAACGCATGACCCATAGCCTGTAAACAAGCCCAAAACACTGTGTTAAGAGAATCACTGTTATCTAGAATTGTCCTTTTGTGATACAGAACTCTTCAAGTGATCACAAGTACTTTAAGAGTTGAAAAATACTCACTGGGGTCCACATTTGTCAGCTCTGCATCACCACCAAACAAACATGACCTTGGGTCTGTTTGGAAATAGTGGTAGTAGATGTTAAATGCATAGGAGGCATGTGATACCACGGTGTTGGGTAGATAGCAGGCCCCTCCTGGCTGTATAGGGTCACAATTAGCTAGGCCTGGTCCACATGCCCAGTCCAAACCCTGTTGCAAGCTACTGTTAGTTGCACTAGGCTTTGCCACACACCACACATAGGTCGCACTTGGTGAAGGTGTTTCGCTCCCACCACCACCACCACCTGCAGATGGCCCTGAAGATGGTCCTGAAGATGGCCCTGAAACTGGCCCCGGTGACAGTGATCCACTTCCAGAACTCCCAGTAACAAAATCTATATCATACTTACTGCTCCCATTTGCATAAAACAACCCAAAGTGTTGCATTGAAACTGGTCCTGGATTCAAATCTTCATCATAGAGGTCATAGATGTATGCATCAATCTCCTGGCCAGGTCTTAAAGGTGTCCCAGCATTAGTTTGAGTGATCCTCACCAGGTTGCTGAGGTAGGTCTTGGCATTGTCATAGTTTGCTGCAGTCTCAGATGGAGCTCCTTCTGAGGCCCACCCAGTCTCTGTGACTGTCACTGTAAGAGAACTATAATTGAGTGCTCCAATGGCAGAGATGAGTGCATCAACTTGAGCATCATACAAACTGTAATAAGTCAGATGGCTGCCAGTATCCAGGACCCCTGAAGTGAAATTGAACAGGGCATAGTTCAAGGGGATGTTATTGGGATTTAACTCGTATGACAGAAATGGGTAGACATTAAGCATGAAAAATGAATTAGTTGCAGCAAGGAAGGCCAGCATGGGCTGAAGTACTGGAAGGAAGCTGCTGTTGAACACACCAGCAGAAGGTGGATAAGAATTCTCCAAAATTTCCAAATTCATTGGGGAAGAAACCTTTACCGATTTATCCAGTGTCAGATTCACTAACCCATTGTATAGATTCCGCATTGCAGGGACAAGATATGAGGAGATATTGCTTTCAGTCGTGAGCACATCAGAACCCACAGCTATGGCATTAATGTTTGTTGTTTTAATGTAAGCAGCCACATTATTCTGAATCCACTCAGCTGCCAATGATGGTGAGACTGCAAGGCCTGGTATCTCATCATTGGTGATGCCAATGATTACCCTAATCTGTGTGAGTGAAAAAGCTTGAATCACAGTTGGATCATAGTCATATATTCTAACTCTTGTTATGACATTGTCCTGCAACAGTTGTGCCGCTTCTTGTGGTGTTGGTATGTTGTTCCCGTTTCGCCCATACACTGCCCCAATAGAGTTAGCATCTGCACACATTAAAAAGAAAACACAGGAGAGACACTATAAAGACTGAGTCTTAATCTGTTTTGAATCTCCTCTTCTCTTCAGAAAAATGTTAAACGCAGAATGCAAATCTTGCTGCCTGACTGAGAACCAACCACAGTGCCCAAAGTGGAGGCTACCTAAGTGTGTACAGTCAAGAATTGCTGGCTGGCCTCCCAGTGTTCCTCTTGACAATGTTGAACCACATACACTCTTTGCACAGAGAGAGAGATATAACCTTGAGAGGAGCTTCATGCTCTCTCTCCACTCTTGTTCACCCTACTACTACTTCCCCATCATAAACTTTGTTTTCGGGTTGCATTGGCACTACTAAGGGAAAGTATCTCTTGAACTGAACCTAGGACCGAGACATTTTTCTACATAGTCTCGGTCCATAGCTCAGTAATCCCTCACGGAGAGGATTGAGCTAAACCAGCTCCAAAAATCTACCAAGACGATCTCAGAAAACTGGAGATTTCCAGCACCGTATGGCAGATTGTAGCTCCAGACATAAGCTGGAAATCAATCCTTGATTGCAGACTCGTAGAACCCCCATAGCAGAGAATCCAAGGTCCGGATTCCAAAGACAGATAGACAGCGCTCGGCCCTGGTCTTCGCTTCCACACATTCCTACCCCTCCCCCCCACAGGTGCAGCGGCCAAGGCAACAAACAATCTCCATGAACAGCTCGAAGAAACGAGGAGACTTACCTGCAAGGAAAAAGGAGGAGAGCAAGCAGACGAGCGAGGCGCAGCAGATGATGGCGGCCGCAGCACAAGAGATGACCGGGAGATTGAACAACCATGGGACCTCAGCTGGCACGCGAGGAGGCATGGTAAGGCAAATCTAGAATCTTCACAATCCAAGAATCAATGTAGCAGCAGCAGCGCTACAAAGAGTGAAAGCAAAGGAACCACCAGCACTGATACTAGAAATCCGCAGAACTCATTGCATCAATCTCATGAAGACGAAGAGAAGCAACGCCATCACCAGATTCAACACCGGTCCTTCTCCCTCTCCTTTTCTTTCTCCTCCTTGCTCCTATTCCGGCGGCAGCAACCACAGCACGCCATGATCGATGCAGCTGGTGAGCATGGCGGCAGAAGAAGAAGAAGAAGAAGAAGAAGAAGAGGGTGACAACTTCATCAGAAACGGTGAACATGCTGATTCTCCTTCTTTTGATGATAGCGAACACGACCGAGAGAGAAAGAGAGAGAGAAAGAGCGATCGAAGCAACTACGCACAAAACAGAAAAAGTCTTCAGAAGAGGAGCGGAGCGCACGACAAGCCCGGGAGAAGCTTCCGGGTGGCATGACATGGCAAGGAAGGCAACCACCCGGCCCACCTTCGGCTCAAAAACCCAAGTTCCAATGTCTAATTGTGGAGAAATTTCGCCATTTTTTCCACTAAGAAATTGGGAAAGCTTTATTGGGCCAGGCCCCCACAGGGACAGGGACAATCCAACTTTTGGAAGTTCTTACCTTATTAGAACCGGTTTCACATTACGTGAACCGGTTTTTTTGGGTGAAAGTGTTTAGACTGTTTAGATTGAAACGGATTTTTTGGGTGTTCAGAGTGTGGACACAGTAGGTAGATGTACAACATCTTATCTATTGAATTTGTTTGAGTTTTTAGGTAGATGATTGAAAGAGCAGTTTTCTCGATCGATTTTTGGGAAAAAAAATGTTGATGAGATGAAATGATTTTCAATCAAAGCCCTTGACCCAAATATATTTATCTAGTTTCCAGGATGATTTTTTTAATTCAAGTTTTTGAAGAAATCGGGCCGATTACAACTCCTGGTTCTCAAGCAAAACATCTAATTAGTTGCATTGTTCCAATTATCATACAAACCAAAATTCGGTTATTTCAATTGTGAACCTTTGACTATAATATGATTTTTTTAATACACACTTAAATTATGGGGGCCTTTGAAACTAGTTTCTTGTTTTCTTAAGATAAAAAAACAACACAATGTTATGAGTTTTCACTTTCAACAAGGCACTAAAATTGCATATTCATTTGAAATCAGCCATGGTCATGAACAAATAATAAGGATAACTCAAATGCATTTTCATTCAATGAAGGCACTATAAAAACTTTTAAAAATAAGTCAAGTTTCTCGTTTTTTTTTTAAGATAAAAGGAACAACACAATGTTATGAGTTTTCACTTTTAACAAAGCATTGAAACTATACATTCTTCTAAAATCAACCATGGACAACAAATAACAGGAATAATTTAAATGCATTTTCATTCAACCAAATCCCTTACACAAAGAATCCAAAATCCAAATTACAAAACAATCATAAAAGAAAGCTTCAATGATTCACATAAAAATTAAGGTATGACCAAGATAAAAATAAATTTAAATCTATGTCTATATTGGTGAAACGAAAAACAAGGATAAAAGAACACACCTTTTAAATAAAACAACATGATCTTGTTTCACATGTTTTTTCATGGCTGATACGTTATTATCCTTATAATAAATAACGAAGCCTTTGCAACATCTTGTGTGCAAAGCCAAAATCTCAATGCCAACCATTTCATTATCACGAACAATTCATCTTATGACTTGAATTTTACCTCAAATCAATAGGTTAATTATTGTTCACCGTTAAAAAGGCCCAAGAGTTAGAAGTCATATAGTGAGGCTTTCAAAGCTTTGCTTACTTTTTCAAGTTTTCTAACAACACCTTTTGCGTTATAAGGTGATCAAATGCCAACATCAAACATGGCTTCAAGCGAGGCTTCCTATTTTGGTCTATTCATTATGTTAGTATTGCTACACCTTGCAAAACATTTAGCACCAACACAAAAGTCATTAGGTTCAACTTACATTATAACCGAAGTGTTTGAAGTTGAAGACTGCATGAAGAGACTATGTAAATAAGCTCAAACACAGGGGCTCAACAATTATTTTTCAACCTAATGATAATGCCAAAAGAAACAATAAAACCAAAAAAAATAGAACTAAGCTGATGCAATTGTATTATAACTATTCAAAAATAATAATAATTAGATTATTAAAATAATAATAACTTCAAATTCTTAACAACGTTAAATTTATTCTATATCAAAATTACCTCCTAAACTCCACTAATTACCATCATCAAAGGGAGTTAAGGAAAATCAAAAGAAACAAATAAAGTGCAATGATAATTCTACCTTGAATCAAAATTACTACTTACCACTAGAGACAATCACACCCAATGATAATCCACAAGCAAAAGAATAGAGAAAAAAATACTTGTTAGAAAAGAACCCATTTCCAAGTGCCTCTTGCAATGATAATAGTCATGTTTCCCTTGGCTCTCGTAGTGACGGTGGGTTACCTTTTGCCTTCTACCAAACAATACTTCTATTGTCGTATTTTCCATGCACACAAAGCCAGCAAATTTCTGGAGATCCTTGGGAAACCCATAT
>Ga0209611_10006952_pt1 | contig 18301 bp, 11 predicted proteins | sample S1TSphgellanicum_3_FD_187693 | JGI IMG/M metagenome (GOLD analysis project Ga0209611, IMG submission 187693) | Host-associated microbial communities from peat moss isolated from Minnesota, USA - S1T2_Fc - Sphagnum magellanicum MG (SPAdes) (version 2) | ecosystem: Host-associated > Plants > Peat...
TGTTTTTTTGCTGCTGACCACTGTACTTTTTTTTTATAGCTTTGCAGCTGGTTTTCCCCTGGACCTGACCTCACACACAGCTACCCTGCTCACTTTCCTACCTTCATAAGTACTGCAACAACCTTAGTACCTTATTTATTCACTACTAACATAATTACCCTAATAACTAGTTATCCTATTGACCTAGCTATTGTACTTATCACCTACCTTACTAACCTAGCTATCCTATTAATTACATACCTTACGAACTTAATCACTGTACTAACTACCTACCCTACTAACTTAGTTACCCTACATACACAACCACTCTATTGATATAAGTATTTTACAAACCTAATCACCTTGATAAGGTAATTTGTTTCTTATGTACTAACTTGCCTATCTACCTAATTACCTATCTATCTATGCTTTTTACATAACCAAATACCCGATTAATTACTTATTCACTTTTTTCACCCCCCCCCACCTCTTAATCCTCTTTATCAATTTACTAAGGTTCGTCCTAATTCATGGATGATGAACATAGGTCCCCATATGTAAGTATTACAAACAATGCCATAATTGCAACCATTTTGGTTTAGTTAATGCATATTTTACTAAATTTTGTTTACTTAATTTATTATTGAATGGACATTACAATACATCTTTTCATGTAATTATTATAACTATGTATAATTGAATTATGGTTTAAGTTTAGAGTTGGAACACATTAATTAATTAATAATTTTTTCACAAATCTATAGTAATTAACCTAAAGTAGGCTAAATTTGGGGGAAATTTTTAGGGTTTACACATATGTGAAATAATACAATTGCATTTTATATCTTTTTCAAAGACAGTGGAGAAAATTAGGTTGCAGAAATCACACAAAAATAAAAAACATATCTTCTTTTTTGGTTTTGTACGAAACTTATTTGATTATTTTTAAATATTAAGGTATTTTATTTCAGTCAATAAATATTTATAGTTTAAAACCTTTAAATTTTGGTTTTTAAATTTTTTCCTATGTTATTTTAAATTTGTTTATTTTGCATTATATAATTTGTATAGTTTGTATAGTTTTTTGGGTTTAGGGCATATATCATTAGGATTTTTTTTTGTTAGGGTTTGTATAGTTAGGGTTGTAATAAGGCTTATGGAAAAATATCAATTGGATTTTAGGGTTATGCTTTATGATTTAGTGCATAGGAATTTGGTTCATATATTTCAGAACCTAAGGTTTATACTTTAAACTTTGCTCATTGTATTGGTTTTTAATCTTATCACTTGTTTAGATCTATACGATAATTATGGATTTCCTTTGTTTCCATATGTTCCATAGTTGTTAGAGTTTAATATTTTATAATTCACTTTTGTATGAGTTATGATCTTTTAGGGTTGCATTTTCAATTGGGACTATAAACTTTGGTGGAACATTGTCATCTTTTATTCCTAAAGGTATGCATTTGTCTCTTGTTACTTTTTTTTTATTTTAATATTTTCATAATTTAACCTCTTTTCATTTCCTAGCTATTGGATATAAAAAGGGTGTTAAGTTTCATTAAGTATACAACCATAAATAAAGGTTTTATACCTTTACACAAATATTTCATATTCAATATCTCTTTGTAGTTTGATTTTTTCATACCCATATACAAATAATGCATTGAGTCCCCAAAACCAATGTGGGTTTTATGGCCCAAAACAAGTATTGCATTTTGCACCTCTCAAACAGTGTGCATTAATTATCATTATGTGGGTATTGTTACATGGGGTTTTTAGACATTGTGGGTTTAAGGTATAATCCGGGTATTACATATGTGAACATTTTAAATGATGGAGGGTTTAATAGCTCAATGTGGGTATTGCCAAGGTTTGTTTTAGTATATGGGTTCATATTGCAAGTATTGTATTTTATGTACATTGGAACAATAGGTATTTAATATCATGATATGGGTGTTGTAATGGGAATTCCAAGTCACAACATTGATTTTAAAAGAGCCATCTATGTATTGCATTTTGGGTTTTTGTTCAATGATGAATGTTTATAGAATTATAAATTATCTTGGTGTAGGAATTTGTCCTAGTTCCTTCAATCATGGGAAGGGTTCCAAAGTCCCATTCGATTCATGTCCAAAACCCCACCAAGTCCCCTTTCTCAAACAAGGATTTGGTGTGGAGGTTCGGGATATGCCACAGAGGGCAAAATAAAGTAACCATTCAATTTGCTTATGTTCCATATGTTTGCATCTTGGAATTCTTGGAAGGTGAATGAAGGGATACGAGCACCCTTATGGAATGGAATGTTTACAAAAACTTTTTAAGCCAAATGGATGTCAAACAACCAACTATCAAAAACCACCTTGGGCATACGTGGTAAACATTAATGGCATTAACTTTTTTTATTTCTTTAATTCATATACAAAAAATGCAATCATTTACATTTTGAAAGTTTTTTGGTCTAAGTATCAATGTAGATATGGACCAAAGGACTATCGAGAAAATTCAACCCACACTCGATCTATTAAACGAAGATGCCTAGTGTGATTTTTAATCAAATGTTTATACACATGACCTGATGTGGCTGAGATCACAATTTATCATAAAACCCATATACGAATTGATGGGTCATTTGCACATGGTGAGCATGACCCAAAATCCATTTTTCATATGTTTCGTTATGTTCCACGCATGTCACAAGCATTGAAGGACCACATATGGGCCCAACTAAGGTTAGGTTACATGACTAAACAAATATATGACAACCATAAAACAATTTGGTCAGAATCTGTGAATGTGAGTCAAAGCATGACACGAGATGATTTCATTTGGCTTCAAGACATTGCATATTTGGATTGGAAACATAAGAAAAGGAGTTGGTGTTTACATTCTAACCTTGCAATTTTAATTCGGTCTTGGGCTTTCCAACATCTGAAAGATGTGTTTTTTTTCCAAGATGTTGGTGAAATCAATGGGATTCAAGTCCCATTCACCATAGGTATTCAAACACCAACTCAATGTGAATCTATGCTATCATATGATCACAATGGTGCCATTTTTATGGATACCATATTTGGCACAAATGACATGAAATTCCATCTATTCACCTTGATGGCGTTTGATGATCATCGCATGGGTGTCCTTTTAGCCTGGATCATTACAAGTAGGCAAACAGTTCAAGATTTGATCAAATGGTTGGAACGACTAAAAGATAAAATGTTATCACACATGCCACATTGGAAACCATCATGTTTTTTCATTAATGATGCATTTCAAGAATTAAAGACATGACAATTAGTTATATATTTAGTAACCACTTTGTATTTACCTTATACGTTTTTAATTATCTTCCATAAATTTTTGATTACTTCAAATGCATTTTATGTTATACTAACCCCATCCACTCATGGAAATCTTATTGCATATGTGTCCTTATTAGGGTTGTATGAGGTATGGACAAGGTTCCCATCTACCTTTATTGTTGGCATGTTCTCAAAGCATGGCGCTTACGTGGTACTGAAAAAATAAAAAATGTGGAAGTGTGGTGTGGAATCCTCCAAGACCTTCATGATGTGATGTACATGTCCATCAATCATGGAAAAATAATTGATGACTTCAAATAGCGTGGGAGGGTCGCTGTGAGATAAAGCCTTCATAAACATAGGCCTAGTGATGCGTGGACAAATTATTTTTAGACTTATTACCATCAATTTGGTAAGTGATAATATTTATCATGGTTTAGTATTCAAAATTATTTTGTAATAATGTTATTCATCCTTATGCATTGTGTTTATGTTTGCAAAATTATGGATAATGGGTGTTCGAAAAGTGCCCCATTCCAACCAAGACAACCAAGCGAGCATTGAATCATATCATGGTACGTTGAAACGTTGGCTTGCTCTTGACACAAAAGGCCTTAAAGGGTGTAGGATTGATTGGTTGGTGTGGTGATTAACAATAACCATCGCACACCACTACATGCACACATTAGAAATGAAAAAAAAACGTTTCATAAAAAACAAGGTTATGAAGGCCATTATTACACGAAGTGTGGAAAAGGCAGCCTTTGTTCCACTCACCCATGTGTACCAACCAACCCTTGAGAGTGATGGAGCTTGGGGCGTATGGAGTTAATGCCTTCCTAATGTTATTTATGTGATGAAATTCCCATTCAATGAAATATTTTTTTACACATGTGAATGGGCATTGCGAGGAAACATGTGTAAACACGAAATTGTGGTCACTCTCACATGCATAGACATTTTTCAAGAGGATATCATTCATTACTGTGGAACATGGTATGGATCACATCATGGAGGGTTGGGTCACATGTTTGTGGACCCACAACATATTCCAGATGATATGGAGTCCAATAATGATGATGAAGATGAACATCTTGAAGGTGATGATGGGATCATGGAATTTGATGGGCTCATGAACATGGATCAAAATGATCTCCCTATGGGTGCCATTATAAAGTCTAATGACACAATAAATTCATCAACCCCAATGGAAAGGGCTCTTGCACAATTGGTCACTACAATGCAAAAGATCACAAATGAATGTAAAGAAAGTGATGTGGCACTTTGTGAACATGCCACTTCACACATGAGAGTATTGGCATGTAATATTCGTAACATACACCTCTCAAAGGCAAATGCAGTTTTACACCTAAGATTAATGTTACACTGAATAGAAGATGGATTGGGAAATAATGTCAAATGGCTTAAAAATTGGCATGAAACAATGTCTAATCACACAAATGTATATACTAAACAATGTCATGAATAAATGTTTCAAGATTGTTGCCATTGGCACTAAGATTTTGTTTTAGAATCAATTTTGTATGGAGGAAACCATAGCCCAAATTCTTTGAACATCATGTATTCAACACACACATGAAGTCTAATATGGCATAAAGGTTATTATTGTTTCCAAGTAATAAACACAAAAAGTGTGAAATGAAAAAACACAAGGATAGTGATAATATTAATGTTAAATGCAGGTATTGTAATTAGGCCCCAAAATCTTAGTTGGTAGAAGTAAGTACAAGTGTAAATATTGCAATTAAGCCCCAAAATTTCCAATTAATAAAGGTAAGTACGGGTGCAAGTATTGCAATGAAGCCCAAAATTCCAATTGGTAGAGGCAAGTATGGGTGTAGGTATTGTAATGAAACCCCAAAATTACAACGAAACCTCAAAATTCCAATTGGTAGAAGTAAGTATAAATTCGGGTATTACAAGTTTAAATGAAGAATCAACCTTAAATGCAATACCCGCGCTTCAAAAAAACCCATCTAGATGGTTTGGATACCCTTAAGTGAAGACCTAATAACCCAACCCTATATGTAATACTTGCATTCAAGGTCACTCCAAAATTACGCATGTGGGGTTTAAGCCTTTTTAAATGAAAATCTTACCCTAGATGCAATACCTGCATTTTGGGTCACTCCAAAATAATTAGTTCATTTCAAAATAGTATGTTAACAAAGGTGTGTATAGAAGTTGGGGTTGTTGATTAAAAGTTCCATGATTCTTATTTTGTTTCATTGAATTTGAAAAGAGGTTATATTGTTTGTGGAACAAATAATATAATGACAATTGTGATCAAACTTATTTTGGTGTAAGAATTTTTCATGGAAAAGTTGAACTAGCAATCTATAACATGGAATAATTATTTAAACAGTGATTTCAATAACTTATTAAAACAAAAATATAATTAATTTAATCAATCAAATGTCAAATTAATCAATCTGATTTTTAAATCTAACTTTTTATTATCCAAGTAAATAAAGTTAAACCAAATGATTACTTAATTATTTTAAATAAATAAATGATTATCTAATTCTTGATAATTAATCATTTAAATTATCCAAAATATTGGTCTATTAATTATTTAATTATATGACAAAATTTGTTGATACTTCATTAATTATCAGAAATATTTTACATTAAATTGGGGGGAAAGTTTTAAGGTTTAGACATATGTGAAACAATACAATTTCATTATATATCTTTTTCAAAGATATTGGAAAAATTAAGTTGGAGAGATCACACAGAGGTAAAAATCAAACCTTATGTGAAAACCCAACCTTAAATGCAATACAAAGTTTGTTGAGATCAAAAAATAAAAATTTCAAGCTTAAAATTTCTTCAAGTATGTTCATATTTATGTTTTTTCCTTTTAAAGTTGTAAACTCATTTCAAAAAACAAAAATATAAAGTCTCTAATTTAATAAGATTTAAAATTATGTTTCAAAAAAAATTAAAGCATATAATTTTTTTCTTTTTTTTTCTGTTTCACATAATAATAAAAATGATCTTTCCCATATATTAATCCTATGTCTGATTGAAATTTTATTTTTTATGATGTATAATATTGGTTTAAATATTGGTCCAAATATATTGTTATTTATAACACATTATATATAAATAATGATATTATGGAATTATATTCATTTCAATACATATTTATTTAAAATAATATAAAAATTGATTATATATATATACCTATGGTTATGTATATTATAATTATTTTTAATGAACTTTGTTTTTAATGCAAAATTTTAAATTCCAAACTATTAATAGCTAGGTGTGAAAATGTTCATAAGTTCTTAGAAGCCATGTTAGAATTTATGTGGATTTGGAAACTTTATGAGGGCCAAGTTGTTATGTAATGTTTTCGACACCTTCAGAAGCTGAAACATGACTCGACTATCCAAAAAACATAATAATGTTCATAAAAAAAACCAAGAATATGTAGCCTTGACAAATTACTAACTTCAACAAAAGTTCATTACCAAGGTTGTTAGATTGATTAAAATGTCAACATTGACCAAATTAAACAACCTAGCTTAAACATGAGTAATAGGTTAGTAAGCTACTTGTTAAGTAACCTAATTAACTACCTAATAGGCTACCTACGTAATATAGGCCTATTATGTAGTTTACTCATTAGTGTAGGCCTTTTAGGTTAATATTTTCGATGGTTTATGTAGGTATTAAAGCTGGTTGAACTTATCAAGTAAACATATTAGTTATATAGGTAGTTTATTAGCCTAGGCCATGTAAGTCTAATAAGCATTTATGATAGTTTAATATTTATTCCTTATTATATTATAACATATTAAATTCTAACTAAAAAAAATTATTAAAAAAAAACACATTTTTTCATATAATTGTTATAAATATATACTATTGGATTATGATTCAAATTTAGGGTTTAAAAAACCCTAAATTAATTAACATTTTTTTTACAAGTCTATAGTAAATAAAATAAATCTATGGTGTTTTTTAGGGGGAATTTTATATGCAAAATAATGTAATATATATTTTTAAAGAAAGTGAAAGAAATCAACTTAGAGATATTAACAAATGGTAAGAAACACACCTTTTTTTGTGTTTTGTTACATATTTTATTTAGTATTAATAAAATTAAGGCTAAATTTGTAATTGGTGAAAGTAAATATGTGTGTGGATGTTGCAAAAGTATATAAAACCTTAACCCTAAATGAAACAACTATATTCAAATTCATTTCAAAATAACCCATAGGTGATTAAGGTAAAACTTGTAGTGAAAGGACAACTTTAAATGCAATACCCACATGTAAGGTCACTTTGAAATACCTAATATGTAGTTTGGGTGGGCCTTTGAATGAAGATTAAGGCCTAGATGCCATACTTACATGCAAGTTCATACTGAAATAATCCATAGGTGATTGAGGCAAACCTTATATGAAGACCCAACCTTAATTGCAATACCCGCATGTAATGTCATTTCAAAATAACCAATAAGTGATTTAGGTACCCAAAATATGTTTTTTTATAACCCTAAATTAATTATTATTTTGAATTAAGTTTATGACAAAATGCAAGTTTTGCAATGAATGTAAAAAACTAATGATTATTATGGGACCCATATGGGGTGTTGCAATGAATGTAAAAAACCAATGACTATTATGGACCTTATATGCGGGTTTTGCAATGAATGTAAAAAACCAGTGACCATCATGGAACCCTGTATGTGGGTTTTGCAATGTATGTAAAAAATTAGCGACCATTATGGAACCTTATATGCAGGTTTTGCAAAGAATGTAAAAAACCAACGACTATTATGGGACCCTATATGCAGGTATTGCATTGAATGTCAATAACCAATGACTATTATGGGATCCATATGCAAGTATTGTATATTTGAAAATGGCCTTATGGAAGTTATAATAGAAAATGATGTAATTATTATATGTTTAAAATGTGTGTATTGTTTTAAAAGTCTTTAGGTGATGTGAATCTTATTACATTAGATGTAAATATTACACAATGTTCATTTTGATTTTTGTAGACCCTAAACAAATTAATGTTACCTATTCATATGGGCCTATATAAGGTTTGATTCTTACATCTTAAATATTGATAAAATTATGACAAAGAAGACATATATGATTAACCATATACCCATCAAACAAGTGTGACCAGAAGAAAATATTATATTGATAAAAGATGTACAAAAATGGGTAGATGAAAAATTGCTAAAGAATCCAATGAGAAAAAAAGGTTTTCCATAACATATCACAGACCAAAGTTCAAAAATTGGGTAGTCCAAAAAATAAAAGGGCTGAAAAGACCTAGCTAACTATATAAAGTGAAAACCTTAAACCATATTAGTATTTACAATCTCGTGTTTAGTTTAATAAACAATTGTTGCATTTGTAACCTTTGTTGCATGATGAGAAGTGTAGAAATGGCGGCGTTACATTTCAACTTGAACTGCATTTGCAACAAACTTTTCTTTTGTTGTCTCTTCAACCCTATAAACACCCAAAAACCACCAAAGTAAACCTTAACACACCTTGGATAAAACAAAATTATAAAACAATAATAAACATTTATTATTATTGTTTCTTACTTTCCATGAATCATTCTAAATTCATGAAAATCTAATACATCTATTCTGTCTTATTTATTTTATTAGATTTTCGATCCTAATTTTTTACATCCCATGCCATTTTCAATCGTCGTGCATATACACAATAGGTGGATCGAATCATCTCTTGTAAATCTTCATCCTTCTCCATTCATGATGTTATATCTCGAGGTACACTTCCCATGCCCAAGGCATTCAGACCCAACACTTGTAACAATTGTTCTGAAACTAATTTGACCAAAGTTGGTTTTGGGAATGGTGGACATTGTTTTGCAATAGTTACGAGCTTTACCCACTCTTACTCTATTTTGGCACGTGTGTGACTAGTAACCTTTTGATCATTTTGCCTTTGCACAACTTGGGCATTCCCAAAATGCAAACATTCATTTTAGCATGGTCTTGATGTCGAGGACCTCTTGTAGAGTTGAAGGCCTCCCAGGTTTGGCCTTTTCTATCACCAAGCCATGCACCTCCTTCAAATGTTTGGTTAACAACCATTTGGCACAATATGCGATAATGTAAGTGCCAACATTACACTTCCATTTCGACTCAACCTTCATCCATTCTTTGTCCTTTCAAGCCAAATTAGGTGGACAAGGGGGTGCCAATGGCTGAGAAACCTGGTTGGTTTCAAGTTTTGGACCTAAACCAAAAAATATCAAAAAGTAAATCATTATTTTATAATTAAAAAACCCTAACCCTAAAACCTTACACATAAAAAGTTAAAAAAACAGAATGTACGTATTGCAAAACATAAAATTACACAATCAGATATAACTTTTGCAAACTTTAACTATTTTTAGGTATTGTAATAAAAATATTTTGACAAAAAAAATCCTGCACCTTCCATCAAATGATGGAAGGTGCGGATATTATTAAACTTAAAAAAACTTGTACAATTTCTTTTATCTTTATTTAATCTAATGTATGTAAATTTTAAAATAATTTAACTCATCGTTTTTTGATTGAAATTTTCAATCTATATTATAAAATGTTATCCTTGTTAATTCTAGTCTACATAGATTGCTTGATACATCAATTTTCAATTTTCATTTCCGATGAAACAACATTTTGTTCCTCAGGTCTCAATTTTGATGGAATAACATTTTGCTCACCAATTAATTGATCTGATGAAGCAATAATTTGCTCAACAATTGTTGATTTGATGAAACAAGAATTTTCTTAACAATTTTTTGATCTGATGAAACAACAATTTCCTCAGCAATTTGCTTGATCTGATGAAGCAACATTTTACTCATGAACTTCCAAATCACCACCACTTTTCTTCAATTTCCTCCCTTTATCCATTATAACCTTCAACATAAAAAAAACCACCATTTCATTATTAATTGTCAATTCTAATGAATTAAACCATAAGGACCAAAAAAAAAAAAAAAAAACCACTTGTTGCCATCGCCTTCTTCACATCACCACCACCATAGAGGAAGGTGACAACATTAGTACCATCACCTTCTTCACAGCAAAACCACCAAAAAAGGTGCAAGTTACCATTTTTTTGCAACAAAGCCATCGAAAAAGGTGAAGGAAGTTATTGTCTTCTTCTTTTTCATTACAATGGAACCACAAAAGAAGATGACGGCTCGTTGCCGTCGCCTTTTGCATCTCCACAAACTAATCCAACATACTAAATGAATTTGCTGAAAGGTTTAGGTACAATCTTCCATGAAACATACTTGGGGAACTATGGATACATGTTCTGGTTGGAAGGAGTATTCACATACATCATATGCTACTCTTTTCGAAACAGGGGTTAAAAGATACATATGACAGAAGCTGTGAAATTAGGAGCCTGAAGAATTTGGTTAGGCAATAATGTCCTTTTTTAGTATAAGTTGACCCTTGAACACCCTGACAAAATTTGAAGGCTGCAAGAAAATGATGTAGTGGTACGACCATTTATAAAAGGAGATGACAACATATGAAGGCATAATCCTCCAGTAAGATGTGAGCCAAGGATTACGATTAAGACATACAGAGTTCAAGCATCAGAGTTGCAAAGGATCCAATGGGGAAGGGGTTCAGTCCCAACATTTTCACATTACATGAAGTGATTTTGATAGCACCCATTCCATCCAAAACTGGCAATTGCCACTTCTAAGGAAGGTGACATAAAGTCAGGTACATAGTAAGAGTATTGCGAGCCAGAAACCCATCTGGGATCCCTGCAATAGAGAAAAGGTCCTTAATTTCCCATACGGTAGAAATCTCAATGGAAGGGCAAAGATATGCGTGCATCCTACATTGTGAATGGCATGGCAGGTGGTCATCATTTGCATGGCATGGCAAGTGGTCATCTTTTGCAGCTGGATTTTTACAGTAGTTCAAGTGGTACCAGATGTAATTGAAAAAGAATTTATGGAGCCTATGGGTGAAAGGAAGACTTTTAATACAATCTTGCAAATGAAAAATCGGTAAAAGAGGTCCATAGTCCATAGGTGAAAGGAAGACTTTTAGTACAATCTTGCGATTGAGAAATTGGTGAAAGAGGTTGTGGCCAGTGTCCTTTACTGGTTCCTACTTTAATTAGTTCACATGGCCTCTTTCTTGTTCAGAGCTCATTGTACTTTATACTTATTACTATCAACCAGGCCCATATTGCACTCTATCTACACTTTGTACAACTTGGCCAGATTCAACCAACAGGCACCAGCACACCATGCAGAATGGATGATGTGTGGATTGGAAACAAGTTTTCGTTGTGTTCCTGTCCCATAGCTAATCCCAGTGGTTAGTTATGCACTATCTATCACATGCATCGACCTACCTAGTTGCTACCAAGTACCTTACTTTCTCACTTGCTTAATAAGCACTTGCATTCCCTACCTACTTGCCAAGGTACTTGCCCACTTCACAGGTAGCTACCTAGGTGGGGAAGGGGGGAGGAAGTGGATTTATGGGATAGGTTACCAAGTTGGAACCATGGTGCCTCACTTGTAGTTCATCCACAACGCCATCATAAAGCGGTTTCCAAAGGATGGGCGCTAGTGGGTACTCGGTCAAATAATCCCACTTGGTGTTAAGGTGCATGTCATCTGGGTGTCAGCTATGGCTTATAATGTGAGGCCAGTTCCTGCTGCCTGTCCCGTCAACACTTTGTACTAACTTACACTTCATATAGGGGGCCGGTTCCCACCTGTAGTGCAGGGCTGGTTGACATTGCCACTAATGCGGCAAGGTGGGAACCGACCCATCTGGGTCAGGATTCTAGGTAGTAGCCGGTCCCAAATGACATTTATGAGAAATAGTCGGTTTATCGGAAGGCATTTCTCCAATGACTAAAAACAAAAGGGTACTGAAGAGTGGTCAAGTGGGTTAGGCGGTAAAGAGGACAAAAAAGGTTGGATGGGAGAGGGTTTTGGCAGGACGTTAAACACCATACGAACTCTCCTGGTGTCAGTGTGATGCCCACAAAGTCCTGCCGCAGGGTGTGACTGACATCCTGCAAAAGCTTAATCAAATAAAGAATACAGCCAACGTTGATTGATGGGATGGAACTAGCCCATAGTACTGGCTAGTTTCTTACTTCTACAGGTGCAGGGTCCGAATCCTTGGCCAGAATGAATCAGCAGCAACTAATGCACCAGTTGGGCTTGTTGACAGTGTCAGTAATGCGACAAGGTGGGAACCGACCCATCTGGGTCAGGATTCTACGTAGTAGCCAGTCCCCAATGACGTTTATGAAGAATAGTAGGTTTTTTGGAAGGCATTTGCTGAGTCTCTTTCTCTCTTCCACCCAATCTGTTGCTTTCTCATGTGTAGCCTCTCTCTCTCTCTCTCTCTCTCAAATTGGAATCTATTTTGTGTTCATAAATTTTATTTTGACTAGTGGGAACTAATTCGAGGGTTAATCTTTTTTGGAAATAAGATTAATCTGGGGTTAATTTATCTTGAGAAATAAGATTATTTTGAGGGTTAATCCTTTTGGGAAATAAGATTAATCTGGGGTTAGTTTTTTTCTGAGAAATAAGATTATTTTGAAGGTCCATCCTTTTGGGGAATAAGAGGAATTTGGGGGTTGACCTTTTTTGGAAATAAGGCTATTGTGGGGTGGTTTGTTCTTTTGGGATTCATTTTACATGGAGTAAATATATGATTGGCTAATTATATGACTAATTTGAATTTAACAAAATAAAAAAGAGGACTATTTTGAGGATTGATCCTTTTGAGAAATAAGAGTAATTTTGGTCAACTAAATACAATTATTTGTGTGCTTAACTGATTTAGAAGTCACTATGTGTAGGGTAAAGCCCTATGGTGGGGACGTTTTCAAAATAAGGGACTTAGGACTTGGGGATGGTCCAGAAATATCATATTTGATGAAATATCTCAAGGTTATGGTCTTATGATATCCAGAGTAGAATCTAGATTTCAAACTTTCACATGTAGGTAAGATATCATACTCCTACCTAGGTAGAATATTGTAATGTTACCTAGATCTCCATATCAAGTCGGTATGGGGGTAAGGGAAAAGGATTTGGGTAATGTCATATCAAGTAGGTATGGGTGTAGAGGAAAAGGTTTTGGGTAAGGTATAGGGTATAAGGTGTAGGGTCGTTGATAGGGCTATAAAGTGAATGTTTAAAGGTATATAATTAAGTATCCTAAGCTTTTGAAAGCTTTTAATTAGGTTTGAAAACTTATTTGAATATCTGATAGATATTGTTTGATTATATATTTGACATTTTCAAAAATTGGTCAAGTAATTTTTAAATGCATTTGCTATCCTTTTTGGATATTTGAAATGGGTTTTCTTTGAAAAATACTAAAGAACTAGTTCAATTCTCAAAACTTATTTTGAAAATTAGATCTAATGGACATTTTGTAAATGTGATATTTGCTCAACATGGTGTGAACTCAACATATAAACATTATTATGCAAGGTATATATTCAAATATGAAAGGAAATCTTACTTGAATTGCATGGTAAACATCTTTTTTCTAAGTGTGAACACATTATTGAACTGATTTTTTTTCCAAAACCTAATTTTTCTAATTTATTTGAAATTGCAGTGAAAAAAATAATTAAAAATTCAATATCTCATGCACCTTAGGTCTAAAAGTTATGAAGCAAATTCCATTAAATCCTAGTCATTCAAGATTTTTCCAATAATACTAGGAATGCACCTAGATTCTACTAATTGTTTTCATTTTAATTTGATCCAATTTTCATTGAAAAAAATGTTCAAAATTCAATAACTTGTGTAACATGGTTTCAAACACTAGAAGAAAAATCGTTGTAAACATAACTAATTTTTGCAACTAAAAATTGTCAGTATAGTTGCAAACGATAATTTTTAGTTGCAAAACTTGGTTGCAAATGACGATTTTATTTTAGTGAAATGTTACAAAACCAATGTGTGCACCCCTATGCATTGAAAGCTTTCCAAGAATACCAAGTGTGTAATTGGAAACCTTACAGTTTTGAGATATTTTAATGTGACAAACTTTGAAAAGCTTTTTTTTTTTTTTTTCATATTTTGGATTTTTGTTCAATTTTACTTACAAAAATCACTTAAATTCAATATCTCCCGGATCATATGTTGTCTTGGATGTGAACCAATTACAAAATAAAATGAATTCAACATATGACCATTGTTTTGCAAGATGTATGTATGAATTTATATATATTTGTAACTTATGGAACTTTTTAGAATTATTATTGACATTGTAAAAAAATTATAAAAGATGAAAATATTGTTATTAAAAAAACACAATTAATTGATGAAATCAAATGGTTTGTATGTCTTTTAAATTTGATAATTTTTGTCTTTCATGCAAATATGGCTATCACCTACTAGAATAATAAAAATTGTTGATTTCTTTTTCCCCATAATTTATTATGGATATCAGTTTTATATTTATTTTATTTGAACCAATGTCACATTCGAATCTTTGACATTTTTAATATATAAATTGATATGATGTTTTATCATAATTGCATATTTAAACTAAATTATTGAAACTAGTGGAAATGGAAATGGAAATATTATTAATCCCATAATACATTAATCATTTAAATATATTAATATTATGATCACAAGTGCAATTAAATTACATAACCTTGGATCAATCTAGAGCTTTTTTTCCTCGGTCAAAGGGTTCTATTTATCATAATAATTCCTTGTAATATACTGCAATTGCAAAGGAAAGAACCTTTTCTTGGATGGTGATTTAAGATATTTGTAGTATAAAATAAGAATAAAATAAACTACTTAGAAAAGCGAAAACATTTTAATTTGTAGACCAAAACCTTAAGAACCTTCGAACGTGATTATTTTAAAAAATCATTATGATAATTCTCCTAGTTGCAGAAGGAAAGGGAAGTTAAAGAAGCTTTTCCCTTTTTCTTCCCCCCCTTTTTTTGATGACCTAGAGGTTACCACCTACCATGTTATTCATCTACAACAACATTGGTTGTTTTTTCAATCATGAAAAAACTATGTGTAGGAAGTACAAATCATTTTTGTAATAATGAATTATATCAGTTATTATATGTTTCTTTTTATAAAATTTAGAATGTATGTTTTGAAATATATATATATTTTGTAAATTATTATAATATAAAAGTTCTATAGAATTAATATTTACCAAATGGCCATATGTAAATTGTAGTATTTGGATCATGTGAATAATATTTTCTTACATGACATCCACAATAGGCCTTTGTGTGTTGAATTTTTTGGGAAGTTTTAATGTGTTACTTTTGGTCCACTTTAGATTCATGTACCAAAAAAAAAGCCTTTGAGTTGTATTCAAATAATCAATAGATGTACAACTAATCCTTGCAAATTCGAACACCCACATGTTAAATGAACTTTTGGAGTGCACTTTAATGGTCAATGGACATACATCTATTCTTGCAAGTTCAAACACCCTCACAAATGAAGCTCTTGGAGGGGCATTCAATTGGTCAATAGATGTAGGTAGTTACTACAAGCCCATCAAACAATTGGACAAGGCAAATGCAAGCTACGTATACAATATAAACAAAATACTATCACAATTTGTCAATTTTCAACATTTGTCCATGTTTGATGCATGATGGTGGAAATTTAGAAGATTTTTTTTTATGAAGGGTTCATTCACAATTTGAGTTCCAAAAAAACAAATAAAAACTCCAACATTTCTTAGGGCTACTTTTCAAAATAACAATTACATGGAAAAAAATTGAATGAACAAAATTGAATAGCCCAAGATAAGATAATTCATGTGGTGCTAGTGATTTTTCACATGAATACATAATTGTACATCAATATTTTGATTTACAAATACACATATGACATATGCTTTGAGCTAGAAATTTTGAGCTTAATGGAGATAGACAACTAGCAAATTAGTATAAACTAATGAGCCTTTTCCCTTGCAACAATTTGATTCAAAATTTCAAGGCTTTGAAATTTTGATATGATTTTTTTTTCATGAAGTTCACCCAATGAATGCATATTTGCTTTAAACAAAACATGTTTTTCTTGTAAAAAAAGGTTTGAAATCAATTTGCATGATTTTTACATTCCATGTGATAACTCAAAAAATGAAGTTAAAAATAATTAATATATTTAGTTTTAAGATCTCAAAAAGACATTTACATGGTATCCAAAATAGTTTAAAGGTTTTTATTAATATAATAGGACATCAATCTATTTAACTTACCACTCATCAGGGTTTAATGAAGTTTTGTACAAAACCCTAACTTGACCTCAGTAATCCTTTGACAAAATTGCCGACAAGAAACACTTCCAAATTTCAACAAAAGACGACACTAGATTCTACTTGTTGGCACAAAAGTTTTATAGACTTTACGAGCCTTTCAGTTTGGGTTGCAGAGAAATTGAAGGGAGGGGAAGACCAATGTTATGTTGCATGGATGACAATTTCTTTGTCACTAATGTTTTTAGGGATCTTTTGTCAGTTTATGGGTTTTTTTTCCCCTTTTGACATTCATTTTATTTCGTTATATTGTTTGCATGATTGCCAGCCATGCACTAAGATAGCCATAGCCCCTTTAGCTTTTATAAGCATGCGTGGGAGGGACAAGAAAACCTTAATCAGAACAACATGTACATCTTTATAATGGGCCACCTAAGTGGATTATGTTTTCAGTAAAAAAAACCTCTTAATCAAAGTAATTAATCCATTGTAATGGTTTTATAGGAAACTTTAGTAGATGTAGAACTAGAAGGGGGTTATTTTGGTGATGGTTTAGGGTTGAGGGCTTCATTAGTTAGTGTGTATGGTCATGGCAGGCCTTGCAATTTCACTTTCATCAAAGTGTGGATGAATATCACAACAAAATTATGATATTGTGATGAATTGTATGGAATGTCATGAGACATCTCCACCACCTCACCCAATGATTCCCATTGAATCTACTTTGCTTCATCTAGTCTCTTTAATTACATTTAATTTGTCCTCACATTTCATACCTTGTTTACTTCATTAACCATGGGCTATTCCTTAATCATCTGTACCTACACTAAGGGCTTAATCATCCCATCAATAACGTTCGCATGTTCCTTGTCCTAGTTGTGATTGCTTATACATAGCAAGACCAGGTTTAGTACATCACCAAACATTGTGCATTGCACAAAAGCAATCATTAACTTTTGGGGTGCCAATGTTTTTGACATTACTATCTTCTCCTCCTTTTTCAATTTGGACATGGATTGCAACATCAGATATCAACAATGTTTTCCATCTTGATTTACCATGCCTTTGCTCGTACCATGATATTCCATATGTTTTCTGTGTCAAGGTTTAACATGCTTTACATATCCCTTTAGTTTGGTTGGCATTCAATCCATCTAACATATCAACTTGGCATGCATTTTTGTTCTACCATTCTTGGTGTTTATCATTTCCTCCACATGGTGGTGAAAAAGGCAACCACAATACTCATGCCCATTTGCATTGGTACATGGCAAAAAATTGGGAGACATTACAAAAGGAACATACAATTAAAGTGCGTGCATTAGCTTCCCAAAGATCTTCAAAGATGACAGTGAATCTTACTACACCTCCATGAACACGATTACATCATGCATAAGCACTTATTCATGTAAAGGAATACATCACAAATTTATAGGCTTCATGGGTTTGTTCCAAATCTATGCAAGGGTTTGTATCATTTACACACGAATGTCATGCATTATTTAAACACAAAAGTTATGTGCATGACTTTCGTATGTAAACAATATGAATAAACACACAATATTCGTGTATAAACAATATGAACATGCATATGACATTCATATTTAAACAATGCACACAACATCATTGTCCAAATAATACAAATAGATGAATGACATTCATGTCTATTCCATATGAACCTATGAAAAACAGATTTCGCACGACTATTATTACCAAGTCATGAACCATG
>Ga0209611_10006955_pt1 | contig 18291 bp, 17 predicted proteins | sample S1TSphgellanicum_3_FD_187693 | JGI IMG/M metagenome (GOLD analysis project Ga0209611, IMG submission 187693) | Host-associated microbial communities from peat moss isolated from Minnesota, USA - S1T2_Fc - Sphagnum magellanicum MG (SPAdes) (version 2) | ecosystem: Host-associated > Plants > Peat...
TATATATATATATATATATATATATATATATATATATATATATATATATTGAATGTGTATATTTATTAATTCATTAAGATATTCATATGTTATAATTTGTATTAAATTTATTTTCATGAAAGAAAGTACCTTTCAAAAAATTAGATGAAAATATTATTCAAAATAAAATTTAATACAATTTACAATACCGAAAAATATATATGTTTATAAACTAATAATTAAAACATATAATGTTAGTAGTTTACATGATGTTAAAATTAGATGATAAACTCACTTACCCCTAAATCAAAATAATTCATTTTAGGGCCCATTTTTGTGTTATTCAAATTAAACATTGATTAGAATAAAAATTTTAATTATTAGTTTATAATTTATGAATTCATTTTAAAAATATTTATATAAAAAATAATTTAAAAATTTGAAAAACCCTTAAAAAGATGAAACTTTACTATTCATGATAAAATTTAATAAAAATAACAATATTCAAAATATATATGTGCAGAAATTAGTAATTATTTTATATACTTTATACAACATTATAAAGTATAAAAGAAATTAACATAATATTATGTGGGGATACATAATATAATATATTATCATTAACAATCATATGTTTTCTGAAACAAAAAATCAATGTTATTTTTATATAGGTTTATTCACAAATTATGTTATTTGCAAGATTGTTTTCTTCCTCAAAGCATGTTGTTGAAATGTATGAAATAAAAAAAGTCAAATGCATTTTCAGTTAGAAAATTTATTTTCCTTTAAAAAAATTATATGTTTGAAAATCTTAGAAAAAAATATAGAATGAAATTCATTTGACAAAGTATGGAAAAAAATGATTAAAGAAAGAAAGAAATTTCAAGACACCATTGTCGAAATGTATTCAATTGCAAGTTTCAAATATATTTTGAATCATATTAAATAGTTATCTCTTTCTTTAAATTTTTTAAAGATGTGTACATAATGTCTTAGAATGAATTTTTTTTTCCCTTGTGGGCAAACTATGAAAAAGATAATAACGGTTAAAAGAAATAAAAAAATTTCAAGACATCATTGTTGAAATGTATTAAATTGCAAGATTCAAATGCATTTTCAATCAAATTAAATAGTTTTTTCTTTTAAAAAAATAAAGATGATTACATTTTTTAAAAAATCTTTTTAAATGAACTTTAATTTTTTTTTCATTTGGACATAGTATGAGAAAAATAATAATAGTTAAAATTGGCTTTTGCATAACATTTGGAATTAAAAAAAAAATCTACATATCACCCCACTTGTTTCATGTCAAATCAATTGGTTGGATGGAAATGGCAATGGGTTATCACCTTGGAATCCATGGTTCAAACCTCAGTAATACTTCCATGTCATCAATAATGTATGTTGATCATATTTATGTAAAATGATATTTATTATCAATAATTAAAAATAAAAATCCAATTAGTATTAAATAAAATATAAATAAGTAATTCAAAAAAATTAAATTAATTAAAAAAATGCTACATGGAAAATTTTAATTTGATTAATTTTTAGTGGATTCACTTATTTGTACCAATTGTTTCGATCACTAAGTAATGTAATGATTTTATTAAATTTTAAATCTATTGAATTAATGATGATTTCAACTGAATGATTAATAAAACTTCCAGTGAAACAGGGACAAATTCTTACTAGTGTAATCCTACTTGAATTAGTGTTGGGCAATTTTTACATTTTTCTGAGAATTGATGGTTCCAGTTCTCTCATAAAGTTGTAAGAACCAACTTGGTTGTTTTCAAAATAAATTTCTTTTTATGAAAACCATTCAAATTATGAAAAAAATTGTTTTTAAAATTTCAGTCAATTTTCAAAGTTATTGATTCCAAATATTTTAAGAAATTATCATTTCCAATGATTCCAACAATTCGATCATTGAATTTATATTATTCAAACAACAAGGTGAGCAATGTGCATTAAAAATGGGCACTCAAGATATTCTTCAATTCATCACCATAGTTTGTCCCATATTCTCTGCTCAAAGGTGTGGGCATGTATTGTATAGAGCTTAGTTTGAAACAAGCCCTTCTTATGTTAGTTACCAACACATTGGAGAGCATTAAAAAAATAGTGTCAATTGAAATGATCCATTAAAATAAAAACATTGAGCTTTGGGATGTATTGACAAGGAACTAATAAATAATTGCATATTACCTACCCTTAAAGTAGGTAACCCTGTAATCTTAGACCTTGAAAATTGAAAATCGCCTTTAATATTTTTAAATACCTTGGGCAATTCTCATAATTCTCACTTTTTATTTATAGTAATGGCTGTGGAGTGAGTGATTTTCATTGAAGTGAGAATTGGAGGGGGTAGGTTTCCAGATGGGGGTTTAAGTGTAGGAATGACCAATGGTGATGGTTAACAATTATCAAGGTAAGAATTGACCTGAAAACTAAGCTAGAATGGATCTCACCTCAATTCCAAGAATTGCTCAACACATTGGTTTGAATCCCATGAGAAGTTGCCAAAAAAAATTTAAAAAATAAAAATTATATATATATATATATATATATAAAATTTGAATGGCATGAGAAGTTGCAGAACATACATAGATATATATAGATATATATATATGTTCTGTGTAGAATATTAGAACATGAACCAGATGGTTCTGCACAAAACTATTCAGGGCACAAATGAGAAGCCCTGTGAAGTTTGATGGGGCGGGGGGTAGGAGGATACCAGCCTTGGGCACAGATCTCAAATCACCGAAGGGTCTGTACTCAAATAGGGGGTTTCCTGGGGTTTGTGGGTTGGGAGAACCATGGAAAGATAAAGGTGGGAGATGGGTTAATGAAGTGACAGAAGTGGGAGTGGCTGGTGGAGTGTGTGGTGTGGTGGACCCAGGATCAGTTAGTTGCAGTGGGCCCAGGACCAGTTAGTTGCAGGAGGGAGCAGTACCAGTTAGAATTAAGCAGTAAAAAGCAGGCAGGGGGCAGAGGGTGGGTGACATTACTAAATTCTAATGGGGACTTAATGAAACATGCCTCCAAGGGGAGGGGGAGGGGGAGGGAGAGGAGGGTAGGGAGGAAGTGCCTGTCACCATGAATGCCTTTGCAACCTTCCTTCTGTTTGCTTGCTGGTGGTGATGGTGGTGGTGGTGGTGATGACTTAGAGAGCTGTCAACAACAGGTTTGCAAGTCACACTCACACACCCAAAGACATCTAGCCTTTGTTCTTATTACTGCATCTCAAATCACGGAAGGGCTTGTACTGGAACAGGCTAGATGCCTTTGTTCTTATTACTACTGCATTGCCTCTCTTCCTCCTCCCACTAGGTATTGTTCTTCTAAGCTGTGCTGGACTTGGTCAGTTTGTGGTTCCCCCCCCCGCCCCCACCCCTACCTACTAGCAGCTCTGAGATTAGCACACAGTTGAGACCTTTGTTCAAGGTTTCAGGTAGGTGGGAGGAACTGTTTCAAGCTTAGCTGAAGAATAGGAGGAGGAAGGGAGGGAGTTTGGGGAAGCGTTTTGTTTTATGAGTTGGAAGGATTGAGTGGTATGGATGGAGGCATTGGAGTAAGAGTGGGATCTGCAGCAGCTGCTTCGACTTCAGCTCACTGGCAACAATGCTCAGGGACAAGTCACTTCCCTTCGCACAACCAGAAGAGAGTCACTTCCTTTCCTTGCTCCAGGTAGGTCACTCAAATAACCTCCCACCCCCTTCCTGCATTGCAGCTTGGTTTTGTTTCTTTTCTAGTTCAAAGATATAGTTAGGCTTTGTTGAGTTGAATCCAGTCTGTTAAACCTCTTCTGAAACTAGTGTAGAATATGGAGCTGTGGAAACCAATTGTAGGTGAGGCAATGCCCATCTTTTGGGTGTTGGGTTTGTTGCTGGGTCTGGTCTACAGATCAAGCTCTCTCTACCCCCTCGGGTCAAATGCTTTTGGGTTGGCTTTTTCCTCCCTTTTTTCGTGTGTGTGTGTTTTGTTTGGGAAGGGTGCTTAGATTTGGGGTCGTCTGTGTAGACAGGAGTTGTCTGCAGGAGTTCAGCTGCAGCAGGACAATCGTGTGAGCTGTTCCCGTGCCAGTGCAGTGGCTAGGGAAGTACCAGAAGTGAATGGAACAAAGGTAGAGGGAAGGAAGCTGCATGCATCAAAGATGCAAGGGTTGGAGCTAACTTCACCACAGGGGGAGAAGAATCGTGGGGGGGCATTGATGCCACCATCATTATCATCGTCTTCCAGAGCTCCAAACAAAAGTGTGGATCCAGGGACGTCAGGGATATGGATTGCTGTTGCAGTGGCAGCTGCAATCTTTGAGATGGACAGACAAAAGAGGGAGGAAGAAGAATCAACTGCTGCCACAAGGTTGGTACCCATCGACACTTTGCGACAAGGCCAACTTGTGGAAAATGATTTGGTTTATCGGCAAGCATTCATCATCCGGTCATATGAAGCTGGCTTCGACAGGATTGCCTCTATCGAAACTCTCTCAAACCTCTTCCAGGTAAATGGGTGATGGTTGTCTGGATGGTGCTAATCCTCCTGCCACTGCAGGGATTGAGAACAAATTTCCCACAGTTACCACAGGCTCTCTCAATGATAACATTTGTTTATCTGATATGAATCCTGTTTCTTCCCACATAAATAAATTGTGTCTGCATTGTGGGAAGCTTCTCTCTTCATGGTGACTCAAGAATCTCTGGTTATGCTGCAGAATCTCATGCTGACAACCATCAGGGCAGTGCACAAAACAAGAGCTCTGAGAAGCAGATTCATTTTGCAGCTTTCATTTTGTAAGTAAGAGAGTTTCCTAATCCATGTAGGTTTTGATGTGGCAGGAGACAGCACTGAACCATGTGGGCATGTCAACATTTGTGGGAGATGGAATGGGCACTACCCATGCCATGATGCGACACCGTCTCATCTGGGTTGTTACTCGAATGCACGTTGAAGTCAATCGCTACCCTGTTTGGTAATCTCCTGGCAAACTGCTGAAGTTTCTTGTGCCATCCATCAAGAATTTACATAGATTGTGTGAATGTGATGCTGAAGAGAAAAGCTATGTTTTGCCAAGACACATTTGTTGCATATGCTCAAATGTCTGCATATTTCCCAATTTTCAATTACCTGCCATCTCCAAATACGTCAGTGTGGTCAAACCAATTTTCAGGATGTTGGGAGTGGCAATTCTTGCAGGGGGGATGTGGTAGAAATAGATTCATGGGTGGCAGCAGAAGGGAAGAATGGAATGCGTCGTGACTTTCTGGTTCGTGACATTACTACAGGTCAAGTCATCTCTCGTGCTACCAGGTGTGTTGCACACTTGCTCACTTGCTTGCTCTTAGGGTTTGCACCAAAGTTTAGTGCTTTTTGTTGCTCAGTAGAGAATCAAGTGTATAACCAGTTCAAAAAGAAGTAACTCCAGCTGTTGTTGTTGTTAATGGGATGCGTACTCATAATTCTCAATCAAAAGTGTAGTACTACAGGAAACTGAAAATGCTGCTTTTTGCTGCAGCACATGGGTGATGATGAACCAGGACACAAGGCGACTTTCAAAGATGCCCAAGGATGTCCTAGACGAGATTTCCACATACTTTCTGGATCAAAGTGTGATTAAGGATGATGACAGATGTCAGAGGATCAAGAAACTGACGGACTCTGCACCCTACATCCGCTCCAACCTTGTGGTAAGCTTAATGACGATTCCATGAATTTGATGCAAATGCATCTGGATGGCTGAGAGTGCTCACAAATTACATTCTCATGTGAGCCCTCTTTGAACTTCTCATATTCTGACAACAGGAGCATTTGTCAAATGCCAATTGTTGTAATCAAAGGTGCATTCTCACATGGGTTTGAACGTGGGAGTTGTTGCAGCCACGTCTGAACGACATGGATATGAACCAGCATGTCAACAATGTGAAGTACATTGGCTGGGTGCTAGAGGTATGTACTTGCTTGGTTCCTCTCCATCCTTGTTTGGTTTTGCACTCCCCCTCTAGGTTCACAACAGCAATAATTGTCTTGCACATATGGGGTCTTGCTGATAACACCCACCCAATTGTTTGATCAAACAATTGGTCTGCCATGTTTGGTACTCTCCTGTTCACGATTACTGAACTGAACAATTTTTTGTGTGTAACACAGAGTGTGCCACAATCACTATCTGTAGCCCATGAGCTGACGAGCATGACACTGGAATACAGAAGAGAGTGCACGCCATCAGACATAGTTCAGTCGCTCTCTTGCCCTGACTCTCCTCTACCCATTTCAAACTCCTCTTCATCTTCATCATCATCATCATCATCATCACAGCAAAGCCACAACAACAACAACAACAACGGGAGTGCCTTGTTAGGAAATGGAGCCCTCGATGGCTCCCCTGGTGCAGTGTCTTGCTCATCTGGAGCTCTTAAAAGTGCAACTTTGAGCCCTCCAACTGTAATGTGTGTGCATTACACACACCTGCTGAGGATGCAATCTGATGGAACAGAGATACTTCGTGGCAGGACAAGTTGGCGATTGAAACAGCGCTACAACAACAGCAACAACAACAACAACAACGGTGCAAGCCACTGAGTGAGGGAGCGAGTGAGTTTTGCAGGTATGGTTTGGAAACTATTTTCATTTGGTGCCTGACTGAAAATTACTTTTTTATGCCTGACCCTCTTCTCCTTTCAACCTAGAAAGCTCCTCCCCCTCAAATCGGTTGTGTGTGGTTGAGCTTTTTTGGCTCCTGCTCATGCAATAATGTAAAACTGTGTACAATTGAAATAGCAAGTAGTAGTGTTCTTGACATCCCTTTGAAGTAAGAGAAGCTCCAGATTGTTTACCTTGCTAGCTATTATTTTTCTTGGGTTCAATATCCCGTCTTTGATGCCCAATTCATTTTTTCTGGGTTCAATATCCGATCTTTGATGCCCAATTTGTTTTTTCTGGGTTCAATATCCCATCTTTGATACCCAATTTAATTTTTTCTGGGTTCAAAATCCCAATTTTTGATGCCCAATTTTATTTTTTTCTGGGTTCAATATCCCATCTCTGATACCCAATTTTATTTTTTCTGGGTTCGATATCCCATCTTTGATGCCCAATTTATTTTTTCTGGGTTCAATATCTCATCTTTGATGCCCAATTTAGTTTTTTCTGGGTTCACTATCCTATTTTTGGTGCCCAATTTAATTTTTTCTGGGTTCAATATCCCATCTTTAATGCCTGATTTTCTTTTTTCTGGGTTCAATTGCGACTTCGAAGGTGTATAGTAGTCTGTGCATGAAATCAGAGGTTTCAGAGATAGTCTCCCAATACTTTACCATGGTTGGCATGAAATCAGAGTTATTGGCAAAAGTCTCCCAATGCTCTTACCATGGTTGGCGGTTCTCAGGCACATGTGATTCTTTCATGTTCTGACATCTGGAGGTTCTTATGATTGATGATCATTTAATATTAACTAGTGTGGCCTGGGCTGTTGGCCCAAGTGTTACCATCTCCTCAACTGATTTCTCCTTCCAAAAAACCTGGTTTTTTGGAATTTATTTGAGTTTTCAGTGGCAGAAATCACTTAAAAATCAATATCTCCCACATTCTGAATCCAAATCCTACTAAATAAATATTACATCCTGCTCATCGAGATCTTTCCAACGACATCAAAGGCACATTCCAGTTGCTCTGAGATTTTCAGCTATGATTTAATTTAATTTTCAGGGAAGAAATCATTCAATATTCAAGAACTTTTGCACCGCAAGTCCTGACATCATGGTTTGAAGCCCATGCACCCCTGCTTGTCGAGAGCTTTCCAAAGACACCAAGAACATGATCTGAAGCATCCTGGTTTGGTGGACCTCATAACTACAAAACAAACTACCTCCTTCTCCTTCATAGATAGATGTGTTTTGCCACCACCGGCAATTGTTGAGTACAGAACTGGTTAAAGAACTGGAGGGGTTTATTGTGGTTTTTGATAACTGTCCAACATTGGTCCTTCTTGGTATCAATACTTGGTTTTTGTTGTTCAGGGCATTGGCATGAGTTTTTCTTAGAGGATTTGGGCCATGGCTTTAGGTGAAGACTACACATCCACTTGGGTCTACAACATCAAGTGTGAGCTTGGACCTTGTGACCAAAAATAGATGATCTTGAAGCTTACCTATATAAAATGCCTGGTAACTTAGAACTAGCTTAATTGTCTTAGTTCTTTGGACTCAAAGCTCCAAAAGGTGAAGGTAGATGCTTAGGGTTTATTTCAAGGATCCACTCCATTGTAATGAGGATTTTTAGGGTTTGCATAATTTGCACTAGAAAAGCATAGTTTTCTCAAATTTTTGTTGCAATATAACAAAATTCGTTAGCAAAAACATTCTGATTTTGTGGACTACATGTTGCAATATGTGGAATTAGACTGTTCACAATTCTAAACAAGTTGTGGACTACAATTGCACCATCTAGTCCACAACTTGGGTCCATTATGGTGTATCAATTTGGCTTGTCAAAGTCTCAACCCACAACAAAGTCATTCTTAAATGGTAGGTGGCTAACTCCATGTACACACCGAGAGCATTCATGAAACTCACTTTGGGTCCTTCCTAATACTTGTTTCACCTCACTTGGTGTCACTATCATCATTTCAAAGGGCTACTTATGTTGAATGGGAATTGAAGCATGTCTCCCAAATAATGTTCTAAACTACTACTTGTCTCTATCACACTCACTCTATTTGCACCCACTTCCCAATTGTGTACTCCCTCCATTGTCCATTTCAATGACTTTTGAAACACCTCTCACTTTCTTCAGCTCTAAATCATCATGGTCATTGTTGCTACATTGTCACCTCTTGTTTATCCTCCATGCGAGATTTGATTGTGATTTGGTAGTAATGGACATGATGTTGCATGTGCACAACATTCATGTGACGTGGACATGCAACCCTCTTTGCAATTTTCACCATAAGTTTTGAAATTGACCCTTTATCTACTCCATTGTTTCAATGTGTTTTTTTTTATGGTTTCTTAACCAAGATGTTCTATATAGGTTGCTTTTCAAGTTGAGTTTTATGTATATATCTCTTAATGTTATATTGTGTTCTCACTCGTCTCAATTGACATTTTGTTGCCTCCATTTCAATGGCTAGGCACGTGAACTTAAAAGCTAGTGTTAAGTAAGTTTAGAACATCAGGTCCCATCATAGAGTCGTGTGTCTTGCAACCCCATTTTTGCTATTCATTGACATAAGATTTAAAAACACAATTAACCAAAATTGTGTACGGATTCATGAAATAAAATGAGATGCACACAATGAGAATTGGGATAGGTAGATGAAATAATTTGAATGTCAAATCATTTTCTTCCTCCCCTTGCTTACTTCTAGAAAGCTTTAAGGCCAAATTATTGGCTTTTGGGCTAATTTAAAATTATTACATATGTTATATAGGTGTGTTTGAAGATTATCTTTTCTCACTTTAGGGTTACATTAATGTGAAATTTTTTCATTTGCATAGGCATTTTGCTTTTTGAAATGCTTGTCCTCTTTTTTCATTTGTTTCGGATGATACCCATTAAGTATCATCTCTTAGGTATCATGAGACAAAAAATGAAAAAAAGAAGGGGTCATAGGTTTTTATGTCAAGTAACACCCCTTAGAGGAGCAAGTTGTTTCCAAGGGCATTTTGGTAAACCCTAAACCCTAAACCTCTCCCTCTTCTTAGGGTTTAGGGTTTAAACCTGTCCCTTTTCCGAAACAAGAGAGGTGCTCAACTCTGTCGTGCATAGGCCCTTATTATTCTAGTAAGGTGCTCGCCCTACCACTTAACAGCCCCACTCACATGTTTTTAGTGTAATATTAGGGCATGTTACTCCCCATTTTTGGCTCTGCTTTTTGTGGGCTGTCTTGAAAATGGAAAGCCAGCATCAATGTTTTGTTTTGTTTTGTTTTGGGTCAATTTTGTGATGTAGCGAAAGTGGTGATCATTCATCCATAATAAGATTTAGCCAAATTTGGCTACAAGCTAAATATGAAAGTATATATTTTTAAAAAAACCTCTTTCTATATTTTTGGCTATCTAGTTGAACAGATCTACAGAAAAATCTGGAATTTTTTTCTTAAATTTTTGTCGAATTATGGCTATTGAATCCCAAACAGCACTCGATTGTAGCCCCTTTTAAAAAAATAAATTTCACTTTCTGGCTATATATAGCTAGCCCCGCAAAAAAAAGGCCGGGGCCCAGCATCTAAGTCCTAAGGGCCTACGACGTAGATCACGAGGCGTAAAGGCCTATGTCGTAGATCACGAGGCGTAGAGACCTACACGAGGCGTAGAGACCTATGTCGTAGATCACGGGGCGTGAGGAGGAAGATTGCGGGGGGTTTTCGCGCCCATAAATAGAGTCGAGGGTCTTGTTCTGCCCGTAATTTCCCCTTCGTCTTAATTCCTCTTCCCCTGGCTCTGCGGGGCTTCCTCTACCGTCTTCGACGACTGCCTGTCGCGAGCTCGCTGCTTGTCGCCTGCTTTGATTTTGAAAGGTACGACTGTGTCTGCTTTGTGAAGTTTGATTGTTGCGCAAGTAGCTTCTTCGATTGTTTCTTTTCGTGTGAATTTCTTGTTGTTGTTGTCAGGGCAAACGTTTTTTCCATATATCTCTCTTGTTCAATGGGGGTATAGACTTACTTACTACAGTGGTGCTTTACGCTGCCCTGTTTCTAAATAGAATGTTTCGGCAACGGCAGAAAGATATGGTTTCACATAGTTTTCTGAGTTTTCTTATGAAATGTTGGTGAGAGCGTGACATCAGAGGATGGTTTGGGGTTCCGATTGGAAGCGACTTTTTAGGAGAAAAGTCTTTAGCAAATTTTGTTCACTTACTAGACATTCGTGTTCAAGTCTAATCACCCTTTGGGTACAAGGGAGAGTCGCCAGTTGCGTTTTCTGTTTGTGTGTGTCAGAAGCGCAAGTGGAGAATATATCCTGTACGTTATTGTATAGGTTTTAGTGTTAAGGTTTTTTTTTTTTTTTCCTCCTTTTTTACGCCATTGGCTCTTCTTGCTCATTCAAGTAGAGCATGTTTGCCAGTCTGTTGTTACAGGCAAAAGGAAACATGGCATCCAAGGGAAGGAAAGAAAGCGGTGGCGGCGGAGGAAAAACCTCGACAACTTCCGGGAGCAAAGCTGCTTCCACTCCTGCAACAAAGACACCATCAGAGGCATCATCACTCAACTCCTATGGGGGATATCAGAATTTCATGCACTCCTCTGGTCTGCGGATGTGGAACCAGGAAGACCACAATGAGGCCAAGTCCATTGCCCAAGCTTTTGTAGATGCAGATGGTCAGGCTGCCAAGGGAAGGAGCAGCAGTAAGTCTCATGTCAGTCGGTAGAGAAATTCTGAATGAAGAGATTCTTCTGCTACTGCACATGTAAGTTGTAACTTGTGAACTACCTGTAGTTTTGTATGGAGTACCTTTGCTGACTGAATTTTATACTGCTCTTGGGGGTAGAATATGTTGGTTGCCAATTTGTTTTGCTTCTCAAAATCGAACCAATGACAGATATCAGTTTGCACTTGAAGAGCATGGGCATGCAGTGTGTCAACTTTGTTTTTTGGCAGAGTTTCTATGCACTCATTTTTGACATAAAACACTTGCAAATGGGAATCGAGAGGGATGGCTGTCTGACTGTCATGGTCCCTTGTAGATTTAAGGGGGGAAAAAAGTATGAAATTTTTCATGAAATTTAAATATTCAAAAGGACTGCAAAATATCTCAAGGTTGGGCTGTGGTAGGTCCAGCCAGAAGTCGTGATGGATCTGGAGCAGCAAGTCCAGATTGCTGGCCTTGAGCGAAGTAGCCAAATGGCCACCAGCCCAGAGTATGTCCTGATTCTCCCAATGCCTTTGAACCTTTGACACATGCATATATGATGTACAAGAAGAACAAAATAGCAGCCAACCCTAAGATGGTTCCCAATACAATGAATGGCCATTTCACTACCCTCCACAACGTGCTTGATTTTTTTCCTGAACAGCAAAAATTGGCACACAGTTAACAACAGTATGAAATGCTACTATTCATTGTGCTCCTTGTCTAGGGCAGGTACCAGGCTAGAACCATGTTATATAGACCCAATACCAGTACCAGGCCGGTAGGTATGATTTTAAAAAAAAGATCCAATACCAGTACCAGCTGGTATGTTCAGAAGTTGATACCCACCTAAAATTGATCTAGAGGTATGCAAACAATCCAACTCCGAAAGAATCAGGTATGTTCAAAAGTTGATACCTGCCTAACACTCATTGGTCTAGACTAGTTGGTATGCACTGATCCAACAACTGTGATATGATCATAGGAAGTGATTCTGCCAGGTTTTCAAGTGTCTTTAAACGACAGAATCAGCCCGCTCAATCAATTATTTTCCTACCTATGCCACACTCCCAATGCTCCCATTTCCTAACCCTAGTGTTATTTCACACCTATATACAATCTATCCTTTATGCTAGAGAACATGTACCCAGGGTGCATTCTGCCACCTGGTTTGGCACCAATGCAATGCCAGTCCTAGAGGGCTTGGCCTACTGGCCTCACACTAATGACTCACTAGGCGGCAGAATCTGGCAGGTTAAGGCCTGAAGATGGGCATTACCAGAATATGAGGGGTCTTCCACCTCAGGGCAGATTCTGATTCCTGGTTACAGCCCTGTTTGAGGGCCTTAACACATGTAAAGAACTGGTGAGGATCCTTATCAAGTGTAAGAACCCTGCCAAAAATGTAAGATGCCTGCCCTCAACTACACTAAGAAATTTTTGCCAGTTCCAATTTATAGAACTAGGGGTGTGTTCTCTAGTATGTAAAGCACTGCTTGGATTTTTCCTTCATATTTTCAGCTCCCTTATCTGCCTGAAGAAACCTGTTTTTAGCAGGCAGGACCTTCTGCAGTGGAGGTACCAGTCATGTTGTACTGAGATTTTCTAACCAGCAGAAGGTACCAGCCAGCATATTACTATTTCTAAAAAGTGAAAAAAATCCCAGCTCTGCTTTACGCATGAAAAGGACTGGAGTATATGCCATTCTCCTATACAAAGAGGTGCACAAAAGTGGCCCATTATGGACCTCCCACTGTTTGGCTACTGGAGTGAAAGTGCCAATTTCTGAATCATATTCAAGGACTGAACTTTGGAATCACAGCCAAGGAATTCAAACCTAGAAGCAACAGCAGGAGGAACTATGAATGATTTTAAGGAATTGGAAGCTGACCATGCAGGATCACAGAAAGCACATAAGTGGAAGACAATCTCCCTGCAACCGAGACAACAATGGAAAATTCCACACTTTCTCCAAATCTTCCTCCAAGAGTGAGTGGCACTTGGCTTTCTTCACCATCCATTAAAGCCAGTGTATTCAGCTTGATTTCATAGCCCTGCACAATTGAATCCATTTCCTTTATCTGTCCATTGAATCCATTTCCTTATATCTGTCCCAACTGTGGATAATGGGCAATTTCAGGAACCTATGAAATTGCAGAATCATAATATGATTATGTCCTTCACATGTGAAATTAGTTTCATTCCAGAATTACATAATTACATTGAGTTAATTACTAAATGATTATTAATTAAATTTCATTACAGTGATTCATGACAAAGAGAGCTGACTTGAGCACGCACAAAAGAAACACACTTTCTGATCCTCTAGCATCAGTTCTTAATGAACATTCAGGTTGAAAAAAATCCACCCCAATGCAGTGAATAAGCTTGTGTGTATATTATTGCCGAAGGAGTTCTACCCCTAAATTAAAGAAATCCTAATCGATTTTTGGCTGAAGAAATGGCAAGCAACACACCCCCCTGCTTGGAAAACAATCAAGCTCGTTTTGAATGCAGATGGAGAAATCAAGCTTGCAAAACAGTTACCCACCCACTGTCCAATTTAATGTGCATATGAAGAAAGAACACTGGGGATCATCGTCATCATCATCATCAAAGCAAAAGGTGCAGAAGGGATATGTGTAAGGTATTGAATGATTTTGGAACACTGACTGACCTGCACAATATGACCAGGAGGCAAAACTGGAGTGATTTTGACGAAGGAGACATATTCACCCATAACAGCAGAGTAACTGAAAACCGTTGCATTAAATGAGGGCTCTAGATCTGCTCCACTGATGCGCAAGTCGCCCAAAACTGCAGGCAGAAGAGTTGCTGCTGGAGTCTCGGACAATTGAGATTGAGCAGAAATTGCAAGCTCCGAAGAGGACTTAAACATGACATCAGCTTCCAAATCTTTTCCTCCATATTCTTCATTGGAGAAAGATCCAGGGTTGTTGTTCAGATTGAACCCTAGTGGCCGCCGCTCATGCCCATAACAACCATACTTATTAGTAGGTCCACCAGAAAATTGAGCTAGCTGATCTAGCTTCTGCTGATGCGCAAGGGATGCAAGACATAGTGGTAAGAAGATGATGCTCACAAGAAGGCACAAGATGCTCACACTGCACTCCATTTCTCTCTCACAAAAAAAGCTTCAAACAGTACTGAAGAACAGCAGCAGCAGCAGCAGCAGCAGCAAAGAAATGCCCATAAACTCCAACAGAATTGTAGTGAGAAAGAAAAGGAAATTTGGACCAAAACTGATTCAAGTGTGCCAAAGCTTCACTCTTCTTTTTGCATGTAATATCCATGTTTGGACAAGTGGCACACCATGTGGTCCAATGGAATTATTGAACTGGGAAAATTTTAATTGGGAAATTGATTTTTACCTTGGTGGCGCCATTTGCATTTTTTAGTCATCCATTTTTGGCAAATGGAATCCATGATCCAGGGTTTTTTTTTAAATAATTAAAATAATTTTTAAATTTTGTATTTTAATAAATAATTTTGTGACAAGGACAATTTTGCAATTTCTTTTCCCCCAAAAAATCAGTTGAACTTGCACTAGAGAAAAAAAAATGTAAAATTTTCCCATTTTTTTTGAGTTGGGAGATTTTTTTTTAATTATTTTGATTTTTAAAAATAAAACATTGATTAATATATTGATCCAAAAAATGAACCATTGATATTCCTATTTTCTGATATTGGGTCATTGGCTAGCATCCCAAGAGGGATTTAGTATTAAATGGCAACAGGTTTTTAGAACCCATCTAAATAGTTTTTAAAATGCTACCAAACTAAAATTAGAGTCCAACTGTGGGCAAAAGTTTTGAGACTTTTTTTTTTTTGGTTGGAAATTTGACAATTTTTTTGCAGAAACCCTTTCATTTTTCACATTTTGGCGAAATTTTGCACTAAAAAAAAACCCCTGATTTTCCATCACTATCTTGGTAACAAGCAAGGGTGTATTGCAATTTGGCATTATAGTTAATTTTTTTTAAATTCATAACAAGACTTTGATTTCACATGTGAAACTATGTAATTAAATATCAATTATGTAGTTTCTTTCACAATTAATTTAAATATCTATTTAAGAAGTTGAAACAATATAATTATTGTATGAAAGTAATGACATAAGAAAACCAAAAAATAAATTTATATGTTTTTATGTAATTTAGTGCTTAAATTACATTCACATGTGAGATTACATAATCAATTCAAATTTGCATTTACTCTATATATATCACATATAAGTGACTTACAAAAAGGCCTCCAACAAAAAAACGACCATTGTGAGTTGCTTTGAGTCACTAGACAAACTCTTGTGGTTGAATCTTGCCAAACATACTCTTGTGATGTACACTTGAAATTGCCCATTGTTTGTTTTTTTTTATTCTACCACATATTAGAGATATCTGTAAAGTCAGGAAAAGACAGCACTAGTACCCTGAGTTTGGTCATACACAGGGCGAGATTCAAAAAAACCTGCAAAAAAGTACATTAGCATTCAACGGGGGGTGAAACTCAGGAAACCATCAATTTTGATGGTTTCCTAGTTTCACTTGTCTTTCTTTTTTTCCTGAGCGCCTCCACTGCTGCTACATAGATTTTCACTGCTCCTACTGTAGAGCTACTATAATTCCTCTCGAACCTTGTGCATTAAATGCTGAGATTCAGCATTTCGTACTGAGTTTCAGCATTTCATACTGAGATTTAATAAATTTTCATTATTTTGCGGATACCACTAAAAGAGGCGTTAGGGGGTGAAAGGAGGCCCAAAAGACAGGGTGACATTACGCATTTCTCTATTCCACCAAAAGGAACTTGTCTATTTTGATTGGCCAATGATGATGATTAGATCCTTCAACGTTTCTGGCCTGCAATAGATATACATGATGGTTGGAAGCTTGACCCTGCAGTTAGTTATCATGGTTGCTTGAGGTAGTTTTTCGATCTGTCAGAGCTTGAAGGAGGAGAAAAAGAACTTGCAAGTAGCAGTTGCACATTTGCTTCCAATGAGGACAAAATAAGCAAGAGTAATTTGCAAGCAGTGAGATGAATGAGGAGGTAGCAATCAGCTATTGAAAACTCCAAATCCGACAATACAAACATGGTTGGAAACACTCGGACTCAAGAGTGCAACAATTAGGGTACAACATCTGGAAAACTAGCTACATACATGTGCATATTGGCAATGCCTTGAACTGCAATATCACCATACCATGAAGCTTTGGAGGTCTCATAATTGATCTCTTTCCAAGGGGTGTGGTGATGATTCCTGTTCTGCAATGGATTGAAGCATGGAGCCATGTTCTTAGGGGTTGTCTTCCAGGAGGTAAGATCTTTCATATTCTGACACTTGATGATGCAGTTGCCTGAACTATTGGATGCTCCAAACCCTAGCATCATGTACAAGCCTCTCTTCTTGATACTAGCTGATCATTGATGGAGCTTGAATGTTTTTGCAGGTCACATTATGGTCAATTGTGGAAGCTCATGTGCAAGGGAAGCTGAGGGGCAGAATGTGCAAGAGATGATGGACCATAGATTACAATGGAGGAGGTACTTATGGCAAGGTTTGCAGGAAAAAGTAGGTGGTACTGGCAAGAACACACTAGCTTTGACTGGACCCACTCCAGATTTGCATGTCTAGAAACAAGCCTTGCCTGCGTGCTGAAGGGAAGGTGTGACTAGTTGGGCTCCCATCTTCCTAGCAAATATAACAATTGACTGGTCAAGTCCTATTGTTAGAAATTTGTGTAGTGATACATGTCTCACAGATCCCTGGTATCACTGCTAATTACAGAAGCTTGTCAAATGTGCAGATTAGATCTGCATCAAGTGCAAATAGGGAGCATGGATCTCTTTTTCATAGTTCCATTTATGCATGCGCTCATTTTTGTGTTCTGATAGAGATGTGGGTCCTCCCACATATACAATCTCCAGGATGTTTTGGCAGTGACTACTAGTGACAAGAAAACAGTGAATGCTGTCACCTCCTTGATGGGCACCACGGCAGACATTCACTTAGCTTCATGTGGGAGAGTCGGACTGACTCCATGTTGAATTGTATGCATCAACTCCCTAATCTCAAAATGCCTTGATTGCTGGGATTGCTGGAAGAGTAAGTTCCTATATCATGAACACTTTCTTCATATCTATCTAGCTTTTCTTGCATGATGGCTGATTTGAATATTGTTTTGATTTGTTCACGACAAGTGTTGACATTTGCACAAATGATCTTTGAAGCTATATATTAGAGAGTCACTTTCAAAGCTCATGAAGAGATTTCATCACCAAAGTAGGAATGAGGTCCTAATTTTCAAACCCCTTCATGAGCATAATACATAGTACCATGTATCACATTTCAAGAAAGAAAACCTTTCATGCCCATGGACAAGAGAGAAGGCCAAAAGCTTGGAAATGAAAAGCAGAGAGTTTTGGGAGTGGTGTGGTTTCATGTTGTTCAGTAGTTCCTGTTCAGGTTTTGATCTTGCTATGATAAGTACTTTCACATATGAGGAGGGGCTTTGGAGGCAGACTAGAGTACCTCTATTGCTTGCAGAGTCTCATCACAATTTTTTGTGTTGGGAACTTTTGGTTTTTGGTGCTACAAACGCAACATGGTGTTGGAAAAGAGACAAGAGGAGCTTTCGGTTTTTGGTGCTACAAACACAACATGGTCTTGAAAAAGAGACAAGAGGAGCTTTTGGTTTTTTGTGCTACAAACACAACAGGGTGTTGAAAGACAAGAGGAGCTTTTGGTTTTTTGTGCTACAAACACAACATGGTGTTGAAAAAGAGACAAGAGGAGCTTTTGGATTTTGGTGCTACAAACACAACATGGTGTTGAAAAAGAGACAAGAGGAGCTTTTGGATTTTGGTGCTACAAACACAACATGGTGTTGAAAAAGAGACAAGAGGAGCTTTTGGATTTTGGTGCTACAAACACAA
>Ga0209611_10006956_pt1 | contig 18291 bp, 17 predicted proteins | sample S1TSphgellanicum_3_FD_187693 | JGI IMG/M metagenome (GOLD analysis project Ga0209611, IMG submission 187693) | Host-associated microbial communities from peat moss isolated from Minnesota, USA - S1T2_Fc - Sphagnum magellanicum MG (SPAdes) (version 2) | ecosystem: Host-associated > Plants > Peat...
AAAAAAAAAAATTGCTTCTGTTACCATTGTTGAAATGTCGTAAGGTGCGAATGCCACCACTCGCCATCGTTGCAACGATGCGAGCGTCACCGCCCACCATCGTTGTAGTGGCATTGTCGCAGAGACCTGTATTAATACCACCAAAGAGCTCTAGTAATGTAATCCACTCCTTAGGCGGTGTCCAGGTGATTAGCTGACGAAGTACTGGCTTGATTGGTTCAACATGGCTCTCCATGCTTTCAAAATTAGATAGAGCTTTGACCAAAGGCTTGAGTGTAAGTTGTCTCTTCCTCATCTCTTTCTATCCACTCGTGGCTAGCTTGTTGAATGTAGGAAATAATGTGTGTTTCCTTGAACATACAATGGGAGCCATAGGATTATGGTTCCCATGTAAATCAAGGGGTATGTATCTCAAGTGGTGGCCATCAGTCTTCCAATCCATTCGGTAGTACGCATGCTCAAACCATTTGTCAATTGTGAAACCTAGTGGAAACATGGCTTCTTGCCCAATGAGCACATCGTAACTAGTGGCATTGGTGACTAAACATCTGACTTGTAGGCAAAGCTCCTGATCTATACCTTTATTGAAATTAAGTGTAATCAAATCCGAGCTCTCCCCAAGTACCTCTTCTACACTCCCATTAACGGTGCAAATTTGCCACATAGATTTGTGTAGTTTGGAGTCAAACATGCCCATCTTTTTGGCAAATTGAACTCCAAGAATCACTGGTTGGGCACATGTATTAAGAAATACCACTTTGGGTGTATGTTCTCCCACCTGGATTGCTGATTTAGTATTGTCGACAATGGCAACTCCAGTGGTGATGGAAGTTCTCTCACTAGGCACCACCTTCGAAAACGAGTGAGAGATTTTGTGAAGAGAATGGCTATCCACAATGCCTTTGCTAAGTAACAAATCCACAAATGAGGTGTTCTTAACTCCCTTCTGATATGTGAATGTAAAATTAGAGGTACAAGAGCCCACTAGTTTAGCCATGCTAGAACTAATGACTAGATTACGAATGCCATTTGCAACACGTGAGCCAATCGAGTGTCTCTCCAAGGTGTTGGATGGGACCCTTGTAACATGTGGATCAGGGATTGGTAAAGGACCTGATGTAGTGTTCAGAATATCCTCTAATAATGTTATTATATCCCTGGTGCTTAGCTTCAAATCTTGAAACTTAAATAACGGTGTACTCACAAGCTTTTGCGCCACTTCACGCATTTGAAATTGGCACTCCATAAGTTGATTAGTGGAAAATTGTGTGTTTTCTTGATGTACATGTACTCTTGGGACATGAGAATTTGATGCCCTAGTAGCTTGTGGTGTAGTAGTTTCTTCCCCCCTCGCTAACAAGGTGTGTTCTTCTTCCATGTTGAGAGGACGAAAAGATTGTGGCATGACTACTCAAGCTCCTTTAGCCTTGGTAATAGGATTTGAACCAAATGCGAGTCCATCAGTCTGAATTACCTGCCTAGTGGCAGAAACTCTAGGTGCCACACTAACCTCTTGTGTCATGACCTAAGAAGGGCAAAAAGAAGTAGCAAATTATGGTGTGAGACTAGAATTGTGTGCATTGGAAAGAACATACTCCCCAACCATGGCATTGTGTGGGAGGCCATAGAATGACCTAAGAGGTCCCTCCCATGATCTTGAACCTTGTACAGGTTGGGCATGACTAGTTAGTTGGGAAGACTTGCCTTTTAGATTAGCAAGTTGGGCCCTCAATGATTCGAGTTCATTTTACAGAGTTTGAACTTGAACAGCATGGGCTTGAAGCACCTCCCTATTATCAGCATTGTGCTCCTTCTTCTTAGCACTCTTATTGGAATTACCCTTGGTGGGGAAAGCTTAAGTGAAAGGCTGAGGTGCCTTGGCTTTTGGTTGAGGGGCAATGGAAGATGCTGGCAGATTTTGTCATGGTAATCGAAGTTGTTTCCTTTCCGAAAACTTGGCAAAAAAAAAAACTTCTTGATGTCCCTCTTTCCCATAGTAATCACAAAAGAAATCCTTGGAAGGGATGTTGCACTCACTTGTTTTGTGAATAGGATTGCCACAGTAATTGCAAGAAGGTAAGATGGGTGCAACCGAGTGCACTGCTTTAACCCTTGAAGAGGAATGTGATGATTTGGTTGGCGCAAATGGTGGAAGCTGAGGCCTTGAATGTGAGGGAGGCCTCATAGTACTAGCCTCATAGTGTGCATGAGCCAGTTCCAACTTATTTGAAATGTTGTACACATCTAGCAAAATGTACGAGTCTCCAAATTCTGCAAAAACCCATTGCAAAACCTGCACATGGAGTGTCGGAGTACCTTTTAATGAATGAAGATACCGATGAGCAGTTTCTAAGTCTGATATTCTGAGTATCCTTTTTAAGCTTGAGAAGCCTCCTCTAAAGCATTTTGAGGGTTTCATCCTTTCGTCAAAAGAAGGTGGCGAGCTACAAAAAATTTTCAGAACTTTTCACCAGAACTTCCAGCTCAAGAACTCGCAAGAATTCCCCCATTGAATCAACAAAAGCTAGTGCATTGATAGTGGGAGGAATGTTTGCGGTAGCAACAATGAATTGTTAGGGAGAAAGGTTTACTGAAATAGGTATTGAATTTGGACTATTGGGCATAGTCCCATGATGTGCAATGGTAGCTTACAATGCAACTTGAAAAGCGGTGGCGATGGTTATGGCATAAGCTGGATTAGGGATTTGGGTGACACCCAAAATCCTCGAAGAATGTTGCTCGTAGACATCCAATGCCTCATAGTGCACATAACAAGCCAGTTGTTTGAATGCAAATGCTTTGGTGTAATTAGCGCCATACTTGAGTTCCAACTCACAGACCATAGTTGAGAAAGTTGCCTTGAATTCCCTCAAAGAAATAGTACATGGCCTTTCGTTAAACTTTTCAGAAGAACTATTGACCTCCATGGTGTATATGGGTGTAGAGGTCACGGCTTGCAGTAGAATATACGATGATGGTGTGAAAGTAAGTGTGGCAATAGGCGTACCCCACTTATGAACCCCTCCAAATGGACTCTGATCTACCGTTGATGCAGTGTAACCTGAACCTGAATTCTTGGTAGGAATTGTACTGGATGACGGTGGTGCTGTAAATGCTTAATGGTACCGTCGTGAAGATCGTGAGTTTAAAGAAATCGGCTCAAAGGATTGTATGTTACTTTATAGCTGATACCTGGGCTCTAGTTGAGCAGTAGTGTTCTAATCATCTGAAGACATGGTGTTGTCCCATGCCCAAAATTTTGTAACAATACAAAACACTAGCTACAAAGTTCTAACACAACATAGAGTTTGAAAAATACTATGTGTCGTTGGGAATGACTGGTGACAAACAAACATTGGATGGAGGTCAAATGGACGTCGAACAAAGGTCGAACAGAAGTTAGACGAACGTCGAACAAAAAGGCAAGACGATAAGATGCAGGACACATGATGGCAAGATGCAAGACATAGGACGACAAAACGCAGGATGGTAGAATAGCAAGACGCAGGATGAAAGTTGGACGAAACTCGAATGAATGTTGGATGAAAATTCGACGAACGTCCAACGAATGTCCAACAAACGTCCAACGAAATTTTGACAGACATCCAACGAAAGTCCAATGGACAGAAATTGAGCGTCGTTGCAACAATGCTGAGCGGCTATGCTCGCACCGCTATAGCTTGTTGCATTGCAACGATGGCCAACGTTATAGCTTACAGTGGTCCAATGATGGTTGAGGCTACAGCTTGCGGCGGTCCAATGATGGCTAATGCTACGCTACAGCTGGCGACATTCCAATGATGGCCGATGTTGCACTGCAGCACACGACACTACAACAATGACCGACGACAATGCTCGCATCGTTGTAGCGATGGCCAATGATGGTGGGCAGCGCCGCACAAATTTTTGTTTTTTTTGTTTTTTTTTATTCGACAGCTTCATGATCGCCTCATCCTGTGTCTTTGCGCGAAAGAGAAAAAGAAAGGGACAAAAATTAAAAGAAGGGGGGGAGGAGGTTTGAAACCTACTCCAAGATCCTAGGTTTGTTGGTTGGTAGAAATGCAACAACGCAAGTTCCCTCTAGTAATAACAACACCAACAACAACACTAACAACAACTTTCGCTCCTTCTGGCAGCAACAACAACACCAGCAATAACAACACCAGCAATAGTAACACTAGCAACAACAACACTAGTAACAACAACTCAAGAACTCAAAGGCACAAAAACTTTGCTGCTTTCAACATGAAGCACTAGAGAGTAGAGGTTTTTTTAAAATTGAATTGCGAAGAAGGAATGAATATGTAAAGTATGTAGACGGTGGCTGTGCAATGGTCGCCATGAGCATCTAGAAATCCAATTTGACTATGGAGGAAACTCTCCTAACAAAGGAATTGTAGAAAAACTAAAAAGAGAAAAAAAGGGCTTAGCCTTTTATATAGCCACCAACAAACTGAAACCTTAAGTACCTAATAGGGTACAATCACCTAAGACCGTACATTAACCCTAAAAGGCATGATGGGCATGCCCGTAACTGGCCTTCATGTATGAGGCCATGTACGGGCATGACAAACCACTATTGCCCAAGTCAAATATGTCGACCTAGGGGAACTCATCGACTAGGTATTTCATGACATAAAAACCACTACCATTGAAATTCTAGTGTTGCAACCACATTTACTTTCAGGATTGAAGGTGTTGAAGGGCAAACAACAAGACATGATAGCTAGGGGGATTGCTGGTCTTGAACACCCAATCTAGATTCTTTGTTTCTGTCTACTCTTGGTGATAACACACTTGAACGACATAAAGGAATCCTAAAACCCCATGCTCAAAAACAAAATCATTTAAAGGACAAAGTAACTAGGCACATGCGCATTTAGATGCCAAGGGAATCTAAGATACCAAATGTGGATATGGATCTGGAATTGTAAGTTACTAATACTTTGTGTACCTACAGTATAATTTTCATTTAGGTTATATTTTCTGTTATTGTTTATGTATTGTTTTGTGGGACTCCATACCATTGCCATAGTCTTTTAGTGATATGCATGTTACAGGACATTGTTTTATGACAATTGTATTTATAACTTGCAATGATTGCTCCAAGACACCATTGCAAACATGTTAAATTATGAACCTTTGTATTCATGACCAGTAAATGATCAAGTGACATTTTGCATATTACTGCAACACAACCTATGGCAATAACTGGAACTACATGAAAAACAAATTCATTACAAGATGTATGAGTAGTAATGCCAAAAAAAACTAGCACCTAAACACTTGTTGGCATTTCGAAATCAACCCAAACTATCAAGATGAGATGCACCCGTTAAAATCCCACTTTCCCCTGGACTATAACCACATTACTATCACACAATATTTTGCAGATGTAGAAATATAAATACTTATTAAATTGTAGCATAGTACATAGTACATTCTGTCCAACTATAGAATTGCATGGATTCAGTATCTATTAACATGTACTAAACCTTTCCAAACTCATCAAATGACACGGTCCCAAGTCGCTAGTTAGACCCAAGTTGGGTCTAAGTTACTCACATAGTGGAATTGTGAAGAACTTGGGGCATGCTCCCAACTCTCAACACTAGAAGGGGTAGAGGGGCGTGCTAAAGTTCCAGGATGGGACTAGGAAGAGTGACAAGCTATTCACTTACTCAAACTTGTATCAAACCAACCAGCAAGTTGGTTAGTTCACATTCTGGAGCACCCTTGGTGTTAGGACAAGCCACGGGCAACTTTGGACTCACTTGACTCACCACGGCCTGGACTCAGGGGAAGCCACCACCTTCCCCCCATATATTATACTCTATGCCTCTCCATGACACCCACATTCGAATGGCTTTTTTTCCCGAGACTCCCAAGGAGGAGTCCCGAAACTGTCCTGATTTGGACTCCCGGGACTTTCTGAGGTCATAACTCTTTGCTCATACCTCTTATTGGGATGAGGTCTAAAGCAAACTTGTAGCTCTCCTCAAGAGCTTTTCAACGGTGTGTTGCACTCCACCTGCACGCACCGGGGTTGGGTCAATTCCCAACTTTTAATGGTCGGGAGTCAAATTGCCAATTTGACTCCCGACCTTTCTTTTTGCCATAACTTATGCTATAGATGTCCAAATGGCCCATGCAAGGCCATTTTCGACATCTACACTTTGCTAGCTTTCCAATGGTATAAATAATGCCCTAGTACAAGGTATTTTGATCCCTGCTATCGGACTCTAAAGTTTTGGAAGTCCCAGAGGACTCCCAAGTCCCAATTTCGGGAGTATGAGTTTCATCCTCACACTTCTTCCAAGTGGGGTTGCGACATCAACTTTCGTAATCTTCAACACCAAACCTAAAAGACATCTAGCTATTGCAAATTCTCTCCAAACACATAGAACACACTATACCATTGCCACAAAAAACATTATGCCACTGTAGTCTACTTGGTTAGATTATGTTGTTGCTACTATAAACACATCTCAGATTTAATTTTTTTGTTGAACATTAGCTAACATAAGACAATAACTTCTTGGTTCCGCCGCTTCTATGACATGTTAATACATTGATAGACTATGTTGATGTTGATCCCCCACCATTGGTTACATCTCTGAAATTAATAACCTAACATGTGTTTACAAAATCTGACATACATAATGTTTATAATATTGCATTCACTGGAATTGAGTGTATTGCAATTGCATCATCCTTTGAAAACCAAGTTGGTGTCACCTACAACCAGCAAAAAATTACAATATCCAAGATGTAACTAATCTTGTACTCAATTACAACAAAAATTTATATGGGTTAGGTAAGGGTAACTACACCTTAATGTCAGGTGCATTGTTTCAATACATGTAGTTGACATATTTGCTCATGAATTTCATGACATAAAACCCACACTCCTAATCAAATAGTTGTTGTGGTCCATTAGGCCACACCCAACTATTCTTTGATATTTTTCACTTCCATTCAAATGTTCCTAATAATTTACCTTGTGTAACAGCCCACATTTTTGCGAAAAAACTGTGCACATTTGCAGATTGGAAAATGTTGGCAATCTTGAAAGGGTCATAATGCATAAAATGGGAAGCATTCATTACAATTACACTCCAATGGTTAGCATATTGAAGAGGGACTAAGAGCTCTTGGATGTTGGAAAGCACTTTGAACTTCTTCCTCATGAAATTCAACACACTATCTTCTAATTCCCCTTTTTTTTTTGCCCAATTTTTCACCATATCCCACATATGAGGATGGGTGATATAGGAGTCCGTTTGTGACATATGGTTGTGTGTATACCATAGTCTAAATAAATTCAATGCATTTGTAGACAAATACTCGGTAATGTTGTCCAACAAGGAAATATCAGCATCAATTCTTAGTTTCAAATAATCACCTAATATGATAAACTCCACTACAGACTTAATGGTCCCACCTCTACTGGTAATAAAATTCATCATTGTTGTTACTAACTTGCAATAACAACCAATGCTATTGAATAAAATATCTAGCTCTAGGATTTAATTTTTTCTAGATGTATAACCTTTAGCATGTTTTGCCCATGTAAAATGTTTGCAATAAGGAAAATAGACAACACAAATACTTCACATTTGGAATATGAAACTCAAATGGAGCTGTATTTGAATCATAAACCTTGGTAATTCTTTGTCTTGACACAATTGAATTGGTAGTTATTGATTCGAATTGAACATGTTTTCTGTAGCAAACCTACAACTAGTGACAACCAAATCTATAAACATGAACTACTACTATTTGAAGTTGTGATAGTACTTACATTTGTTTTCCAGGACTTGATGAATCTTTCATTTGAAGTCCATCATTTGCCTGTTCTTTCCCATAATTTGTCACAGTGGCAAGAGATGAAGTGACCACATTGGGATTGTTGATGAGTTGGGGCATGATAGGAATTGGTCGGCTTAGATAAGTGCCTATCTTGGGAAAATATGTCATTCAAATTTGGGATTGGTCTAACATGGCTATGTGAGGACTACCTTGGAGGTCGCAACCCAAGAGACAAGGATTGTGTCCTCTTGAAACCAGCATGGGCTGCTGATAAAAAACTTGATAGGATGGGTGTTGCAAGACTTGGATTATTAACATATGACTGTAAGTCAACATGATCATCAGTTTTACAATCCCACTTAAGGTTATCATCAAAGGTTACCCTAACAAATAAATTCAACCCATAAGCTAGTGCAATTTCATTCTTGTAGGTGGGTTGGCCATGGGAGGACTTGTCAAAGTGGATGGGTTGCTACACAACAACTTCTACATTTTGAAATTTTGTTGTTGTTTTGGTATCATCTGCATAAGATGGAGCAAGTATGAAGGGTCAGAGATAGGATTGTGAAAAGTAAGGAACTTGCATGCTTAAATCCAAACTCTAAATACACAATGTTTTAGCATAATAAAAAAAATGTAAGGACTTTTGATGCACCTGTAGTTGTGTCATTATCAATTAAGACATTGGCAATGCGGACTTTTGGAGTTAGTTCAAAGGCTTCTTTTATTTGGCCAAGCTTCACACACAATGTTTGAACCTGACAATCCATAACATCTATCAAGGTAGTTCTACATTTGTTCTGCTTATTAGACAAGGCATTGTCATCTTGAAGGTTTGGAATTATTGAAAAAATATAGCTGACATCGATGTCCTCCCTCACAAGCAAAGTTTCATTGACCACCTATTCATAAAAGTTTAATTCAAAGGTGGAGCATTTGCAAACTAGGCCAAACATTAGTTCAAGGTGGAGCATTTCCACTCTATGATATACATATGTTAGATTCAACATATCAAGGATAGATTTGGTAATTATATTGGAAGTAATGTTCTATGTGAAATTTCTAATTAAAGCAATTATCTGCAAGAAAAACAGCAAGTGGAAAGGTAGTGAAGCAAATACTTGGTCCAAGATTGGCCTACAATCACACCTAACATCAACATTGCACCACATGTGTTCCAACTCCTTTGCCAATACATAATAAGTTTGAAATTGCTCTATGAGTAATCTTGGACATGAATCGTTGGATCTTCTCAACAAGTGGATTTTGTAATTACATATGAAATTTGAGTAGCCCTAGTAAATCTTGTCGACATTAAGTAATATCTTCATGACATTAACGTAGTTGAAGGAACCATAGGAAATCAAAATCAAAAACATCTTGAACTGGAATGGTTAGCTTAATAAAATGTCCTTGTTCATGATAGTAATGTAAGATGTTGTGTAGAGTTATCCCTTTGTTTGCATGAACAAGTGGATGTAGTCTCCCAAATGTGGATCTACAAAATAATTTGAATGTCTGAACTATGTGTGAGCACTTTGTATCCAATGCTAACTACTATGATTCCTTTTCCACTTCAATGATTATGTTATGCAATTTTGTTTTTATGTGCTCCCATGGGCATTGAAGACCAAAGTCCAAAGGATATCACGTCAGCATGTGGTACAATGGTGACTAGCCCCACTTTGACCTCTCCTCATTAACTTTCAGCTGCTAATCAATTTTTTTCAATTCTTATAAATATAATCTGTTTTTTTCTTCTTGAGAGATTTTGGAGCATTCACTTTATTTGCATCATATTCCTTTTTCTATTGCAAATATTATAGGTATTCTTGGAGGCATTTCATTTCAATGAACCTTTGCATAGTGTTCTTTCCACCCCTTCTAGATGTCCACACATTCAAGGACTATTTGACAACATCTGAAATTTGGGTTGTCCTTTCAATCCTTCCACCAACCTATGGGATGGGCAACAACAAGTAAGAAATAAACAAAACTAAAGCAAATGATAAATAAAAAAGGTACAAGAGTTGTAAAGTACTCACTAGTGGATAAAGATACCGTGGACCAAATGTTAAAACAAGTAGGTTGCCTAAAGTGCCATCTATTTATAGTTTCATTAAAAACACCATAGTGTTTTTTGGTTTTTCAATAGTTTTCTGTCCATGACAATATTTGTCTTCGACGGCAAAACATAAAGCCCAATAATCTTGACTTCCAAAGGAGGAGGAGGTAGCTCACAAGTATTTTCCACAATGAAAGTTTCAGCAATTGACCTTGCTTTCGCCTCAATTTGTGATGTACTAACAAGTGGTATGCCTTTTTGCGGTAAAGTTACAACAGAAAACAAAAACGGATTTGCATTTGATTTGTTCTTCTTGCTAGGGCCTTTTCCATTATCCAATGTACCCTTTTGTAAAGGTGGCTTCTTGAAAACCATAGGGTTTGTGGCCAAACCTACAAATTGCAAAATTAACAACAAACTTTTAAAGGTGACCTCCCACATTACATTACCAAAATAAATAAAAAATGAAAGTACATGGTCAATTTACCTATTTTTATAGTTTTAACAAATGAAAAATCTTCATTGTTGTTCAATTCATAAATCTCTTTCTCCTTAAGAGGTACGGGCCTTGCAGGGGGAATGTTCTATTGCATTTTCATTTGGACACTTTAGGCGGTTTGGTAGAGTTTTCCCATGTTTCTCCCTTAATCTAGTAAGCTTTTTAGCTTCAGACTTTGTGATGGTGGGGTACATTTTCAGCAATTCTTTCCTAGTGTACTTAGGGCACAAGTTCATCATCTTGTGGTAAGACAATGTATTCGTGTCTTTGAACATAGTCTTGCAAAACTTGCATTGGAATGAAGGCTCGTTGCCAAATGTTAGTATGTTTGGCTGCTTCACATCAAAGTGTGCTTCCAATGCCAACATTTCATACTCCTCCTCTAGGTACAATCCAACATAATGGTGTCTACTTTGTTGCATCATGGATTTGTAGATTCTATTTTTGCCTTCCGGACCATTGAAAATTTGCAAATAACAAATAAGTTGTTGCCCAAACCCTAATTGAAACAACCATATCTACAAATGTTGTGAAGCTGCAGTAGTAGATGGATGTAACTACTAGAATATTTTTGCACATTATTCAAGTTAGAGCTTTGCATCATAACATCACAACATCACAAAAACAAAACACCATTACATTCTCCACACCTCCTATTACATTAATTGTTTTATGTATGTTTTTAATTTTCTTATTCTCCTTTTGCTTTACAGTTCTTTTGACTTAAACCCATAAAACAATTGACATTACACATAGACAATAACAACAAGCATGAAAATCAACCAATGCAATTTTAAACCCTAGATAGTTCTTTTGTTGCTCACCATGCTCACCAACACATTCATGGACAAAAAAAAGAAAAAAGGAAGACTTACCCCTTCTACCCATCTTGCTGCTGTTGTTTTAACAATCTTCATGTATTTTTGTCAACTGAGTAATCGAATCATGTATGGGTCTTCTTGTGCAATTATGGACAACATTTTTTGTAACAAATGTCTTTGCTCCCCTTCCTCTTCTACATTCATTGTGGCATTGATTTGTGTTGTTAAGCACTTTGATTCTATTACATTGGACTAAAAGAGGTACACAACAAGAGTGTTGTTAGGTTGCACCTTTGCCAAGTTTGTCGTAATGGCACTAGGTGTTGGACTCATTTGTTTAGTTGGAATTGAAGACATCCTTGTGTTGTCCCGCACAAGTGCCGGATCCATTATTGTAGAAAAACCTTAATCACAGACTTCAATAATGCAAAGAAAACTAAAGAAGGTCACCTCACCACTTAATGCAACATAGCTTCCTTGTGAGCAAAACCTCAACTCACCTATGTATCTAAACAATTAGTGTTGAAAAAAATTAATGATAGTACAAAAGAACATGAAAATTATAATCCTCAAACCCTAAACCTACTTCCTTTGTAGTGTAGTGCTTACAAAAACCAACAATGTCCTCAAAACGCCCATCTGCCTATTTTTGGAAAATATTTGAAAGGTGTTTCTTTGCATTTCCCTCCTCATTTGTAGATTTACTATTTGTGCTCATAGTAGAACAAATAATTTCTCATTATAGCAGAACATGAAAGTTTTTTGTTGATGACAAAATAAATAAACTTTTCGTCGATGGTAAAACATGTAAAATCTTTGTCAATGACAAGTGGTTGACAGTGATTGAGATGTTTTATGGACAGCGATGAGAGGGGCCCACATGTGTGACATGGAAGGCTCGATGGTGGGGCATCATGACCCGAAACATGCATTGGATAGAACTCAATGGGGGGTATTTACTGTCTCACTTCCACTACCTAACATCCAAAATTAGTGTACATTATTACATTAACTACATTTGAACAATCTCATGTAGACACAATGTGAGAATTCCCATTGGAAAAATATTTCATTTTGGCCAATTAGCAAGAAACTTATACGAGAGAGTCAACACGAAACTTACCAAAGAGTGAGTCAAGTCCACCTAAAGATCTTAAAATAAAAGTTGTACATGAGACTTTTTATTTCAAATATCTTTGAAAAAAACATGAGCTAGTTTGTTTAAGAGGTTCCATCATTATTTTTTAAAAAACATAATTTAACTGTGCAAGTCTTAGAAACTGGAAGGATCTATACAAGTTTCAAACATATAGAAAAACCTTATATCAAATCAAGTACTCATCATTTTGCTTGTAAGCCTCAACAAGATGAAATGGGAATTTTATTTCTCACTTATATTTGAGATCATATTGATGAAATATACAAAATATGAACAATTAATACAATGTGATCAAAAAATTTAGGTTGTAAATTTGGTATAAAGAGATTAGTTGATGTTATATTCAATTTGTATAAAAAGTGTCAAATATTGAGAATTATTTTGAAAAAAGTGACAAATAGGGGAAAAATAAGTGAGACACCTTAGATATTGATTATACTATTTTTAGAAAAATAGAAATTTTCACAAACTACAAATAAAAAAATTATGAAAGAAAATATTGAATTTTCAAGAATATTTTATTTGTCAAAATAAATATTTCAAAATTAATTAATTACTCAACAAACATATGGTTTGAATTACGAACAACAAAATCCACTCAAAATTAGTATCTTCCACACCTTAGCTTTAAAAATTGTGAAATGAACTATATTAAATCTAACTTGTTGAGGGCTTTCCAATGACACCACGAACATTTGCAAATTTCAATGCAATTTTCAGTTTCCATTTTATTTTATTTCATTGAAAAAATGGTTCAATAATCAATAGCTTGCACACCTTAGATCCGAACAACTATCTTAAACCAAGTTGTTGCACCTCCTAGTTATCAAGAGCTTTATGAGGATACAAAGAGCATGGCATGAAGCATTGTGATTTGAGAAAACTCAGCATGACAAAACAAAACAAGGTGTCACAAGATGCCAAGGTACTATGATAATAGCAACCAACTTGAACCAATCAAAGTCTGTGAGACCATGGTGCATTTAATGCTGATTTTTCATCCAGTTACATTTCCTAAGTCCTTTGGTCCTTCCACCTTTGTGCAAAGTGAATTTAAACCATGAAATGGCTTTTCCTCCAATCATAGATTTCCTATTTTGATGGTCATGGGCTTGTAGGCTTAGTGTAAAGGAAGCCCAAAGTTATCTTTCTAATCTGTTTTAAACCAAAGGTATATTGCATAAAAAATATAATCCTACAACACCCGAATGAATCACAATTGTCCAATATAAAATAAAAGTCTTGCATTTTTTAAATGATGGGTAAGGATCTCAAATGGGACCACTCGAGGGATTTGGTCCAACACTCAAGACAACTCTTGTGCAAGTCCACCTTGTGCAACACCTCCATAATTCCCAAAATAGCCATGTTATGTGTGTTTATGTGTGAATATACTTTTTACTTGGATATACCTGTTAGGTACGAATAAGGTATATTATTTACAATAACTTAATTTTTTAAAATCAATAAACCTTAATGAAACACATATGCAAGGGTATGTAAAAACAAATAGTGCAAGTATGAACTAAACCCTGAACATTGTTAGTTCTATTAAATAGATGGTGTGCTTCCAAGTTTTTTGGGTTGTTGCAATGAGCCATTCTAATTGTCAAGAAAAAAAAACTACTAGTTATATAGGTGAGAAGAAGAGAACTTTGAGCAAAAAATTGGGGAAAAATTGCCAAATTTTCAATATCAAAGCTATAAAAAAAAAACCTTGATAATGGATAGGTATCATACATAAGTAGGTAGGGTGCAAGATAAGTTCTTAATTTTGGATCATTCAATTTATAGTAAGACAAATTCACAAATGGTTTTTTTTTGGTTATGGCATGCAAAAAAATGGAGTGCCCAATTTGCTTTGAGAGATTGAAAATGAATATAGGCAAAAATAAACAACTCTTTCATCAATATTATCCTATCAACAAATTGTGCTCAAATTGTTTTTGTTCGAAGACACAATAGTTGTAGTTTGTTACCTAATACTTACAAATTATGCATGAATTGAATTTAGCAATTTGAAATTAAAGTTATCCATAAAGTCCTTGAATTTCAAGGTACATAGCCCCCACTTTCATTCAGATTGGGGACCCATCTCAAATGTGAGAATTAAATAAGTACATACATAAGGGGTGGGGGATGGGGTTGAGAAACTCATTTTCTCATTGAATTTCAATGGATCTGGAGTTTTCAACCCCATAGAAACTCATTTTTTCAGTGAAACTAGTCCTCAAACAAATTTCAATATAAGTTTTAAAATTATTTGCTACTACTGATTATGATATATGCCCATGGTACATGAAGATGGAGCTATGACAATTTATAAATATCTATGGGAATTTACATTAAGGACAACACCAAGGCAAGGAATTGAATTTGTCTCAGGTCATTACTATTTCACTTTCTAAACACCAAAATCATAAATTCATGTTTATTGTAATGACATGTTAAATGCCATACTTTTTGAAAATGAAATTAATTAAATTTTCTTGCTTAACTTTCTTGGGACAATGGGAGACAATTTTTCAGCTACCACACAACCTTTCATTAATTAATTTTTGATCCCTCATCTTGCTTTTCATGGAGAATAAATAATGTAAATGTAAAAATACAATCCATTGGAATTGTTGGACTGAAAACTTTCTTGCATGGTGGCAATGTAATCCTATTATCATTTTTGCCTAACACGTAGATGTTTGCATGGGCAAGCCAATGCTTCTATTAAACATAGCTTTTGTACTTCTCATTTATCATTTGTTTTGGGTTTCTTCCCACTAATTTGATGGTGCTTGATGTGTTCAAGCATTTCAATTTTGCACCTTACACGTCACATTGTAACTACCATGATTGTCCCAACATAACAAAGGGAGCACATTCATTATGCTTGGAATTCACAAGATGCCTTAACTTCTTATTTAGGAAAACGAAATTCAAGCTTGTGCCAGTTGTGCCTTCTTCTTCAAAAACTTCTTGCTAAATTTGGTCCATGTGCCATGCCACTTTATCCCACAATTTCACCATTTCCATTATTCAATTCATCTTGTCTTTTAGTGGATAAAGAATTTCAAACCATTGTCTCAAATTTCAGGATATATCCTATCCTACCCCTTACATTTAAGTCATTCCAAAATCCTTGAAGAATTTTGTAACTTGATGTACTCCAAGGGAACCATTTAGTTCCATTAAAAACTTTGACTCCATTACCTATTTGTACTTGCCTAGGCTAGATGTTTGTTTGTTCACAAAAATGGAGTTGAAGTAACCCATTGTATGTTCCTTTAAAAAGTCAAAGACAATTTCTTGGAATTGTGAAGTGATAATTTATTTAAGATCATCATTTACAAACCTCAATTGTTTTCAAGAATGGGTTGATGATGTGCTCTTGCCTTTGGAAACTTTTGATGCCCTTTACTTCTACATGGTTTGTGATGCCCCCACATATCCAAGATTTCAACCCCCTTAGGTCATTTGAAGTTCTATGCAGTGGTTGTAAGTGTGTAACCAAAGACACAAAATCCAAAGCGTAAAAGAGGTAGCATAAAAATGAAACTATAATTCTTTTTTTAACCTCATGTAGTTTCAAGGAAACAATCCCAATCTGATCACCATTGAATGGATGCAATAGTTTATGGTCATCATTGGACAATCACATTTGCACTTGGTTGCCAAGTCAAAAAATTAGTGATCAAAACAACCATTAACCATCTAACGGCAATTGAAAATGTTGTAGCCATCTGATGGTGGTTGAATAAGGGAAAGGGTCAATGACAAAAATGTTGCCACAATCATCCAATGGTGACCAAAAAGAGATTTTTGAGCTTTAGTTGCCATGTAGGCATTTTTTTCCTTCTTTTTCTTCCCTTTTTTTGAAAGGGGATGAAGGGGTCAAAGGGGGGGATCCTTTTTCAAATGTGAGAAAATGGCCTAAATTTGTGAAAATCACCCAAAATAATTCAGATATTTAACCAAGAAAAATTTGAAAAACAAATCATGGGTAAGGCGTACAACTTTTTATATTATCTTGTGGGGGACATTTAAAACATATATTCCTTCAACTGTGCAGAAGAGATATTTGACATACACACCCTTGTAATCTGAGGCTATATACACTTGTTCCCCCTCCATGATTTGTTCATTGTTGATATACATGGTCAATGGGATGTCCTTGTATAATAAGTCCTTTGGTAATCAAATGAAATCCACATGATATTCTACCATTTTTGGGTTTGGTATACATGACATTTGTTCCTAGTTAATCTCATGTAATGATGTTGTCATTGTCCTAGTTGTGATTGTCATTAAGTACGATGCTTGGTTCAACCCATTCTCCTCTCATGCCTTCATTTTGATTACTTGACATGGTTGCATGTGCTTAAACCACAAGGATAACCCAAATTGTTGTAAGGAATGGGGCATGAGGCCAACGGAAAATGACATGATGCAAAACTTGAAACCCTTCAAGACTTGGTTGTGTTGGCAAATGACGGATGGTAAAACATGTCACAGCTATGAATATATAGAATGTGTTCCAACTATGTGTGATGGTGCCACATCAACAAGAAATGGCCAATGGCTTAGCATGAAACCCATCACAAGAATAATGTTGCTCAATTTATAAGTTGCTCTGATAAACAAATGAAGGCATGCATGCTGAAGGTGCACATGACAATATTTGCAAAATACTAGGTGCCTTTGATTGTGGCACAAATGGTATATGTGTAGGTGGCACTTGAGGTTCAGGTTCATTGAAGGACCATTCTAAGTAGTCAAGGGATCAATGTGCCTTTGTATCGAACATAAGTGATTCCACCTTATCTCCCAGTTGCTTCTCAACCAATACCTTAAACATTGGTTGCAACCCCATCAATGATGACTGTGCAACCATCTAGCATTTGAGCACCAACTCCCAAGTTCATTGATTGAATTACGTGATTACTGCTAGACCTTGAGTAGCCAAGGCTGCCAAATTCCACAGAAAGTTGTTTAACGTTCCAGCAGCTCAACCTTTCAAACAATTCAGCAAAATCACACATGACTGTGGAAGATATGGTGCAGGCAGGTGCAGTCAATGCTGCAAATCCTATTATTTGCTCCTACAAAATTGTAGACTTGAGAACCCAAGATCTTTTGCTAATGGTGAGGAAGGTACCAGCCACCACCCATGAGCATTGCAAATCCGTGTGTCTTCTTCTTCGTTATCAAGTTCCTAGTGACTTGAAAAATGCTCAGTCCAACTCTTTTCAGTCTGTATGCATACTGTCGCTCGTCCTCATCTTCATCCTCATCATCACTGAGGTCATCTCACAAGTTCCCCCATCTGGAATAATCAATGGTTGAGTGCTCCTTAGGCTTTGCAATCGCATCCCATCCTACCTTAGGCGGTGGTGCCTCTGGCTCCTTCACAATAGGTGGCAAAGTTACTTCACCTAATTTCAGAGCAGGTGCAGTTATACACAGCACATCATCAGGACACCTCTCTTTAGTGTGGCTAGTCAGCCGAAGTTTTGTCAAACTGGGCAGATCAAGTTTGACAGCCCCAGCCATTGTCCAACTAGGATAATTACACATAACCTGATTCAACACTCCCAGCCAATTTGGATCCCCACCCCGCCTCATGCAGGGTATATCAAAATTCAGTTTGTTCTGCAACTCGCCGCCACATATTATCGAAAGGGAAAGGAAATTTGATGCCCCATAAAGTGGCTCTTACAACTGTGAGGTACCTTCAAATTTAATTGCTGAGCACTTTGGAATCTCCAAATTGAAGGCAATGGATTTCAGAGCAGGTGCAATTATACACAGCTTTTCAGGACACGCCATTTTCAGCTGAAGCTTTGACAAACTGGGCAGATCAAGTTTGACATTCCCAGCCTTTGTTGAGAGTTCCAGGCACAGGACTTTGAGCTGCGGTGACCTCAAGCAACCGGTCTGGATT
>Ga0209611_10006957_pt1 | contig 18290 bp, 20 predicted proteins | sample S1TSphgellanicum_3_FD_187693 | JGI IMG/M metagenome (GOLD analysis project Ga0209611, IMG submission 187693) | Host-associated microbial communities from peat moss isolated from Minnesota, USA - S1T2_Fc - Sphagnum magellanicum MG (SPAdes) (version 2) | ecosystem: Host-associated > Plants > Peat...
AACGGAAGTCAAATGAAAGCCAAACGGACATTGAATGAACATCAAACAAACATCAAACAAATGGAAATCGAACGAAAGTTGGACAAACATCGAACGAACGAACATCGAACGAACAGATGTTCAACGGATGTCGGACACAACGACCACAACACTACAAAACGTCCATGAACTCTGAAACGATGGGGTAAACAATGACGCGTTAACCACAACACTACAAAAGGCCATGAGCTCTGCAATAATGGCGAACACAACGTGACACAACAACCACGACGTTATGAAGCAACTGTAAGCTCCGCGACACGACACGACAACCACGGCACTATGATGCGATTGTGAGCTCCGTAGCAATGGCAAGCGGCAATGCGACGGACGCTACACTACAGATTGCCCGGGAACTCTGTAGCAATGGCATGCAAAAGAATTTTATTTTTATTTTTATTTAAAGCTGCACTTAACTTCGGCAACTTCAAAAGTCTTCAAGGCTTCCTTCGCCTCCTCCTGTGCACGATAGATGATGAGCCACACGATGTCCACTAACACACGAAAAAAGGGATGAAAAGTTAGCCATAGGAAGGAGGAAAACGTTATCACCAACTGCTATTGCTAGAAACAAGTCAGAGGAAAAGAGGCAACTTTACATCGACAAAACCTCAACGATACTACCACTGCCACATGAAGAAAAAAAAGAAGAATGTGGCCTCAGCGCTACATCCATCAATACATCCTTGTCGTTGTCGTAACTACGGCAGCAACAACAAATTAAGCTCTCTCGCAAGTAACAATGTGAAAGTCTGGCTTCAACAAATTCCTGAGCTTACTCACTTAACAATAAACAACTGCAAGAACAACACTAGCAACGAAAGAAACCCAAGAAACTCAAAGCCAAGAAAAATTTACTACTTTCAACATTAAGCAATAGAGAGTAATTTTTCTAAAATTAAATTGCAAAGAAGGAATGAAAATGTAATGTATGTAAACGATGGTCATGTAACATCTAGAAATCTAGTTTGATTATGGAGGAAACTCTCCTTGACAAAAGAATTCTAGAAAAACTAACAAGAGAAGGGAAGAACTTGGCCTTTTATATAATTGCCAACAAGCTAAAAACCTAAACAAGTCATAACCCTAAAACACCTAATAACGTACAGTAACTTAAAAACATACATTAACCCTAAAATCGTACATTAACCCCAAAAGGCATGATTGGCATGCCCGTAACTAACCGTCATGTATGAAGCCATGCATACAGGCATGACACTACCCCTAACTCAGCTACCTACCCAACCCCTAAACCCAAACCCCCTCCACCTCCCCTCCCAGTTTTAAAGTTCCATTGCACTCTTTGATGTTCCACCATGCTCTTCAATGCTCTGCCATGCTTGGTGAAACTCCATCGCGTTATGTCCTTTGAAACTTTATAGCACTCCTAATGCTCCTCCAAAGACCTACCATTACTAGAAGGAGAGCAAGGAACTAAAGGACACAACCAAGAACCGTGCACACCCCTAAGCTCGTCATTGCGTGCTTAAATAAGTTGTGCCCAACTCTTAGTCGATCCTCTTGCTCCTGTGCTTTTTTTTCGTTTCCTTGCTCCTCGTATTTTTGGTGTTTACTTTTGGACACTCCTCTTCCCTGCTCACTTTTGGTGTTCCTAATCGTTCTTCTTCCTTGCTCATTTTTGGCACTCTTGATTGCTCCTCTTCCCTACTCACTCTTGGTGCTTCTAGTGCTTCTAATCACTCCTCTTACGTGTTCATTCTTGGTGCTCTTAGTGCTCTTGGTCACTCTTCTTTCTTGCTCGGTTCTAGTGCTTTTCTTTTAGTTATCTTTTAGCTTTAGTTGGTTGTTTGATCTTTATTTGGTTTGTCTTGGGTAATAGGATAAAAACTTGAAATGAATCGAAGCGAATTCAAAGTGTTGTAGGCATTGATGCACCAAATGCACCCACACTTGGAGATATGGAAGTGGAAACTCAGCCTACAACTGGAAGTGAAGAGGTTTAGGTAGCTAGTGGAAGCTCAAATGTTGTGGTAGAGGTTTAGCTAATTGTTGAAATTGAAAAAGCTCAGCTTTGGTGGAAGTGAGAAATTTCCTCCATTACAATTAGATTTTGGATCAGTAGAAGAACATCATCAAACATTTGTGCTCTATGTGCTTTTTGAAGGTGCTGAATTTTATATACCCACAAAACATTAACCCCACTCATCTTTCACATTGAGAAATGGGTGGGCTTTTGTCAGTCAATTTTTTTGTTGCAGTACCCCAATTGTGAAAAACAAATGTCCAATCATGCATTCATAATTTTGGATACCTTGTAATACTTGCATTTCCTATGTAAAACCAACATTATTATTTACAATACATGCATTATATATCTTTTATATCTTAATTTAGTTTTTTTTTTTGTATGTTGGTTAAAAAACAATTGGGCCAGCAGGGATAGATGGGCCACTGGGGTAGCCAAGGAAGGGGTTGATGGGGCCGTTGGGAAGAGGTTCACATGCAAGGTGGGTGCATGTGATGTCTCTTATGCAGCAAAATAGTTGCTCCAAAGGCATCTTGATGGAACTCATCATCTTGTTAATGGAACAAGGTAAACTTGGTCATCCATCTACTCAACATGAGGGACCAAGGTGCCAAGACCATGCATCCATGAATACAAAGGTCTTGGTTGACCCCTTGGTTTGATTACGATTGAATGATCAAAAGGCCAATGTTCGCACCAAGAGGAAAGTAATTGAAGAGTGGAAGCAACTTCAAGTTGATGTAGAACGCACCCCACTAGTTCCAAAATCAATATTGGTGAAATTAGCATCCTCACACTTGACCAATATCCTTGGCATTCCTAGGTGGGGTGTGGGGTCCATCCCCCCTCGTGTTTTGGCCAAGGTTAAAAAGGATGAAGACCTTGCATCATTGATTGGTGGGAGCAAGCTAACATATGCAAAGGCACTTAAGGCCTCTTGGGATTCTCAGAGTTGAAAGAAGGGTTCCAATAAAAACAACACTACATTTCGAAATCAAGTTCCTCATCGCCTATCATGAATCAAAAATTATTCATGGCTAATAAGTTAATTTGCATTTCATGATGTTCATGCAAATTACATCATAATCTTCAAGTAATCGTTGAGTCCTAATTATCTTTATCATTGACTTCTAGGATCCATGGCACAACTATGGAGGAGTTTGTGGGTGATGCATTCAAGATTGCAATGACCAACCACCAATTCTTCACTTGACACCATGTGCAAAATGCACATGATGCGATGGCCTGTTATCGAAAGGTAAAAGGAATTTCCTTCACCTCATTTAGTGACAGCTCAACACCAAGGATGAAAATGATTAAATATCTATTGATAGTGATCAACTAACCTCACTTTTTATACATAGTCACTTGGGATTCATTTTTTGACTCATTTTTTGAATCCTTTTATATTTTTGACTACTTGTTGACATTCATATATTTTGAATCACATCACTTTTTGTGAAATTTCAAATCCAAAAAAGTGAAAATATGATGGAATATCAACAAACTTTGTGTTTAGATTAATGGGAACTAACAAAACTTGCCTCAAAAACAAACGGAATACCCTCATTAAACGTCAAAATTTTTGCATTGGTGTCTAGAGACACAACGCAATACCCTCATCCATATATTATAAAACATCATCATCAACCATTTGGCTTTGTTGTACCCTCATCAAGGTATTGCAAACCCACTAGTCAATTTTTTGCTTATGTAATTCCCCCATCGGGGTAATGCAAACCCACTAGTCCTTTTTTTTAATATTGTAATACCTTCATCTAGGTAATGCAAACCCACTAGTCATTTTCTTGGGTATTGCAATACCTTCATATTGTCAATATTTGTTGGGTGATATAGGCCGCATGTTCAATACTCTCATAAGAAAACACTTGGGAGCTTCATCTCTTATTGTTAGATGCGAATATTGCAAAATAGGCGATGGATGGTGTTCAAGGTATAAAATGAACTAGATATGCCTATCATTTTTCATTACTTGTCTAACCCTCATGGAAGGTCATAGAAAAAATATTTGCATTCACCCATATGAAGGTATTACAAATTAATTGACTGTATGTATTTTAGCCCCCATGGAAGGCCATAAGTAAAATATTTGTACTAACCCATATGAAGGTATTGCAAATAAATTGATTGCATGTATTCACAAAAATGGGGGCATCTAGTTTTGTGCACTATATCCTTCATTGAAACCCATAAATGGAAGATATTACTTTATTTTAGACTATATAAAATCACAATGAAAAGAAATTATCACCACTCATGTAAAGGTATTGCTCATATTATATGCCCCCACCTTTATGAAGGTTTAACATATGTAACACATGCAAAAGTTTAATCCAAAGGGCAATACTCAGCTGTGGGTAATACACGGGTTGTTTAATCCATCACTAGTACTCTAAATGCATGCAGGTATTACATTATTTTATTAGGAAAGTTTCTTATGAATCCACCTCCATTTTGTGGAATTAATGCACATTGTACAACTAATCCTCCTTACATTTATTTATCATACATTTGGTTTCAAACATTTTGACAACAATTTATTAAGGCACATTTATTTTAATGTTAATTAAATATGGAGCAACAAATATTTTGTTGGGATTTGGTTTTTCCCTCATTTTTTGTAACATATATGGAGTAAGTTCCATCTATTCTTTCTTTTTTAAACAAGAGGAAAGACAACTCCCAACTCATTAGAGATATGAATCTATTTTTTTCCTTATTTCATTCAATTAAGTATTCTAATTTGTATAAATTTTTAAATTTTTCCCACCATCAGTTAATTATAAAAATCATGTATTTGTTTTCATTTAGGTTTTTCCTTTTTAATATTTCATATTTATAGGTTAATTGTTTATTATTCAAATATTTTATTCCATAACATATAGTTTCTTTTTTTCCATGATTAATTAAGGCATAAGATATTTTGCAAACACTTAGCAATTTGTAATACATGGGTGTAAGGTTTTTGGGTCCTTTTTTTTCAATGTGCAATTAGGTTTAGATCATTGGTTGGATGGGTTCATGATGAAGGTTTTTCAATTACAAATTCATTGGGCTTCTAATTTGTAGCTTCAATTTGGGGGTTAGATCTTAATTGGGGAAGGTTTCAAAAAATAATTTCTCACAAACCAAGTAACAATATTAACCTTTTTTTAAAAACTATAAATTAGGGTTTCATTTTTCATTCATAAGTTGTTGAAACAACTATCATTCATGTTTGGGTAATGTTTATGATTTGTTGGGTTTTAAAATGTCCCAATCAAGGGGTATGGACACATATGGTAAATGATGGGATAAGATATATGTGAAGGTATTGTTGTCCATTTGCATTTAAAAGGTTGTTGTGGGTAACTAATATATTATAACTTGAAAAACATTACTAACATGAAATAAGGTGACAATTATTCTTGCACAAGTAATAAAATTGAGAATTACATCATAAGGCGAACTCCAATGTTTCAATCCAAAACTCGACATGGTCACTTTTCTCCAATGTCAACTTGGTGTGGAAAAATGGATTTTGGCATGGGGGCCAAAACAAGGTGGCAATTGAAGTTGCATATATTTTCCATGGAAGAATATCAAAGTTCTTGGAGGGTGAATGAGGGGACATGCAAACCTTAATTGAATGGAAAAAACATAAAAATTTGGCCTTGCAAGAAAAGGTTGAAAAGCTAATAATCAAAAATCACCTTGATCATATTTGGTATATGTGACAACTCATACCAAAGTGCTTTTTTTCCCATTTTCCATATAATATAACATGGTCTTGTCTCATTTTATTTGATTGAATGTATGTCTTGTAGACCAATGTGGGTATGGACTAGAAGACCATTGTGCAAATTCTAACACATAGTCCATAAAACACGGTTGTTTGGCCCACTTCCCAATCAAAAGGTTATACACATAACCTGTTGTTGAGGAAATCACCTTCTACCATTAAGCACACACTTGAACCAATGGGGATCCGGCCCATGGTGCACAAGACCTAGATTCTGTTACACAAATGTCTTTGTATGTTCCACGATGTCACAAATTTTCAAAAATTATATATGGACCCAATTGGGATTAGGGTACACAATGAAACAAATCTATAACAAATACAAAGCAATTTGGTGAGCATGAGTCAATGTAAAGGAGCCCATGACCAAGGATTATTTTTTGAGATTACAAGACATTGCTTACTTGGATCGGAAGCATAAGAAGGGTAATTGGTGCCTATATTGGAACTCAACAAATTCTATTCAATCATGGGTATGTGCTCATTTTAATGATGTCTTTTATTTCCAAGATGCAACTGAAATGAATGGGATTCAAATGCCTTTCACCATAGGTGATGCACCCCTAAACTCCTTGAAAGACTCAAATGCAAATCTAAAAGTGGAAACAATGGAAGAAGAAGGAATTAAGGTACGGTCCTTAAATCCTAGCATTTGAGGGTAAAAGGGGTGTGCCAAAGCTTCAGATGGGGACTAGGACGATTGACAAGTGGGTCAATTATTTGTATGGACTTGCACAAACCAAACAACAAGTTAGCTAATGTATAATTTGAACATTTTTTGTGCATGAACAAACCATGAGCATACATAAACTCACAAGACTCATCATGACCCAAACTTGAAGGAAGCCACCACCTTCCCCCTTATAGTATTTTTTATGATTAACCACAAAGGCTGCACCCAAATGTCAATTTTCTTGAGACTCCCGCCACTTTGGATGCCTATAACATTTTGTGTAGACTTCCAATTAAGGTGAAGTTTCAAGAAAATTTGTAGCCCTCATCAAGATATTTCCAATGATTTGTGGCACGTCCCGTACACACATGTAATCCAGACCGATTCCTAACTTTTAGGGTTGGGAGTCAAATTGACACTTTGATTCCCAGCCTTTCTTTTGGCCATAACTTGTGTTATAAGTACTCAAATGGATCATGCAAGCCCATTTTAAACATCTACATCTCTAAATCTTTTCAATGGTATAAAGACATCCTCAATCCAATGAATTTTGACCCTTCAAATTTTTCTCTAAAGATTTGGGAATCCCTTGGGACTCCAACTCTTAAAGTGGGAGCCCACTTGAAAGTGTGTGGGCTAATTTCTTCACACTCTCTCGCACTCCTGAGAGTATGAATGTGATTCCTAGGTTACATTTTCAGCTATCACTTTTCCATGCCCCTTATCGCCTTGGTTGTGAGCCCAAGGCTAGGGTCGTGACAATAGGGATTTAGACACCGACACAATTCCAAGCCATACTCCAATTTGGTCATAATTGGGGTCCATGGATGACATTTTGCACCAATGATGTAAAGTATCATCTATTCACATTGATGGTATTTGAACTTCATCAAATTGAGATGCCAATTGTTTAAATCATCATGAGTTGGCAAACTTGCAAAAATTTGATGGAATGGTTAATTCCATTATGAATGAAGCCTGTGGCAAACATGCCCAATTGGAAATTTTTGTGTTTTATTATGGATGATGCCCTACAAGAACTACTGGCATTATGGTGGGTTTTATTTTAACTTCAATTTTTTTGTATATTTTCACTAACTAAGGTTTACATAAGGTTACATTTTATATTGCTCATTATGTTTGAAAAATCTTTTTTCACATGAAATTTTTTGTGCATTACAAGATTGTGTGGAACACCAATCATATCCCAATTTTTCTTTGTGGTTGACATATGTTGAAAACATGGCGCTTACAATTTATGGAAAAAATTAAAACTATGGAAATGAAACATGTAATACTTGATTACCTTCACTCAATGATGTTCATCTCCATCAACCTAAAGGAGACCATTGAATCGTTCGAAGCATGTGGGGGGGAAAAAAATGATGGAAAATTTTAATAACTTTAAGCATGGTGATACATGGACATAATATTTTTAGGCTTACTATTTCCAACTTGGTAAATAATTGATTCATTTCCAAACCAATATTTAAAGCAATTTTGACATTTATGAAATTAAAACCTTAACTTTCATGTGCAATGTGCATGTTGGTGTAGATTTGTGAATGGTTGGCCTTCATTGAGTGCCACATTCCAATCAAGATATGTAAGCTAACATAGAATCTTACCATGGGGCATTGAAACATTGGTTCTCTTTTGATACAAAAGGCCTCAAAGGACATCACATTTATTAGTTGATGTGGAGGCTCATACAACTATGGCACAACACTACATGCACCAAGCAAAGATGAAGAAACGTGGGTGCATAAAGAACAAGGTTGTCCAACGACTTATGGCGAAGAGTTTGGACAAAGCAAGGTTGATCGCACACCAATGTCATTCAACCTACTTTGGAAGGTGAGTAATTAAACCCATCTTGATGTCATTTACAATTTTAACTCTCCTTTCACTAAATATGCATATTGCACATGCAAATGGGCGTTGCATGGGAATATGTGCAAGCACCAAGTTATTATTCTTTTGGCATACAATGACCTTATCAACAATGATATCATCAATTATTGTGGCATTTGGTTATGGGAGCAATCATGGTGGGTTAAAAGTCATGTTTGTGGATTCAAAATATTTGCAGGTGCATGATGGTTCCTCAAAAGATGAAGGTTATGTACAATGAAAACACAATTAATGGGGTAGGTGTCATAGACATTGGTGGCCTTTTAGATATAGATGGCAATGGCCCTTTTAATTTTGATGGTGTCCACAATGATGAGCCCAAGAACTCATCTACATCCATGTATTGAGCCTTGGCTCGATTGTAAGATGTTATCAAAGACACAAAGATGCACAAGAACAAAGGTTAAAGGAGATGTTTAAGTTTAATTTTCAAATGAGGAATAAAAAAAGATTATATGATTCAAAAATAAGAACACAACATGTGCAAAACCAATGTGGAAATGGATCTCTAAAATGTTAACATATGCAAAAAAGAACATGAAAAGAACATGACAAAGTTATGGCGTAAGATCGTGCCTAAGATTAATGTTGAACAAATTGAAGGAAATGAAGGGTCCTACTTCTATTTATACCCCTTTAAGGACCTAGCTCAAAGCAACTTCCAAAGAGGCTTCTATGTGTGCATTGAGTAAAAAAATAAATTGAAAACCTTCTTAACTAAGTGTTAATTATGAATTCCCTACAATGTCATTGAAAATTAATTAGGACTTAACTTGAACTTAATTTAAACTTAATTAGAATTTAATTAAAAATTAATTAAGAGTTAATTTGAAATGAATTAAGATTTAACTAAAAATGAACTATGAGTCATTTGGAAATGGAATATGAGTTAAGTGGAAGTGAACTAAAATTTAACTAGAAATTGACTAAGAATGAACTAAAATTAAACAAAAAGTTAAGTACAAGTTTATTACAAGTTATGGATGATCATTCAAATGAATGAACTCCATGGCATTGACATCTATGACAAATGTAATAGTAGAAATCATAACCAAATGCAAGACAAATGCTACTTTTCAACTTTGTGACCATGTAATATCTCTTGCAAAACAAGTTGCATTGGACATCCAAGCAATTCATTTGACATGGGTCAATGAATCATGCACCCAAGAATGGTCTTTAATCAAATGGAGGATGGATTAGGTAACTTAATTTGTTGGTTGAAGGATTAACATGAAACTATGTTACAACATGCAAATTCCCACAACAAAAAGACTTAAGAGTAGAAAGGTTTATGGTACTTGTATAGAATACTAATGTAATGGGTTTTATTCCACGCATTTTTCTATGGATGAATTGTTCAATGTGAAAGGCAAAGTTTAAGCAATGACTATTACACCAATCTAAAAAATCCATTTTCAAAATCGATATAAAGAAAAATGTTTTACAAAATAATAACAATAAATCATTTTCATCCTAAAAATCTTCACAAAGACCACATAAAATCTCCACAAATAAACATACAGTCTAGTTGTTATGTAATTCCCTGATAAAGGTAATGAACATTGAAAAAAATAATGAACATATGAAGTAGCAATGCATGGGGTATTACATAGTAACAAAAGGAGACATTTCACTATGCCAAACCAAGATGTGGGTAATGTTAATCTCAATAAGATGAATTATCGTATATGGCATATTCAATGTGGGCATTGCGACACACTAGAAATATTGCAAAACCTCAATGAGGATAATGCATTGATGTTTGATGTTAGTTTTAGTATACATATTATGTTGTGATGGTATAACAAAACAACAAAAGATAAGAATCTTAAATGTCAAACCTTGACATGGGTAATGTTTTTCAATATTATGTTAATTCTAATGTACATACTTTGTTGTATGGGTATTGCATAACAACAAAAAATAAGAATCTTCAACATCAAACTATAATGAAGATTTTTGTTTTTACATGATGTTAGTTTTAATGCACATATTGTTTTGTGCAAGTATTGCAAATAAACATAAGATAAAAACCCTAAATGTCAAACCTCGATGAAGGTAATGCATTTATGGGTGATGTTAGTTCTATTGTATGTACTCTAATGTGCGAGTATTGTAAAGCAATAGAAGATTATATTCTTGAATGTCAACGTGCGATGAAGGTACTACTTTTTGATATGATGTTGTTTTTAATGTATATGCTCTATTGTGTGGATATTGCGAAGTAATAAAAGATAAGAACCTTAAATGTCAAACCTTGATGAGGGTAATGCATTTTTGTGTGATGTTAGTTCTAGTGTATGTACTTTGATGTGCAAGTATTGTGAAGCAACAAAAGATTACATTCCTAAATGTCAAAACACAATGAGGGTACTGCTTTTTCATATGATGTTAGTTCTAATATTTTGTTGTGTGGGTATTGCGAAGCAATAGAAGATAAAAACCCTAAAGGTCAAACCTTAATGAGGCTAATGCATTTTTGGATGTTGTTAGTTATAGTGTATGTACTTTGATGTGCTGGTATTGTGAAGCAATAGAAGATGACATTCTTGAATGTCAAAGCACCATTAAAGCACTATTTTTTTTTATGATGTTACTTTTAGTGTACATATTTTAGTGTGTAGGTATTATAAAACAATAGAAAATAAGAACCCAAAATGTCAACCTCGATGAAGGTAATGCATTTATGGGTGATGTTGATTCTACTATATGTATTCTAATGTGTGGTTATTGCAAAACAACAAAAGATTACATTCCTAAATGTTAAAGTGCGATGAAGATACCATTTTTTTATATGACATTGATTCTAATGTACATATTTTGTTGTGCAGGTATTGTGAAACAATAGAAAATGAGAACCCTGAATATCAAACCCTAATGAGGGTGATGCATTTCTAGGTGATGTTAATTATAGTGTACATACTATGATGTGTGGGTATTACAAAACAACAAAAGATTACATTCATGAATGTATAAGTGCACTTATGTTTTTCAAAAGGTTCAACTTAACTAAAGTGTCCACATTGACCAAAAGGATGTTCACTTTGATTTAAAAATAGGGCATGAAAGACACATGGTTTTTATGGTTGGTTTTTAAAATTGAAGTGACCATTTTGACCAAGTGTTAAATAGTGCATTTTATCAAGGACAAATTTTTTAAATGGTCCATCAATATGCCCATGGCCTAATTCATTCTTAGTTAAATTAACCATATTAATTTGGTTAGCTAACTTAATTGTTATGTTTACTAACCTACGTACCTACTTACCTACCTACCTACCTTTATTTATCTATGTCCTACCTACCTACCTACCATCAACCTACCTATGTCCTATGTATTTACCTACCATCTACCTCCCTATGTCCTACCTATTTTCCTATTTACTGACTTACCTACCATCTACTTACCTATGTCTTATTTGCCTACTACGATTTACCTATTATTTACCAAAGTTACTGATTTATCTACCTACTTATTTATATTCTATTTATTTACCTACCTACCTTCCTAGTATCTACCTACGTACCTGCCTATAATTTACATAAATAGGGATGAACATTTTAAAATATAGGTAGGTAGCATGTGTACCTATTTATTTACCTAGTTAGGTATTTACTAACCTACTTATGAAAAAAATTGAAATTCAAATGTTATTATACACATTGACAAAAAAATTCATGGAAGTTCAATCATACATTTTAAATCCATTTGGCATTGTATTGTTTTACAAAGTGATGCAGTGATTTGATGGCCAAAACATTGGTGTGGAACCAATGAAACCAAGTTCAATTCCCTTTACCAACATATATTGTGTGGATGGAATATGTATATTTGTATATATATCTTGTACATGTGTGTAAACGTATAATACATAGGTGGGTTGTGAATAAGTAGGTAGGAAGCCATGGTGGGTAGGTAGGTCATGGGTGGGTGGGTAGGTAGGTACTTACTATTTATTTATTTTTACATATTTATATTTATAAATTAAGCTAATTTTTTGGGCTGCTCAAACTTTTGTCCGATTTGATTAGTCAAAAAGACCATTTTATGGTCAATCAAAAAAACCATCAATCAAGTTGGATGTGTTCAAATCAACTTGTCTAGTACGATTAAGTGGTCCAATTGACCAAATGTCAAAATAAATGGTTTTTGGTTCAATTTTCTAGTCGAATAAATCGAGATTTCTTGTAGTGATTTTACTTTTGACTTTCCAAAGGGGATAAAGTACATACAATCAATTAATTTGAAATACCCTAATTTGGTTGTGAAAAAAAAATTGTGAACTTTTGTAATGAGTCCCAAACTTAAACCTTAACCCTAACCCTAATTTTTTTGCAATACCCTCATCTTATCCATTCCATCATCATTGCTGCAGTTGTGGAGTTGTAACGTTGACGAAGATGTAAATTGGTTGGTAACTTGGTATGTTGGATCCGGTAGGCTTCTGCCTTGTTGTCAAGTAAATGGGATGGGGGGTGGGTAGGTAGGTAGGTCAGTGGGTGGGTGTGGGGGTGGGCAAGTAGGTAGGTAGTTGAGAGGATAGTAGGTAGGTGGGGGCGACTAGAGTAGGCAGGCAGAGTAAAAAGTAGGTAGGTCGGTGGAGGAGGGAGAAAAATAAGTTGCCTGCAAAAAAAATCTGCCGAAAGGGCTGAGGAAAGAAAAAAAGAAAAAGTCAACCTGTGTTAACCAAGCTGGTTAGCACAGGGACAGGAGGGGACGAAAAACGAAAACCCATCAGTGCACCATCCATCCAAAATGGTGCACTGGTGGTGGGTGCTGGTTCACGCGGGCCCTTTGGCACACTTAATTATCAACAACTTGGCTTAATTCCAGTCGACCCATGTTGTCATTATGACACGCTCTTCTCCTTCTTTTTCAAAACCTTCACATGGTATCAGTAGCTACCTGACATCATCCCAAAAGGGATTCAGCAGTAAATGGCGGCTGAGTTTTCTAGAACCTGACTAAACAGTAAAGAACTGCTAAGACAAAATGCTACTAAACCAGAATCTCAGTGCAAATGTGAAATGTGGTGAATTGTTTTTTTTTTCAAATTCTTTGAAATTTGGTGATTTTTTTCCCCAAAAAAGGAAATTTATTGCAGAAATCTATTTTACACACAAAAAAAGGCTGCTCCTCTCTCCTATTAGAGTATCACTACCAGTGCTTAGTACGTGACCCTGCAAAAATATTTCTCACATCCAAGTTTAGTTATTTATTTTTTTGCAACCCCACCCCTAAAACCGAAACTGGAAATGGAGATATGTGGGAACTACCAATAGCACACCATCTAGAACAATCATTATGTTTGGCCAATCAAAAACATGGAGCAGGAGTCAGATCATAATTACACTCTTCTCTAGCACAGTCGCAGAGCTTTGCTGAGCACATATGCAGAAGCAAAACCATTTTTCCTGAGCTAAACCGGCATGTTTTGACTTTTCTTCATCTGATACCGAGCACCAGTGGGGATGCTCTCAGGCAGGTAAGCATGTTTTGACTTTTCTTCATCTGATACCGAGCACCAGTGGGGATGCTCTTAGGCAGGCAAGCACTATAGGCCTATAAGAGCAACAAATCAAATGTGGCGTCTGTCTCAATGCTCCTCCAGGACAAGTGTTTCTTATTGGAAAGTATTTCTTATATATTTTTTGACTATACCTGAATTAGGATATATCTTTTTAACTATCAGGGATATCCCACATTTCTGGATGAAAGAAGTGTGATCTAGTGGTTTAGAATTAGTACTTTGAGTTTAACATATTAAAGTTAACCATAAAGTAGTACTGAGTTTCAGCCTCACTTTCCTCCTGTCTTTCTCTCATCCGTCCATCTCGACTGAATCCATAAGGCACTGAAAGACTGGACCAGCCTTGACAACACAGGATAACCTCACAAAATCTAACCACCGTGGTCACTTTCCTAACCACGGGCCAATTTAATTTCATGGCCACAAACCAGGGACCAGGAGGTGAAATAGGAAAGGCCTACCTACCTAGTTATCTATGGGTTAGCTAGGCGGCCATTTAGAGGGTTATTTTGGGCTATTTGGGGCTAGTTAAGGAGATATTTAGTTTCATTCCTAGGGATGGCTTAAGTTAGGGGAGACTTAGAGGATACTTGTGGGATTAGCTAGGGGGCTATCTAGAGGCTAGGTAGGGGTTCTTTTGGTGCTACCTAGAGTCTATCCAGGGACCTCTTTTGGGTTTATTTATGAGGTTACATAGGGGCTATTTAGGGTACTCCTAGGGCACTATTTAAGGGTTACTTAGGGGGTCATTTTGGAGGGTTTTTTTTTGCAATTGTGGGGGCTTTTTTGGGGTTAATTAGGGTATTATTAAGAGACTACCTACGGACTTCCTAAATTAGGGGATACTTAGGGATTATTCAAAGGATATTTATAAGATAATACAGGGGGCTACCTAGGGGTTATATAGAGGATATTTATAGGGTTACATAGGAGGTTACTAGGGGCTATTAAGGAGATTACCTAGGGACTTCCTAAATCATAGCATACCCAAAGAATATTTATCGAGGTACATAGGGGGTTACTTAGGGGCTATTAAGGAGACTACTTAAAAACTTCACATACTTAAGGAATATTTATCAGGTTACATAAGGGGCTACCTAGGGGCTATTTAAGGGCTACCGAAGGGATATTAAGAATTAACTAAGGAATTATTTTGGTTGGGTTTACAATGGTGCCTAATCTAATTTGAAATTAGAATTTTGATTTTAAATGTTTGGGTTTGGGTTTTTGAATTATGCATTTCATTGTAAGTTTTGGATTAAGAAATTAAATTAAATTTTTGGATTATATGATTTGGACCTCAATTTATATTTTATGGTTTTTGTTATAGAGTTTGTATTAAAGTTTTAATTTTAAGGTTTAGGTTTAAAGTTTTAGTTTTAAGGTTTTAATTTTAAACTTTGGATTACGGTTTGGTTTAGGTTTTTAATTTTAAAATTTTGATTAGGTTCTAGTTTAGGTTTTTAATTTTAAAATTTTGATTAGGTTCTAGTTTAGGTTTTTAATTTTAAACTTTTGATTAGGGTTTAGGGTTTGCAATTTGGATTAAGGGTTGGATTAAAGTTATAATTTGGGGTTTAGGGGTTAATGGAACATGGGTGTTTTCTAGGCGATCACCACATTCGAATAGGGTGTCCTTCAAAACATAGCCTTAATAATTGCCTTCTACAATTCAATTTGTATGTGAAACATGATAATGTTTGCATGCATGAATTTTTTATGATATTAGTAGAAAGTGCAGTTTTTGTTCATACAATTTTCATGACATTTTGCATCAATGATGTAATTTGGGACATGATATGATGGCCCACTTTACAAGAAAAACTTGTGTTTGGAACCACCATACAAGAGTTATGAGGTTGCATTGGATTGATTGATGGCACATTCATCAAGATCCATAAACCCAAGAACAATGTTACATACAAAACCTGGTTCAATGGGCACAAGAAAATCTGCTCAATGAACAACACTATGGTGGTTGATCATTGAAGTTTATTCATCAACCTAGATTTTGGATATCCATGATTTTACCATGATGTCACCATATTGCACCAATTTTTTAAGTTACATCAAAATTGGCATCAATTTTTTGTGCATGGTGATGAGTATTTTAAGTATTTATTGGGGAGACCCCAATAATTTGGGCATGGAAATTTTCATCATGAAGAGGATTGGGGGATGTGAGGTGGTTTTCATGCTAACCATGATGTTATCAAGGTGAAAGCATGATCAAATATACATTTTGTGATCCTTGTCAAGAAAAATGTAAAATAGCCATAAATCAAACCTTAGTATATCAAAATTTTATATATTATTTAATTTAATGATCAATATGAACATATTCTTTGAATCTATGTCAATGATATTGAAGAATCAGGTGTAATCACAATAACATGAACGACACCTGCCCCTTTAAAACTATTTTTTGGATTTTTTTAATTCTTGGAATATTCCACAAAAAATTTAAATTTTTTTAATTTTAAAATCATGATAATTTTCTTTATAATACTTTGATAAGCCTTGCATTAAAAATTTGTCAAAAAATGTCAATTAAAAAAAATGCAAGTTATGAAATATGTCTTTTTATTGCTTAAAAACATTAGTTATAGTGTTTTATAAATGTTTTATAATAATTTTTTATTCAGTTGATTAATTTCAAATTTATTCACAAATTTCCATGATATATTGTGAATGTTATCATATAAATAAATCCTACAATTCAACACAAAATTAAATTACACTTTCAATAACATGGAACATCAAGTAATGGTTACACTTATTGCAGTACGTGTTACCATGATTGCACCCAATCACATGTTTAAAGTAGATTTAAGTAGATTTTTATGAATGCAAATGGATAGTTTTTTAATTTTATAAGTTGCCTAAAGAAACAAAATAGGCTTCAAGTAAATGAAATATTAAAATTTCTTACTTTCTTAGTTAATGGCCATCTAAAATTTACTTATGCACTTTCAACTTCCAAGGTAAAAATAATAATATATCAATTTTTTAATGTAAAAATATTTTTGAACACAATTCCACCAGTCAATTTCAAAAATACTCTTGACCTAAGTCCATTAAAGTTTTCCAAACATTATATACAACATACTATAAATTCAATATTGTGCACCATGATGGTTTGAAAATGATTGAAAAGGTTTTGACTCTATTTTCTTACATTTATGTGTAAAAATATGATTGTAACTACATAGTTACTTTGTTGTATACTTAATCATGCTTTCACCCATCAAGGCTTACAACAATACGCATATTGGGTACAAAGTGAAAATGGAATGGGGGATATGTGATTTTTTTAAAAAAAATGGAAACAATTAATGAAGAGATTCCATAAAAGCAAAATACACACACTTATTCAAAGTTGCAGCTATCCTAACAAACATTTTGCATAGATGCTAGATGTTCTTCACATTTGAAATCATAGGTGAGCAAATGCCCAACCTTGTTTACCTAGATTTATAATTATATAGGTTTAAAATCTCCTTAATTTTTGCTTTGAACTCCTCCTTACCTATAATTCCTAAATCCCTAGTTGTTTTCAAGTTATTCATATTAACTTTTTTTGCCTTGCCAATATTAATCAGCATTTGTGCCTACATCAAAATTAGGCATTATTCTAAATCCACTTCCATAGTGGATGCCATCAATTCAATGCTTCACAATTGGTTTTGCAAATAATCCACCTTCATCCTAACCTTTTCTACTAGAGTGGATGTAGATGGTAGGCTTGATGTTACACTACACCCATGTGATGGAGCCTCCAAATCAACATAGTACACAAAAAGAAGACTAGATATATGTGTAGATGCAAGACTAAATAAGGTTGATGGCTTGGTATTAGGAATTGTCGGTGTTCAAACATTATGCATGGCATGGTCATCCATTGATTTTAGGCATGTTAAAACTTCTTCATTTTGCAATACAACTATCTCCAAACCTTCTTCATTTAATGTCCATTTTTAAAATTCCTTCAATGTTTCCCACAATCTTTATTTCAAGGTTTTTTCCTAGAATTCAAAATATGGATAATCCATTTCTTATCTTACATACACAACCTTCCACATTATGAAAAGAATAAATTATGTTAGCTTTGTCTTATCATTATTATAAATAGCAAAATGATGATGATAAATAACACACATGGTGTTCAATTGAATAAATTCGATAATCTGCCAAGTCCTTTTATCCTACCATGGTTGCCATATGAATTTTTTTAAAAATTCTCCAAGGTAGATGCAAGTTAAGGTGGTTCAAAAGCAACAAGAGTCCCAATTCCAAAAGTTCATATTTTAACAATAGATTGGAAAAGATAATTAAAAATCA
>Ga0209611_10006961_pt1 | contig 18276 bp, 14 predicted proteins | sample S1TSphgellanicum_3_FD_187693 | JGI IMG/M metagenome (GOLD analysis project Ga0209611, IMG submission 187693) | Host-associated microbial communities from peat moss isolated from Minnesota, USA - S1T2_Fc - Sphagnum magellanicum MG (SPAdes) (version 2) | ecosystem: Host-associated > Plants > Peat...
CATTCCGCCGTCTCCCCGGTAAGCTTGCGCGAGAGGCAGTAAATGATCCCGCTGTCCTTCGCATGCGACTTCTTGATGAAGTTGAGCACCTGCTTGCGGGGGCTGTCCTTGGCCGTGATGCTGTAATGAATGTTTGGCCGGTCGAAACCCGCGACGAAGGTGCGGCCCCCGGCCAGGTGCAGGCGCTCGACGATGTCCTTGCGCGTGGGACCGTCGGCCGTCGCGGTCAGCGCGATGCGCGGGATGTTCGGAAAGCGCTCGGCCAGCAGGCTAAGCTGGACGTAGTGCGGACGGAAATCGTGGCCCCATTGCGAGACGCAGTGCGCCTCGTCGATGGCGAAGAGCGCCACGCGGCATTCGCCCACGAAGTTGAGGAAGTCGTCCATCAGCAGCCGTTCCGGTGCGACGTAAAGAAGATCGAGCATTCCGTCCCTCACCGCGCGCATGGTTCGGGCATTGGCGCCGCCTTCCTTGTTGGAATTGATCGCCGCGGCCTTGATGCCGAGCTGCGTAAGGGCGTCCACCTGGTCCTGCATCAACGCAATGAGGGGCGAGACGACGATGCCGACGCCTTCCCGCAGGAGCGACGGGATTTGGTAGCAGAGCGACTTTCCGCCGCCGGTCGGCATCAGCACAAAGGCGCTGCCGCCCTCTGTCACGTGTTCGATGATCTCGGCCTGGTTGCCTCGGAACGAGTCGTAGCCGTAGGTCTTTTGCAGAAGCGCCAATGCGGCGTCGCGAGTGGAAGTCATGCCGCCGGATGATGAACGAACTAGCCGACTTTCGCCAGCGCGGCCTCGGCCAAAACGGCCTCTGCGGCGCGCTTGCTGGCACCGGGCTCGCCAAGCGTGGCGATGATCTCGCTCACGCGGCGTTTCATGGCCTCGCGGCGTTGCGGATGGTTGAGCAGTTCAAGCGCCTCCTGCGCCACGGCATTGGGCGTGAGATCGTCCTGCAGGAACTCCGGCAGCACGCGCTCACCCGCCATGACGTTGATGATGCTGAGGAACTTCACCGTCACCACGCGCTTGCCCACCGCATAGGTGAGCGGATGCACGCGATAGACCACGATTTGCGGGATGCCGACCAGCGCGCATTCCAGCGAGGCGGTTCCCGAAGCCACAATGGCCAGCGAACACCGCGAGAGGTGCGAGGCCGCATAGCCGACGTTGTGCTCGAAAGCAAAGTTGGGCGCGGGCAGGCGCGAGAGCAGCCTGAGCGAGAAACTCTGGATCGCTTCGCTGGGCGAAAGCAGCACGAACTTCAGCCCCGGTTGGTTGCGCCCCATGATGAGCGCGGCTTCCCACAACACGGGCAGATGCTTTTCCACCTCGGTGCGGCGGCTGCCTGGCAGCAACGCCACGTAATTCGGGTTCGGCTCGGCGAACTCAGACTTGCGGATGCGGTCCAGCGCCGGATGCCCGACCCACTCCACGCGGAAGCCAGGCGCGGCCTTGGCGTACCACTCCTTCTCGAACGGCAGAATGGACAGGAGCAGGTCGATGTCGCGCTGGAGGGTCTTCACCCGGCCGGCACGCGAGGCCCACACCTGCGGGCTGATGAAATAAACGATGCGTGCGCCGGGCAGGTCACGGCGAAGCGCCGGCGAGATGCGCAGGTTGAAGCCGGAGAAATCGATAAGCACGACGGCATCCGGCCGCTCGCGCCGGGCGAGGTCGAGAATCTGTTCGCGAAACCCGCGGAACTTCCAGTATTTCCTGATGACCTCCGCGAGACCGAGCACCGCGTGCGGCGTGAGATCGATCAACTGCTCCTGCCCTGCCGCAGCCATCTTCGGGCCGCCCACGCCGATGATCCGCACCCTGGGGTTGCGCTCCTTCATCGCCAGGATCAGCTCCGCGCCGTGGGCGTCGCCGCTCGGCTCGCCTGCGATCATCAGGATGACCAGGGCGCGGTCCGGCTTCGCACTCATGGGGACTGCGCGTTTTGCCTGGCGATCTGCTCGGTGATCCGCATGGCGATCTCCAGCGCATACGCGGCCTGCCCGCCGCCCACCCGCGGCGATGCGCCCGACCGCGCGCACTCGGTGAAGGCGGCCAGCTCCAGCTTGAGCGGCTCATCTTTCTCCACCTTGATCTTCTCCTTGGTGATCTGCGAATTGATCTTCCGATAGATCTCGCCGCTCTGGTCGAAGTAATCGAGCGAGAGATAGGCGTCGTCCTGGAAGACGCGGATCTTGCGCACCTTCTCGAAGCTGATGCGGCTCGTCGTGATGTTGGCCACACAGCCGTTCTCAAAGCGGATGCGCGCGTTGGCGATGTCCTCGCCCTTGCTCAGCACGGCGGTGCCGACCGAGTCGATCGATTGGATGGGCGAGCGCACGAGATGCAGCACCACCTCGATGTCGTGGATCATCAGGTCAAGCACAACGCCGATGTCGGTGCTGCGGCCCGGATAAGTCGAGAGACGGTGGGCCTCGATGAACCGCGGGCGCGTGAGCTTTTCCTCGAGAGCATTGAGCGCGGGATTGAAGCGCTCGATGTGGCCGACCTGCAGGACGAGCTGTTTGCTGTGCGCGAGGTCGATGAGCTCCTTGGCCTGCTGCGGACTGTCCGTGATCGGCTTTTCGATGAGCACGTGCCTGCCCATGCCGAGCAGCAGCGAGCCGATTTCGTGATGCGTCACGGTGGGCGTCGCGATGGTCGCCGCGTCGATGACCTCGGCCAGCGCGCGCGCCGAATCGAAAGCCTTCACGCCATGACGCTGCGCGACCTTCTCCGCCACGTTCCGGTCGAGGTCATAAAGGCCAACGAACTCCACGCCGGGAAGCTGCGAATAGATGCGCGCGTGCTCGCGCCCGATGTGCCCGACTCCGACCACTCCCACTTTCAGGTTGCTCATGATGTCTCCTTCAAAATCGATTCGTCGGCCGCGTAGAGGCTGATCTTCGTCTTCGCGGCCTGCTCCTCCACCAAGCGGCGGTCCAGCAGCAGGGTACGCCGCGCCTCGCAGGCGATCACCTTCACGCCGCTTTCGCGCGCCTTGTCCAGTGTTCGCGTCCCGATGACGGGCACGTCGAAGCGGAAATCCTGCTTGGGCTTGCTGACCTTGACCAGCACAACCTCGCCCTTGCCCAGCTTGCCGCCGCGCTCCATCGCCGCGTCTGTGCCCTCGAAAGCCTCAACGGCAACCACGGTGCCTTTCTTCACGACCACGCTTTGGCCAATATCGAGACGGCTGCATTCCTTGGCGATGCGAAAGCCGAGCGCGACGTCGTCGAGCTGTTGCGCGGAGAGCTTCGGCCCGGCCACATGGCCCGGTTCCGGCAGGCAATCCTCGAGGAACGTCGTTGCGGACAGCAACTCGACGCCGACTTTGCTGAGCTCGTCAGCGATGGCCGAGAAGATCGATTCGGCGTTGCGCTCTTTCAACCGTGCGAGCAGCAACGCGCCTTTGATATCCGGGATGAGATCAAACAAATTGCCCGGTGAAATCTGGCCCGCCATGATGGCCTGCGAGATGTTCTGCTTCTGGAAGTAGTCGCACAGGCCGCCGAGCTGACCCACGCGCAGCTTGGTGTACGCATCCGCGAGCTTCTCCACCTCAGCCGCCGTTTCGCCCGAAAACCCGGCGATGACGATGCGCTTCACTCCCCTCGCCCGCGCCGCCTCCGCGAGCAAAACCGGGTAGCGCCCGTTGCCGGCGATGATTCCCAACGAATCGAGTTGCGGCGCCGATGTGCTCAAGGCTTTTCCTGTTTCAAGCGACCTTTGAACTGGCGGCGGGAAAACCAGAGCATGCCGAGTAGGTCGACGGTGGCGCGAACGGCACGTTTGCCGCCGGCGACCTTGCTCACCCCGGCGTGACGCGCGCGATGCTCGACCGGCATCTCGCCGATCTTGTAACCAGCGGAAAGGATGAGCGCGGGCATGAAGCGGTGCATGCCGTTCCAGCCCGGCAGGCGCTTGGCCGCCTCAGCGCGCACGACCTTCAGCGTGCAGCCGGTGTCGCTGGTGTGGTCCTGCAACAGCGCGCCGCGCACGGCGTTGGCGATGCGCGAGGAGATGCGGCGAATCCACTTGTCGTTGCGCTTGGCGCGGACGCCGGTGACCATGTCGAGCTGCTCGTCCTGGAGTTTCTTGAGCAGCTTAGGCGCGTCCATGGGATCGTTCTGCAGGTCGGCGTCCATGAGGATGATGAATTGCCCGCGCGACTCCTGCATGCCGTAGTACATCGCCGCGCTCTGGCCGCTGTTCTGCGTGAGATGCAGCCAGCGGATGGGATAAACCGGGCTCGTGGGCGGCTGCGCGAAGTGGTCCGTGCTGCCGTCGTTGACGAGGATGATCTCGGAGGGCTGGTCGAGCGCGCGGAGCATGCCGTCGATTTCGCGGATGAGCAGCGGCAGGTTTTCCGACTCGTTGTAGAACGGCACAACGACGGAATAGAGGGGCTCAGGATTCATCAGTTCGGAGGAAAAACCAAACGCTAAGCATGACGCTGACGAAGGCGGAGATCAAGACGATCCAATCGCCCCACATTTCGTAGAGGGTGGCCCGAACGGGATAGAAGGAGAGCGTGCCGGTGAAGACGCCGCCGACATCGATATCGGCGCCGCCTGCGCCCTTGTACTCGCTGACGACGGCGCCGTTCTGGTCGACGAGGCACGAGATGCCGTTGTTGGAGCACCGCAGCATCCTCCGGTCATGCTCGACGCAGCGAAAAATGGCGTGGCTGAGATGCTGCCGCACGCCCCACTGCGCGAACCAGCCGGTGTACCAGGCGTCGTTGGTGATGGTGACGAAGAAATCGGGATGGAGCGGAATCGTCTTGTTGGCCACCTCGGGAAGCGTGTCCTCGAAGCAGATCAGCGGCGCGACTTTCCAGGGCGGTTGCTGCATGGTGAAGACGACCGGACCGGGCCCCGGCGTGAAGTCGATGCCGATGCCGGTCCATTTGCGCAGCTCCGGGAAGGTGTCGCCGAAGGGCAGGAATTCGCCCAGCATGACCAGGCGCGTCTTGCGGTACTCGGCGTACTCGTCGCCGTGGGGTGAGAAGAAGAAGGCCGTGTTGTAGAGGTGAGCACGCTCGCCTGGCGCCCGGGCGTATTCGAAGTTCTGCGAACCGAGCAGGAAGTAACCGGCGTAGGCTTGGTTGATCTCGGTCACGGCCTCGGTCAGCGGTTGGTCCTGAAAAACGCCCTGGCTGATCATGGCTTCCGGCCAGACGAGAAGATCAGGCTTCACCGGCGCGCTGATGGCGGTGAGCGTCAGTTTCTCGAGTTTGTCGAGGGCGTCAGCCTCGGTCATCTCGTAGGCGCGATGGGATTGATTCGGGTCATAGGGAATCTGCGCGATGTCGGGCTGGACGCACGCGAAGGTCGCCGGCGGTCCGCGCGATTCGCCGTTGTGCCGCTGCAAGTGATGCCAGCCGAGCGCGAAGGTGCTCGCGGCTAGAAGCAGAGCAACCGCAAAGGGCGCCGAGGGCCGCACGACGCGCTTCTCGCGGACGATCTCCACCATGCCGAGCACGCCCTCGGCCCAAAGGACATTCACGGCCACGAGCAAAAACGAGAGCAAGTGCACACCGCCATAAGCGGCCAGTTGCCGGTAGACGACGCTGCTCGATTGCGTGATGCCGAGCTCGTTCCAGTTAAAGCCAGTCAGAAACCACGAACGCCACCACTCCAGCGTCACCCAAAGCGCCGCTGCTCCGAAGGCAGAGGCCACTGACCATCCGCCCGAAGCTTTTTCCGGACGCGGCAAAAAGCGGGCGACGAAGAGGAACCACCACGCCGGATAAAGCGCGAGATAGAGCACAAGGAACACCATTCCGATCGCCGTGACATTGTAGATCCACCAGAACGTCGCGCCGAAATAGATGAGCCCGATGACGTAACCGTACCGCATCGGGCGACGTCGCGCGTGGTTGCTGCGCGTGATCACCCACCACGCCGGGACGAGCGCGATCCAGCCGCAGGTCGCGCACGAGAACGGCGCGAACCCGGCCACCAGCAGCAGTCCCGAAAGGACGCAGAGCACCCAGCGATAGCGGTCAACCACGCTTCAAATTGCCAAGAGCCCGCTCCGCCGCCAATGGTTAATCGTGCGTCTGCGAAGGGAGAAAACCACGCAGCGCTTGCCGAAACGCTGGGCCGCGCTCTAGTAAAGGGCATGAAGTTTCAGGTCCTCCAGCACGCCGCGTACGAAGGCCCCGGGGAAATCGGCAGGTGGGCGCAAAAGCGCGGACATACAATGGCCACCACGCATCTCTACAATGGCGAGCCGCTGCCCTCGCTGCGGGATTTCGACGCGCTCATCGTCATGGGCGGGGAGATGAACATCTATCAGGACCGCGACTGGCCCTGGCTGAAAGCCGAGCGCGCGTTCGTCGGCGCGGCCCTTGGAGCGGGCAAGCCCATCGTCGGCATCTGCCTTGGCTCGCAACTCATCGCCGATGCGCTCGGCGCGCGCGTGACGCAGAATCCCGTCTATGAGATCGGCTGGCTGCCCGTCCGCTGGACGCCCGAGGCAGCCGCGGCCTTCAGCGGCGTGAAGGAAACCTCGACCGTCCTGCACTGGCACGGCGACACGTTCAACCTGCCCGAGGGCGCAACGCGACTGGCGGCCAGCGATGGCTGCGCGGAACAAGGCTTCGTCATTCCCGGCAAATGCCTCGCCCTGCAATTCCACATCGAAGTCGATCCCGCGCTGGTAAAGCTCTATGTCGACAGCCAGAACGGGTGGCCGAGGGGCCCCTACGTGCAGGAGCCCGATGCGATCAACGCCGGGTCCGCGAAGCACTGCGCCGTGAACAGCGAGTTGCTGAACGGGATGCTGGACAAATTCTTTAGCTAGGGGGACGCGAAGGGACTCGCGTCCCTACCCCGCAACCAGCATCGCCGCGCCGAAGACGCCCGCGCTGTCGCCGAGCGTGGGCTTGAGCAAGGCCGCCTCGAAACGCGGGTTGAAAATCACCGCCGTGATCTTCTTGCGCGTCTCCTCGGTATAGAGAGCATCGATGTTGCCCACGCCGCCGCCGAGCACGATGGCGTGGGGATCGAGCACGTCGATAATGTTGCTGATGGCCTGGGCGAACCGCGAAGTCAGCCGATCGACCGTGGCCCGCGCGTGCTCGTCGGTCTCCACGCGCGAAACGATTTCCTTCAACTTGCGCTTCCGGCCCGATTGTTCGGCGTAAAACTTTTCCAGCGCAGGTCCGGCGATGAAGGCCTCGACCGTCCCGCGCGTGCCGTAATTCGACAGCGGGCCGTCGGGATCAAGAATCAACTGGCCCCATTCGCCGGCGATGCCGTGGCAGCCGTTGAGCACGTGGCCGTTCACCACGATGCCGCCGCCGACGCCCGTGCCGAGAATGACGCCGAAGACCGTGGGAAATCCCTTCGCGCAGCCGAGCGTCGCCTCGGCCAGCGCGAAGCAATTCGCATCATTGGCCGTGACCACGGCGAGGCCGAGATCGGCCTCAAGGTCATCGCGCAGGCGCGTCCCGTTCAGGCATTGCGTGTTGGAATTCTTCAGCGTCCCGGTGTGCGGATCAACCACCCCGGGCGTGCCCATGCCGATTTTCGTCGGCATCGCCAGTCCGCTCTCGGCCGCGAGCGTCCTGACCAGCCGGCTGATCTGCTTGCGGATGTGCTCGTAGCCCTGCTCGGGCTCGGTCGGCACGCGCACGCGGCACAAGGGCTCGCTTAACTTCGCCGAATTGAGAATCGCCCCTTCGATCTTGGTGCCGCCGAGGTCGATGCCCCAAAGAAGTGACATAGGTGAGGCGCGAAATTAGCGCCCGATCAAGCCGCTTCCTTGTCCTGCTTGCGGCGGATGAGCGGCGACTTCTTGCCGTCGATGACGGCGCGATTGATCGTGACCTCGAGGATGTCCTCGCGCGAAGGGAGGTCGTACATGAGGTCGAGCATCAGCTTCTCGAGGATGGCGCGGAGCGCGCGGGCGCCGGTGCCTTTGCGCAGGGCTTCCTGGGCCAGGGCGCGCAGGGCGTCCTTGGTGAAGGTGAGCCCGACGTTGTCCATGGAGAAAAGCTTGGTGTACTGCTTGGTCAGCGCGTTCTTGGTGTCGGTCAGGACACAGACGAGTTCCTCTTCGGTCAGCTCGTCAAGCACGCTGATCATGGGCAGGCGGCCGATGAACTCGGGGATGAGGCCAAAGTTGAGCAGATCTTCCGGCTCGACGTGGCGCAGCACCGCCTCGTCAGCCACCTGGGTTTCCGTCTGCGCATTTTTCGGGCGGCCAAAGCCGAGCGTGCTGCTCCCGACGCGGCGGCGGATGATCTTGTCGAGGCCGACGAACGCACCGCCGCAGATGAAGAGGATGCGCTCCGTGTTGACCTGAATGTACTCTTGGTGCGGATGCTTGCGGCCGCCCTGCGGCGGCACGTTGCAAACGGTGCCTTCGAGAATCTTGAGCAGGCCCTGCTGCACGCCCTCGCCGGAGACGTCGCGCGTGATGGAGACGTTGTCGGTCTTGCGCCCGATCTTGTCGATCTCGTCGATGTAGACGATACCGATCTCGGCGCGCTTCACGTCGTAGTCGGCGTTTTGCAGCAGGCGCAGGACAATGGTCTCGACGTCCTCGCCGACATAGCCGGCCTCGGTGATCGTCGTCGCGTCGGCGATGCAGAACGGAACGTCGATGATCTTCGCCAGCGTGCGGGCCAGCAGCGTCTTGCCGGAACCGGTCGGGCCGATGAGGAGGATGTTGCTCTTCTCGATCTCGACGTCGTTGGCGGCGTTGAGGGAAATCTCGGTCTTCAAGCGATTGGCCTGCGCGGCAACGATCCGCTTGTAGTGATTATGCACCGCGACCGCGAGGGTCTTCTTGGCGAAGTCCTGCCCGATGACGTGACGATCCAGCTCGCGCTTGATGTCGACCGGCTTGATCAACGTCACCTCGGTCGTGGAACGGCGGGATTCCTCCTTCGTCTCCTTATCGAGGATGTTTTTGCAGACGGTGATGCAGCTATCGCAGATATAAACGCCCGGCCCGGCGATGAGTTTCCTCACCTCGGCGTGGCTCTTCCCGCAGAAAGAGCACATCGTCAGGTTAGCGGGGCGCGCCATAAAATCCTATTTCGACTCTCCGGTAATTTCAGCTACTTCGCGGCGGGACTTCACCACTTCGTCGACGATGCCATAAATCTTGGCGTCGGCGGCGCTCATGTAGTTATCACGTTCCATGTCGCGGTCGATGCGCTCGACCGGCTGGCCGGTGTGGTAGGCCATGATCTCGTTGAGGCTCTTCTTGAGGCGCAGGATTTCCTTGGCCTGGATGCTGATGTCGGTGGCCTGACCACGCGCTCCGCCGGACGGCTGGTGAATCATGACGCGGGCGTTGGGGAGCGCGAAACGCTTGCCCTTCGTGCCCGCGGCCAGGAGCACGGAGCCCATGCTCGCGGCCATGCCGATGCAGTAGGTGGCCACATCGCAGGTCATGAACTGCATCGTGTCGTAGATGGCCATGCCCGCCGTGACGTAGCCGCCCGGCGAATGGATGTACATGTGGATGTCCTTCTTCGAGTCCTCCATCTGCAGGAACAGAAGCTGGGCAATGATCAGGTTGGCCACGGTATCGTCAATCGCCGTGCCGAGGAAGACGATGCGATCCTTGAGCAGCCGGGAGAAAACGTCGTAACCGCGCGTTTCCCGTCCCGTATTTTCGTAAATGGTGGGATTGGGAACGAAAGAATTCAAAGGATCAACCATAACGTATGCTACTCAGTTTTCGACTCTTTCAAAAGAAAATCCAGCACTTGCTGTCGCAATAGTTGCTGGCGGATCATTCCAAACGCATTGTTTTTGCGGATACGGTCGACCATTTTTTCCATCGTGATGCCCTCGCGTTGCGCGAGGAAAGCGATGTGCTGGCCCAGCTGTTCGTTGGTCACATCGAGCTTCTCCGCCTCGGCGATTTGAGCGGCGATGAACTTGAACTTCACCGACTCCTTCGCGGCCTTGGCGGCGTTCGTGAAGATTTCGTCCTTCTTTTCCTCAAGCAGGTCGGCCGAGACACCGCGGTTCTGGTTTTCCGAGACGATGTCGTAGACCGTGGCGTGCGTTTCCTCGTCAACAGCCGTCGGCGGGAGCTCGAATTCCACCGAGCTTATGAGCTTCTGGATGATCTCCGTGCGCTGTTCGCCGATGGCGCGGTTCTTCTTCTCCTGCTCCATGTTCTCCCGGATGCGCGTCTTCAGCTCGGCGAGATTCATCTTGGCAAGTTCCTGCGCGAAGGCGTCGTCAATCACGGGCAATTTCTTGACCTTGATCTCCTTGAGCTCGACGTCGTATTCGGCCTTCTTGCCCGCGAGCGCGGCCTGCGGGAAATCGGCGGGGAATTCGACCTCGATGGTGCGTGTCTCGCCCTTCTTCAGGCCGACGCATTTGTCGGCGAACCCGGGGATGAACGCCTCGGGCTTCATCCAGAGCCAGAAGTTGAGGTTGTTCGCGAGGTTCTTCGCATCGGGCACCACTTCGCTCATCGGCTTGCCGTCGAGCTTGCCCGTGTAGGAAATGACCGCGAAATCGTCCATGGCCAGCGGGCGGTCCGGCGCATCGTCGAAGGTGGCGCGCTGCTCGCCGATCGAGGTGAGCGTCTTCTCGACGTCCTCGTCGGTCACGGTGGTGTCCTGCTTCCTGACCACGATGCCCTTGTAGTCCGGCAGCTTGAAATCGGGCACCAGCTCGACCACGGTGGAGAAGCTCAACGAGAGGCCGGCCTGATACTGCAGGTCCTCGATCGCGGGCTGGCTGACCACGCGCAGTTTCTTCTCCGCGATGGCTTCCTGGTAGGCCTCCGGGACGAGCGTGCGCTGCGTTTCTTCCTCGATGGCTTTGTGGTACTTCTTGACCACGACGGTCCGCGGGGCGTTGCCGGGACGGAAGCCGGGGATACGGGCTTCCTTTTGGAAATCATCAGCCACCTTGTCGTAGGCCTGCTTGACCCGGTTGGCCGGGACCTCGATTTTCAGGCGTTTCTTGCAAGGGGCGACGTCTTCTACGGTGATATTCATGGGACTTTTCAGACTAAAACCGCCTCTGACTTATTCAATCCTTATTTGTTCATGCCGATAACACGTAAGAGATGCCGGGGGTCCAAACACTGTCCAGCATAGAGCCCGCCTCGCTTGTACCCACATCTGAGGCTGGAGGAGGGGCTGCGTCCAGGGAGGCCGCCGCGCCCGTAAAGGATCAGGAAACGGGCGACGCGCCCCCTTCGGGCTTCAGTTTTGGGGCCAAGCCGTTCCTCGCCGCCGTGCAGGTGGCCCGAATCCTGGCCATCCTCACCATCTTGCTTGGCGTAAGCATCTTATGCGGCTGGCTCGCGAATATAGCGTGGCTAAAGGCGCTCGGTCAGATGAAGCCCGACGCCGCCGCCTGCTTCATCCTCGACGGAACGGCACTCCTCCTCGGTTTCCTCGTTCCCCACGCCCCACTGCGCAAGCTTACGGCCGACTGCCTGGCCGCCGCGGTCATCCTGATCACGATACCGGTCTTCGTCGCGTTGGCCACCACCGGCCATCGCTCCCCAGTGGAAATGGCCCCCCTGTCGGCCCTCGAGTTCTGCCTCTTTACCGGCGCGCTGTTGCTGCTCGGCCGCGGTCCTCGCGCCATCGCGGCGGCGCATGTCCTGACCTTCACCGGGCTCTTCGTCGCCCTCTTCGTTTTCCTCTACTACCTTTTCAAGGCGCAGATCTACCTCAGCTTCGCGACGCCGCTGCTGATGTCGCTGACCTCCGTCTTCGGCTTCGGCTATCTCGGCATCGGCATTCTCTGCGCGCGGCCGCGCAAGGGTTTCGTGGCCCTCGTGCTCGCGGACAGTCCCGGCGGCTTCGTGGCGCGCCGGCTCATCGCACCGGCCGCGCTCGCCCCGCTCTTCTTTGGATGGATCGCCGTGCAGGGGGTGAGCCTGGGATTCTACGACGGCAGCTTCGCCGCCGGCTTCATCGTCATCTCGAGCATGATTGTCATCTGCATCATGACCACGCGCGCCGTCCTCGAGCTCAACCGCGTCGATGTCGAGCGCAAGCGCCTCAGCCAGGCGCGGCTTCGCGCCGACGCCCGCGAGGTCGGCGCGCTCGAGGCCTCGCGGCTCAAGTCCGAGTTCGTTGCCAACGTCAGCCACGAGCTGCGCACGCCCATGAACGGCGTCCTTGGCATGACCAGCCTGCTGCTCGACTCCGAGCTCACGCGCGAGCAGCGCGAGCACGTCGAGACCATTCGCCAGAGCGGCGACGCCCTTCTCACGCTGGTCAACGAGATCCTCGACTTCTCCAAGATCGAGGCGGGCAAGATCGTCCTCGAGCAAAAGCCCTTCTCGCTCGCCAACTGCGTCGACGAGGTCATCAACCTTCTCGCCCTCAATGCCCGCCGCAACGGCATCAACCTCATCTCCTTCATCGAGCCGCACGTGCTGCCCGCCTACCTGGGCGACACCTCCCGCGTCCGGCAGATCCTCGTCAACCTCATCGGCAACGCGGTCAAGTTCACCGAGAAGGGCGAAGTCACCCTCCACGTCACCTCCGAGCCGGTCAGTGAAAACCTCTACCGCCTCGAATTCCTCGTCTCCGACACCGGCGCGGGCATCTCGCCCGAGGCGATCAAGAAGCTTTTTCAGCCCTTCCAGCAGGGCGACGCCTCGGCCACCCGCAAGCACGGCGGCACCGGCCTCGGCCTGACCATCACCAAGCGGCTGGTCGAGCTGATGGGCGGCGAGATCACCGTCTCGAGCACCCTCGGCGCCGGCTCGACCTTCCGCTTCACGATCTGCCTGCCCGCCTGCGCCATGGACGGCCTCGTGCCCGAGGACAAGCTGCCGTCCTCGTGCCGCCTCGTCATTGTGGCCCGGGCCGGCAACTACCCCGTGCTGCTCAAGCGCCAGCTCGAGGCCTGGGGCGCGAAGGTCCTCGGCGTCGTCGATCCCCTCACCCTCGTCAAGATGACCGAGACCAACGTCACCGCCGTCCTCATGGACTACGACGAGGACAGCTTCGCCCTCGCCGCGCAGACCCAGTTCGACCCCGACTGGAACCGCGTCCCTCGCATCCTGCTCGACTTCGACCAGCCCATGGCCGAGGACCGGGCCGCGCTCTTCGCCAAGCGTCTGACCAAGCCGATCAAGCGCAGCCACCTCCTCGCCCACCTCGTCGAGATGACCGGGGGCCAGCCCTCCGCGCCGCGCCTCAGCGGCCCGATCGGCCTCAAGCCCATGTCCGACACCATCCCGCTGCGCATCCTGCTGGCCGAGGACAACCACATCAACCAGAAGGTCGGCCTCGCCCTGCTCTCGCGCATGGGCTACCGCGCCGACGTCGCGGGCAACGGGCTCGAGGCCGTCGAGTCGGTCATGCGCCAGCGCTACGACGTCGTCCTCATGGACATCCAGATGCCGGAGATGGACGGCCTCGAGGCCGCCGCCGCCCTCCGGCGCAAGCTCGGCGACAAGTGCCCCGTCCTCGTGGCCCTCACCGCCAACGCCTTCCACGGCGCCCGCGAGGAGTACCTCGCCAAGGGCTTCGACGACTACCTCAGCAAGCCCATCCTCCCGCCCGCCCTGCGCCAGCTCATCACCCGTCTGGGCAAGGCGACTGCCAGCCGTCCAGCCGCCGCGGCCTGAGTCCGGGACGGGCCCCTATTTCTCCTCGGGGGCCTATATTTTTAGGTGATCTAGTGATGATTGGCTATTTAGGCGATCGATTCGCCTTTTTGCTTAACTCACCCATTGTCCACGACGGCGTAGATGGGGACTTGCAGGACCGGCTGGCCATTTTTTGCGATGCTGACCAGCGCGTTGAGACGGCCGGCCGGTGCGCCGGCTTTCAACGTCATGAGGACAGCGCTTTTGCCGACCCACTTGCACTCGAAGAGCCGGGAATATTCCAGCGGCTTGATGCCGATGGAAGCATGCTCCCGGGTGAGCCCGACCAACCGGAGCGTGACCTTTGCCGCTTCGTGCGGACTCACACGCCCCCAAAAAACGGTATTGGGATCCGAGTGGCAATTGCCGGTGATTTGTCCCACCACCGGTATCGATAAACGGAGGCCATTGGAGACAACCGTTATCGATGAATTGATGGGCCCGACCGGAGCGCCCCGCTTCAAGGAAACAGCGGCGGTGGCGGATTCGCCATCGGGCGACTCTCTATAGTCGACGGAAAGCTTCTTATCCTCCGTTTCGACAGAATAGTTGATCAGGCGTCTGCCCAAAAGAGGCTTGATATGAAGCGTCGCCTGCAAAGGCAGGTCGTCCTGCGAGATCATTCCCACATCGATCCTATCGGGACTGACGTTAACCACGGGATCGACGAAGGCCTGGACGTTCACCTCGGTTTCCCGGGAGGCATCGTGGTTGGTATGAATATAGATGGAAGCGCGTTGATTGCCCGGAATATCGCCGGCCTTCATGCTGACGCCCAAATCGAAAGAACCGCCCGGATGGATCACGGCTTTGTCCACGGCGGCGATGGTGCAGCTACATGAGCTCCGGATGGCGTCCAGAACCAGATCGGCATTTCCTTTATTGCCGATTCGGACGGTGAACGACTTGGTTTGTCCCGGATAGAGAGTTCCAAGGTCGCCGGACGCAGGGTCCACCGTCAATTGCGGACCTGCCTGCCTGATCAAGCCGGCCACCATGGTTGCCGTAAAGCAAACCATCGTTCCTATATAAACCAGACGCATATGTTTAATGAGGCGGTTGTGGCTGTAATCGCTCATTCCGGGGTCTTATTTAATAAATACTCCCACGTCATTATCGAATATCGACTTCGCCGACATGGATGGAATTTCGAAGATGGATTTATCTCCCACTACCGAGACCAGGGGCGCAATGCTTTCTATTTTGATTCGGGTGGCGAAAATCACACTTCCGTCCTTCGCATTCAAGGTTTGGGACAATTCCGAGGGAAAATGGAAAGCGGCGCCGCCGATGGAATATCTATGAAAATCCGAGCAGGCAAAGGTGACGGGTAGTCCTTCGCGATTATACTTCCGCCAGGAAACGGGGAAATAATCGAGATCCGGGCGGACTTTGACCGCATAAGTTCTTTCACCATTGACGATCTCCAGGGACCTGGTCCCGTCGGCACCGTCTTCCAGCCATTGGGCCGAAGCGGCGATGCCAATCCAGAGGTTGGGATCACGGAGAGTTTCAAAGACATTCGCGCCATTGATCTTCGCGGGAAGGGCGAAGAAGTAGGGAAGCGCCAAAGGCGTCATCGTCAGTTGCTCCGGATGCAGGAATCCGGGAGAACTCCCAATCTGCAGATCGCCGTACTTGTTGATGATTTCATAGGTTTTCCCGTCAAAGGCCAATTGATAGTGGAGATTGGTGGCAGGATCGCCGACCACCTCACCCTCCTCGTCCAGCCAGAAGCACACGCCGCGGGCCTTCAGTTGACATTTAAAAACATCATTCACAGCCGTCTTGACCTGCCCCGAATAGAAATTGCTGCTGGTGTAGCTGATGACGAGACCCGGCTTGCCGGCGATGGCGTCCTGCATGCCCAGGAGGGACTGATTCACCTTGCTGTCGCCGGCCCCAAGCTGCGCTGTGCTCAAGAGTAAAAGCATAAGGGTCCGCTTCATCGGCAGGCGGCGCCGGCTGCATGTTTGCAATCACTGCCATCATGGGAACACGAACCTCCCACAACCAGGGTGTTGCACGTATCCGAATCCTGTCCGGAAAAGAGTTGCGAGCAAAGCGCCTGGGCCTGAGTCACCGTGCCAGGTCCGGCCGGACGACTGGAATCCAGGCACACGGCGGCCCGTTGATTGGGCTTGCAGGCGAAATAGACTCCGGAATTGGATTGCTGGCATCCGTATTGATCCGGGCATTCTCCCGCGACATAGCAATCGACGGCGAAAGCTCTCCCGATCAGCGCGCAGAGGCCGCCGCTGAGCAGGAAAACGGTAGTGACGCTCAATAGGATTTTTCGAATCGTGATGGTCATTGGGATAGTTAAAAAACATCGCCCGATATCAGACCGAATTAAGTCCTTTTTTTAAAAATTTAATCGCGATCGCCGTGTCACGTTTTCTGGCGACATTTTTTGCTGAGTAAGAACTAGGTCTTCGCGCAAGCGAAGCTTCCGAACTTATCCTTCGACAGGCTCAGCAACTGGACTTGGCAAGCGGGCCTTTGGCAAAGGTCTCACGTTGTCCGGGCCACGCGACGTGGGGGACCGCTGGTTTGTGGTAGACTGAGGCTGTGGATCAACCCTTACCTTACGGCAAAGGCCGCTTTATTTTCCGGCTCCTGCTGGCGGCGATCTTTCTTTTTGCCGGGACGGTGCATCTGGTGGAACCGTCGCTTTTCCTGCCGATCATGCCGCCGGGGATTCCGTGGCCGATGGCGTGCATTCTGATTAGCGGGGTCTTTGAGTTGATGGGCGGGGCGGGGCTGCTGGTTCCGAGCGCGGCGCTTCGGAAGCTGGCGGGGATCGGGCTGATCCTTTTGCTGATCGCGGTTTTTCCGGCGAACATTTACATGGCGGCAGCGCACATCCAGGTGCATGGGATCCCGCCGCAACCATGGATGGCGTGGGCGAGGCTGGCGTTGCAGCCGATTTTGATTGGAGCGGTGTGGTGGGTGAGCCGGCGGTAGCCCGTGACCTCCGGGCACAGGGCTCATGGCACGGTCGAGGCACAACAAGCAGTCGAAAGAGCGCGAGGTTACGGGCTGCTTCTCGTGCGCTGCGCGCACCCGGAGAACAAGTTGTCCGGGCTACCGAGGCCTTGAGCGCCACGCCGGGTGATGGGAACTCATTTGGGAGCTCCGTCGTCCGGCGGTCGACAGCTACCATGCTCCGTGCCTTCCGAGCCCCCGTGCGAAACCCTCCGCTCTACCGTCTTCAATCCTCCGCGCGAAACTGCTTTCCTCGCCCTCGTTCCCTGAAATAGGCGGGCAAGATTGCGGGTGAGTTTCACCCTGAACTGGTTTAGCGTAGGGGGTGCCTAAAAAAGCCGTTGCCGTTTTCTTCCTGCTCGCCTTCGTCGGGGCGGGCGTCTTCATCTACGTTACTTTTCCCCGGAACAAGGACGAGATCCCCAAGGGCAACGTGCGGCCGTCGGTCCTGCCCGGACCGGGACCGCAGACGCCGAACGTTCCCAACGGCGTGCCCGTGCCGGAGAACGCGCCGGCGCCCAACGCGCCCAAGGTGCCGCCGGGCCCGACGCTCCACGTCATGGCGTGGGCGACCGGCGCCGAGGCGAGGAATCTCTCCGAGGAGACCGACGCCTTCGCCGCCGCGACCGGCCGCGCCGTGGCGCTGACGCTCGAGCCCGATGCGGCCAGCTATCGCCGCGACCTGCAGCAGGCTTTCGTGACCGGCACGCCGCCGGACCTGTGCCTGGTCTCGTCGCGGGACTTCAGCGGGCTCGATCCCGCCGAGGACCTCGCCGACCTGGATGACCAGTACGCGGGCTCGTCGCCGCGCGCAGCGGCCGCGTTCACCGTGAACGGCAAGCTCAAGGCGGTGCCGGAGGAGTTTTCCGTGGAGGTGCTCTTCTATAACCCGGAGCTTTTCGACCAGGCCGGCATCGCCTATCCCGGCAGCCATTGGAACTGGGACATGCTCGAGGCGGACACGCGCGCGCTGACCTCGCTGCAGCTCAAGGACGCCAAGGGCAAGCCGACCTACGCGATCGAGCTGCCGGCCAACTTCGACCTCTGGAACATCCTCTGCGCGGAAGCCGGTGCGCCCGCGCTCGACCTCGATGCGTGGCGCCTGACGGACTCGGGCAAGAAGGCCGCCCAGATGCATGCGCTGGAGGTTCTGCGCGAGCTGTTCCAGCAGTACGCCATCACGCCGCCCTCGGGCAAGAACCCGGCGCTGCTCGGGCAGTATTTCGCGGAGAAACGCGCGGCGCTGCTGATCGCCTCGTCCGATGTCGCCGCGACGTTTCCGCCCACGCTGCACTACGGGATGACGGTGCTGCCGCGCGACCTGACGCTGGCCACGCTCGCCAGCGTGAACGGCTGGGCCGTGCCGGCCAAGTCGTCGCAAGCCGACGCCGCGCAACTCCTGGCGCAGTACCTCACGCAGCGGCAGGTGCATGCGGGCTGGAGTCCGGTCCAAGCGCCGCCGCCGGACGCGGATGAGGACTCGCCCGTGAGCGTCTGTCATGCCGCGCTGGCGCAGGCACTGGTGCCGCGTTTGGATGCGAGCACGTCGCACATGGCGCAGTTCCTGGACCAGCAGCTTAATTTGCTGGCGCATAATCCGACGCAGACGCCCGAGGTGCTTTACGCGAAGATTCAAGCCGAGGTGCAGGCGCCTACCTCGCCGCCGGCG
>Ga0209611_10006962_pt1 | contig 18274 bp, 17 predicted proteins | sample S1TSphgellanicum_3_FD_187693 | JGI IMG/M metagenome (GOLD analysis project Ga0209611, IMG submission 187693) | Host-associated microbial communities from peat moss isolated from Minnesota, USA - S1T2_Fc - Sphagnum magellanicum MG (SPAdes) (version 2) | ecosystem: Host-associated > Plants > Peat...
GTGACATTTGCAACTAATGGTAGGTAGAGGGGTCTTCTTGGATGGAAATTGTGTTGAAAGCTATCCAAATGAAAGGATGAAAAAATCCATTAGTTGCAAGTTAGTCATAGAGTAGTTGCAAGCAAGATCAAATGCAAAAAGTAGTTGTAGATATAACTAACAATTGCAAATGTCAAATAGTCGCAACTAGTTGCAAATTGGTTGGTTACAAAAACCTAGTTTTCTTCTAGTGTTGGTGACTAATTGGATGTAGAACATCCGTTAAAGCCACTAGGAAAAAGCTTGATGAAGTTGTAGAGAAATCTCCACAACAACAAATCACTCAAAATAACTGCACAACATATGCACCCTAACAACATCTGCTAACTGAGGTTGAGTTTAACATGACCTGCTCACAAGGTGACTTGTGTCTATTTGGTCTAGGAGATCTTTGGGAAAGCATAGATATGGAGCCTTGGGGCGTGACATCATCTTGTTCATTGTCTATGCCTTCAATTTCTTCAAATTCTAGCTCCCATTCCCATTCTTCATCTCGTTCCTCCCTTTCACAAATCAGCTGGTTGCTCCTTTCCTCCCATTCGTGGATAGACTCTTCATTGTTGTCTTGCATTGCAAGCATTTTTGCAACTTGTTGCCTTGTTTTTGTTGTAGCCTACCTATGTGTTTTTCGTGGGGTGCAGCTAGGAAGATCAACCTTTAATAATTTCTTTTGTTGACAAGTCCTAAAAGTGACATTGCGACTATGACATCAACCGAAAACATCAAATTCCAATTAACACCAATATGATTATACGCGAAGATGGCAGGTGTGCAACTAATATGAACATTAGGTTGTAACACTAGGAAAGAGATTGGCACTGGGGAGCAAAAGGGAGCACTGTAAGTGTAGGCAACTATTATAGCCTAGAAGCCCAAAAAACTAAGAGAAGCACCAATGATCTACATGATCAAAGTTGTAAAGTCCAAGAGAGGAGGGCATTTTTATGAGACCAAATTGACTACAAGAGAAAAGTGAATAATGTAAAAGAACCTAAGACAGGAGATTGCACATGCATTTGTTAGGGTTCCTTATGTAATTTTACATTATTCTACCACGAGATTTCAATTTGACTTAAGAGCAATGCATCCCTCTCATGCACTTTCAAGCATAGTGTTACAGTCTTCTCTACATGTATGAGTGGAGCTATAATGGCAAGGTAGTGAGCTTACAGTTCTTCAACAACTTGCAACAAGCCACACTCTCACACATGCTTGGTTCTTTGCAACTTGGTGCCTTCTAACCTCCTCGAAGATCACAATAGATGAGGTCATTTCTATTCCATTTGAGCTTCCCTCCCTATTGGTGACATTATTTTCATCAGTTGCAAAGATATCTTTAGTGATGTCTAGATCCATTTTGCTCCTCCCATTTGACTCCCAACCCTTCTCAAAATGGATCGTGTCTAATTGATAATAGTTTTCAATGCACTTTCATGCAAGGTGTGTATGAACATGACAATGTACCCTACATTTTTTTTGTAATTCTAGCAATGAACCTTAGCTATCAATCTTGCCCCACCTAGCTTGCTGTAGGGGAGACAGGTGGGCCATAAATTGGTCATTCTACCTACCATGAAAAAAACAGTTGCTTCCATGGATTTTTGAGATTGCACCCTTTGCCAATGTCTAATGTTGGCCTACCCTTGTTTGTATTGTTTCCATCGTTGAACACAACTCTGCTTTGTTACATAGCTTATAGCCGTGGTCATGAATTTTATGCCCATTCTCAATATTTCACATCCTTTGTCCACCCTTGCTACATTTCAATTGCAAAATAATCTTATGGCAGAATAAAAACAAGAGAAAATTTCCCTCAAAATCACAACTAAAATATTTCAAACTGCACACTACTTTACTCAAGCCCATAGAGGCAAGAAACTTGTTCACTGAAATTGCAAAAAAGATCTTCTAGTGTTTGGGGTTAATGGTTGGAGGTAAGCATGCAATAGGTGGCAGCCACCCCTTAGTAGTGCACAACTAAGATGGGAGTTGCAATGGTCTCAATGTTCATGAGCATTATAAGTAAGCACAACTGCAAGTTGAACTTTGCAATTCAATTCACCAGACAAATTCAACAAGAACTAGTTGCTAAAAAGTCCTTGTCTTATTACAACATTGGTCAATAAATTACACTAGAATAAAATCTTTTAGAGAGTGGTCAAGGCACATCAACTAAGCTTCCGTCCATTTGTAATATCTTTAACATTATAACCAGGTCTGCTTTCCCATCATGATCTACCTACTTTTGCAACCCAGTCTACTGTAAACTTGATGGGGTTGTGACAACTAAAGTCCACCCCCACTTTCTTTCTCATAGGGAGCAGCTTGCAGAACCTTCTTATTGTGGCTAAACATAGCTGTAAGTATTTTTTAAGCTTGGGATACACTCCACAAATGTATAGTTCACAAGATTGACAAAAGAATTTTCACTTGCAATTACAGCTCACTGGTTGCATAATCAAGGGAATTTTTGGGAAGCTTTTTATTATTATTGGTAGCCACTTGTCCCACTTGTAGATAATACCTATGTTCATAAGAATTGCAAGTTAGAAAGAAATGGAGTATTTGAGATGTGGCCATTAGTTGATAACCAAGCAACATATCCCCAAAAAATATGTTTTCTTAGTCTCACAAATCTCCCTAGTTCCAACATGAGGGAGCATTTCCTTTTGCAGAATCTCTTTTGCATACCTGCAACCACAACACAAACCTCTTGATGTCAAGTAAAGATAAAATTCACCTTAAAGATGATGAACAAAGAAGATGACTTTAATACTTTCAAGTTTAAGATGAAGAACTTGCCATGCTTCTGACAAACCGATCAATGGACCTTTGGTTGAGCTTTTGTAAGGGGCCATAGCTGCATTTGCTTTGATAGTACATATCATTGTTAGTTCAATGACCATATGAACAGATAATCCATAAAACACAAAAGTAGAGGAATAACAATAAAGTGATACAAGTGAGATATTAGAGTGTCAACTATAAAGCAATCTTTGATCCAGTTGAGAGCTAGTACAATTCATTCCACTCAGGAGAATTATGTTCTATGAGCCATTTCTCATGCAAGAAACAGAAATATCTCCCATGAGAATCAAGAAACCTCTATTCTCACAACTAAGAAAGCCAGAACAAGGTTAAAACTTCTACTTTATGTAAAAGAAAGACTTCAAGAAAAGGACTTACAAAACTGTGAACAAAGGACAATACAACAAAGATAAAACAAAAACAAGGAAACCAAAATATACTCACTTGCAATATGAAAACAGTGACAATCTTTCACTTGTTCAAGGACCATCAACAGTAGCATGTATAAGAGTGCATTCTCTATCACAACTTCATGATTGACTTCATCAGCTCCCTACCATGGATATAGGTCAATGTAAACACTAACCTGTGTATTGAGTTTCTGTTAGAAACCTGGAAGCAACAAACAACACAAGTAGAAGCACAAAAAGAAAAGACTTATAACAAAACACACAGAAAAGGAAGACAAAGTATAGAGAAACTGGCTACAAAGAAAAAACAGACCAAGTGGGCTTATAGGAAGCTCCACACTTATGAGACCCTTTACAAAATCATTCAGAGTATGAATACTGCAAATGCTGACATTCTTAAAAGGATTTTTTCTTTATTGGACAACCCTCTAGTCCTCTTAAATAAAATCTCCCAAACTTTTGCTTCTAATACAGATTTAGCAATCTCATTTCCACATGCATCATATATATCCACTTGTGCCTAATACTTGGCTTGCTGGAACATTTACAAGATGCCCTGCCAATGGCTCTGAACATGAAGCTGCTAACTCCACACATATCTCACTCCCCTGTTTAGTGTTTCCATGTACAATAACTTGACAAAGTTTTGCGAGATTACGGTCCATTTGACCATTTTCAATGCTCATTGCTTGCCATAGCAAATCCAACAGCCAATGCAGCCCGGTGTGTATTCACATCATAGTACATTTGCTTGAAATCAATGCGGTTATGGATATCTTGCAAGCTTACATGTTCTGTCAAGGATTGCCAATGCTTGAGCATAGTCTGATTATGATATGCTCCTTCATGCCAGACACCCATTAGCCACATGGCAATATCAATGCCTTGTATACCTCCAGGACCATTTTTGCCATCATGTTTGGATACAACTGGAAATAACTTTGCATTCCATAGATTATTGCAGGAGCCTTGCCCCAAAGATCTGCACCAGAAATTCCCCGTCGGACCAAAAACGTGTCCCATAATTGCCCACAAAAAGTCCCTCCAGAATCTTTTGGAAGTTTTGGGTTGTCATTTATGCCACAACATAGTGTCACCCAGGAGTCCACTAGTTCACCTAAAACTGACACTTCCCAAAGGCAATGAATCCAGCAAAACATAATTTGATGGTCTTGATTGGTTGCTGGAATGAACCCCTATGACCACACAGCGAGCACCTATCTGTATGGAACTATTAAACATGCAATCAAAAACCAAACTTCCAGCTCCAATTGAAACTCCCTGTCGAAGTTCTGCAACAAGGATGACTGCAAATGGTGCTACATCACATGCACCACAGCTTGGGATGGCAATGAAATAGTTTCAGGCTAATCATCCACCCCCGTCATCATCCTCTAAGTGGTCCAAGACTTCAACTACTGTTCCAAAATGAAGGAAAACCATATTTCCTGAATCAATATACATGCCTCTGGGTTGTTTCTTGCATTGACAAGATCCTGCCAGGGAACCCAGCCACTGTCAGTCACTCTATAGACCAAAGCATTTCAAGACCAGACATGCATACATAATGACCACTATGCCTTTGTCATAAACCTGACAATGAAGCTGTCAAAGTGTGTGTACAAGCAGCTCAAGGTCACAATGAATTCCAACCCATCACCTTCTTGCTTATAATAGACAATGGGTGTATTATGAACCTAGTTTACAAGGCAAATGAAGTCACACTTGTAAGTACCTGAGGGTTATTTAGATGACCATCTTCAAAAACTTGGAGGATATTGAAGGCATCAGGGTGAGCTTTCTCAATCTCATCTATCAGAATCAGAGTGACGGGTTTTTGATGGACTGCCTCAGTCAGAGCTCTGCCATCACCATAACCCACATAACTTGGTGGGGAACCAATGAGCTTACTCACACTATGCCTCTCCATGTATTCACTTTCATGTCCAATTGTATCATAGCCTTCTCCTGCCATTCCACACAAACTTTTCAGAACCAGAAAAAAACTCAACAATACATATTCCCAAAAATTACTTACATCATATTGTTTCACAGCAGCAAATCGTGTCCAATTTGAAACATGCTTTTTGCATTGTTGTCACAACAGCTAATAAGAAAAAATATTGGAATCTAACACAAAAATGACAAACCCAACCAAATTCTACAAGAGTACCATATACTCACAGAACCAAAGTAATGCTTGGCTAAGGCCTTAGCGAGTTCAGCTTTTTCAACACCAGTAGGTCCACAGAAAAGCATGGCTGCAATGGGGTGAGGGAGTCTTGAGACCCACATGAGCCCTTTGGACTGCATGTGCAATGCCATTCACAGCAGCATCCTAGCCTATAAAGAATGTGCACAACATTTTCTCCAAGTTTGTTAACCTGTTTTATTCATCTGCCATCAGTTGCTCAACTGGGATTCCAAACCACATTGCTGCAACTACCACTATTTCTACTGGTCCCACAACCACTAGTTTGTACCCATAACAATCATGGCAACAAAGTTTAGGACCTCACACCATCTGGATTGATAATCACAACTATCATACTGAAATGTTAAAAAAGTTATACCTCAAAAAAGTCCTATGCTAACTGCAGGGTGGAGAAAAATGGTGGCTTCATCAGAGTGAGATTCTTTGCAACATGTAACTGCAGGGTGGAGAAAAATGGTGGCTTCATCAGAGCGAGATTCTTTGCAACATGCAACAGCACACTACAACATATAGTACCAAAACACAAGTTATGGGTTATGTGTTGCCACTATTGGGCAAGAAATAAACTCATCATCCCCTTAACGTAATTGTAAAAACAAACTACAACTAGAGAGTTTGTGTCAACATTTTTGCAGGCAACAAAGACACACCCCCCTCTCCATTTCATTGTCACCAAACCTCTAGACCTCAAAGGGTTGAACTGAAACTACTTCAACCCCATGGAACTGCACACTACAGTTGAACACATGAAGGACATAGCCATTAGCAAATTCATAATCATCCAAGGAGGCTGCAGAAGTTACCATGTCCTCTAATATGTACTCCATGCTGCCAGTTGCATTCACAAAAGCCTAACAGCATGTCTTCAATTAGTGAACTGCAAAACCAACAGAAAAAAACCCATTACAACATTTACACCACTATGAAATCTAGTTGCCAGATGTTTTGAATCTCCACGAGGGGACTGACAGCTTCCTAAGACCTCTGTATAGCATGAATCTCCTGCCAGTATTCTATGGGTCTGGTGCTCCTTCCTCTTCCCTAATGCATTTATGTAGTCCTAGCTACCAGCTTCATTGAGCAAATCAATTGCCTTGTTAAAAATGGATCAGTCAAGAATATACCCAGCTGACAAAGACCTTGCAGCCTCCAGTGCTTCAGTTGTAATGTCACACTTATGATGCTCCTTTTATCCACTTCTTAGCCCCACCAAAATCTTCACAGATCCTCCAATTTAGGACCTCAATGTGCCCATTTGGAGCTTTCCAGAGCCCATTTGCAGTTCTTAAACCCCTCCAATTACGATTCACAAAATTTTTGTTGAGTTGGGTATATTACAGCTGGAAATATTTCTTGCACCAAGACCATCAGTCATATCAAGGTACTGCTTTACTGATAAATAATAAAACATAGATCCAAGTCAAGAGTTTGCATCAGTTCAAGGAGATGCCCAAAACCTCAAAGTTTTCTATACTCCACTCTTCCAAGAACTTAACTCCAAAATGGGATTGACAGCTGAGCCAACAATGATATAGGCCACAACTGCCAAGTTCTTCACAAGCCCAAGCACCTGCCAATGTACAACCACATCTGTGTCAATCAATGGGTCTGAACTGCAAATGTAAGGATAGTTCCAAAGAGATTCCCAACTTGACTGGCATAGCCAAGGGGCTTTACACACCTAGCCCTCAGGTGTTTCCGCAAGGCACATCATTCCCTAGTGAGAGTTATGCAACTGCTGAGGCTTTGCCAGCTTCCCTTAAGAGACCCACAACATGCAAAAGGATCGCAAAGTCATTACCAAAACAAAAAATGATATCCCCAACGTTGCACTCAATGAAGTAGAGACAATATCATATCATAAGATTTAGTCCATATAGCTGACTTTGCTTCTTAAGATCTCACCTTCACTTCCAATAGGAGAGTTAAGTTGTCACAAGTGAAAAAGAGTTGAGGCATATGTCAAGCAATCGAGCACCTATACAAGGCAACAATCAGCTTGATGAGAAAATTAACATGCATGCTTGATTCACCCATCTGTGGCAATTAGCTCACAAACATCCCAGTCAGCTAGGCATGGCTCTACACAAGTCTCAATTAAGATAAAAATGTGAATACAACCAACAACTAGTTTTGTTGTCCCATGTATGATCACCTTAATTGCCTACAATAATCTTAGCTCCATAGGTAGGTTCCTCTTTATCTAGGTAGGTTTTATGTAGGTTTTATCATACGTTTGGATATATGAAAATATGTGCCTTCCTTTCCTCATTGTACTTATGTCCTTAAAGACACTATCAAGTTCAAACAAAAACTTCACCCACAGGAGTAAGTTGTCCCAAACCCAGCATGCCATGATATAAGTGATATATTCAGGGATCTTCAAATTGGATATCCTTCCAATGGATTCATCAGCTGAAACTGTCCCAGCCTCTTTACATGCTAACATCACAGGGCCGATTATGTACTACTGCTGACAATGAAAGTCTCAAGCAGCTTCGCATTCAACACCTTTTCAAAACCTTGTACAAGTTCATCAAGTGACAGCACACAATTAGTCTGAGCTAGACCTCTTTGTACATACCACCACAATGCTGCTTTCTTTTTTCTGTGTGGCACCTTAGCATTGGTACCAATTTTTTTTCATTTAGTGAAGTCTTATGGGTCTTGTGGTTTGAGGTGCGAAAGCATGCACCTTACAATATTTATAAGCAATTGGTTCAAGTACTACATAATATTGATATTCTCAAAACCAAAGCCAAACAAGAGGTTGGCACAACCTGTAACTAAGTTTCTACCACAACCTGCAACTAAGTTTCTATTGTATGACTTCCAGGAGCAACATGGAAGAAAGTCAGTCATGATCTTGGCTAGCACTAATCAAGAGGTGCATAGATGTTAATAGAATATATATTCTTCATTCCAACCGCAACAAGCTTGTGCCCATTTCATTTTAGTAGGCACTATAGTACAAGCCACAAGCATCTAGTAATGCCAAAGCAATGGAGAGGCAAGTGACATACATGGAAGGTCTAAGGGCAGCTGTTCATTGAGTAGCTGCACCTTCAGCTTTAGAAGGTCCGGTTGCTTTCCATTAGCATTAAATTCCCAAGCAACTGGTGCAGGTACAGTTCCGTAATGTAGGTCTTGCAAATCTCAATCACAAATCTAGAGCATCTTGAGAAGCTTGCAAGGCTCCAGTCCCTGTGATGTATGCTCAATGTGAGTCCTTTTCAACTTTTCCTCCAGATCCTATAGATGTGCTTGTTCCTCCTTCTGCTTCAATTGACACTCCACCACTTCCTGCTACTTTTTCACCAACTCTCTGTTGCAAGATGAACTTAGCAGGATGAATTGCTACTTATCTTGGAGAGACCAACCTCTCTCTCTTCATTCCAAGCTATTGACTGACTGATGACAATGGGTGAAGTTGATGGGAGAGTAGACATATGTCTTTTTCTTTCTACTTGCTTCAAATTTCATCACTCCAAACAAGTTGGAGTGATAGTGTATTTAGACATGACCCAAGACAAAGGTGTACCTCCCTCCAACTAAGGTAAAGCAACCAGGGCTACTACTCTGTGAAGTGTGCTGATGGTGAGATTGAACCTTTGCAAGTGATTCACATGGTATAGTGCATCAAATTAAGTGTGTTGCTTCTTATCAAACTTCCTGCAATCCAGTTCCAATGATTAAGAAGAGTTTTGACAAACAACCGCATCAATGACTAGGGATCTTGTTTCCAAACTAAATCTGACAGATCTAGCTCATTAGTGGTGGTACAATATGGGTGAAGGAAACTCCAAGGCATATAACATGAAAGTAATAGTTCACCTACTAGAAGAAAATCTGCAATTTGACATTACCTCTCTCTTGTCCTTAAGGTGGAGAACTCCTTGCTAAGAGCACCTTTTTCATGCAGATTTATTTGCTGCAAGTCACCTTGTTGCTATAATCTTTCATGTAAATTGGAAGCGATTCAGTGTTAGTGTGTAGTCTGTAATGACTTGAATCTTTGTAGAAAAAAACCTGAGAAACATAGTACTGGAAATCAACTTGGGCGCAGATCATTGCCCAAATGTAAAGATGCAGAAAGAACTGCAAATACCCCTGCAAACTTCTCTACACATGGCTGCTGTTCAAGCTTTTGATGCTCAATTTTTCGGTTGCGAAACTTCAACTCCTGCATCTTTATTTTTGTCTCAATTGTCTACAACAATATCACAAAGAATGTCAACTGCAGACCTGCTATTTGGTGATTGTTTTAACCCAATTATTGTTAGAGCAGCAATATGCTTCCATTGCGTGGAAGGCATTGAAAGTTCCAAACTGGAAAAGTGTCTCAGAAGGCCCTGTAGGAGAAGAAGGCAGAGCAGTGCACTACTGACCTTCAATTCATACTCCGTTGCACACTCAAGAAGCGCAATTTGAAGCTCTCCAACATCCAAGATGGCTGGAAGAGCTGACCAGGGGCACTCCTTCTCCTGATGAATTGCCAACCAAACTGTAATAATAAACAGATAAACTTGGGCGCATACTTGTGATGTTTGCTTCAACTGCAGATGCATCATACACTGAAAAAAGATGTACCTGAAAACAAGCTACAGAGTGTGTATCTCATTGTGAAGACAAAGCTCCTGAGAGGCAAAACCTGGATAAAGCTAATGCAAGGAGACAAGTGAAAAAGCGACCAAAACTTGTTCTCTGACACCTTGTTGCTGCCTTGAGGCACTGTCATTTGTTTACTATAGTGCCTGTCCTCCCAACAACAACACCCACATACCCATTTTCACCTTCTGAAGCTTCTCATAGGATTGTCATCAGCACCAAACTACCTCTTGTCTGCAATATGCAAGAAATTAGCAGCAGGACTTGAAAAGATTCAGATTACACACCGACTTCACTCATTTCTGTTTGCTTCTTCTGCTCTACGCCTGTGTAACACTAGGGCATTGAGATTGAATAGCCATCAACAGGAGCTTCCCCGAACTGTAAATTGGCACATCTATACAAGCTTGGACCCTGATCATCAACCCAGCAAGCAATGGAAATGATGTTGTTCCCTTTTCAGTCTTCTAATATGTGATGGTGAAGGTGCCATGCCACAAGGTAGGCATGGTGTAAGGTGGAATTGATTGAGCACAGAGTTACTGGTGGAGATGACTTGCTCTATGTGCATGCTTACAAGGTAGAATGATGTGTTGATGGAAGTGTTCCTTAGCAGACTGCTGCTCATTCTACAAAGTCAAGGGGCCTCTGACGGTAAGCTGCAGTGATGTGTTTTTTGCGGCCTTCCTTCCCTGTACAACCCCTTCCTCTGTCTTCCTCATCTTCTTCTCAATAGTGAACAACTGCTCACCTATGGCAATCTGCAAGTATCCTCCACTTTGTCCTCTCACTTCCAGCAGTGTGCCCCCAAAACTGTCTTGGTGAAAGCTCACATCATGACAACTTGTCCCCTCTCTTTGTCTTTCCCTTTCTCTGTCACTGCTATTCCTCAATCGATGTGGTTCATGCTCATGCTCTGAACCCAGTCTATGGTTCACATGTCAATAGAGGCCACAACCTTTCTCCTACCCTCTTGCCACTGCCAGTGGCATGTGTGCAACCCTTATTGTAAAGCAATCCATTCATATGAACCGAAGCATGATGTCTTTCTTGTGGCACAACACAATCTTCAGACTCACGAGCATGTACATTGCCATCCTCTATCATACCAGATCCAAAGTTCTCCAGCGACTTCGAAACCCTGTCTCTGTCTTTCTTCTTTGAGTCCCAGGAGAACACCATCTGATCCATTCCATCCAGAATTCTTTGGATGGCATTCATGTCTAGGTTCTGTGTGCACCTTTCTTCAATTTCTTGGGTAGCATTCCTCTCTCACCCTTGGAGGAAGTCTTTGCAGCAGCAGCCAAGGACTTTACAGTTGCTTATGCTGGTGCTGCAGAAGGTTTGCTGCTGGCACTAGTAGTGGCAGCAGCAGCAACATCATCAAGCTAAAGTTCTTCAACATCGGCATTTTGGGGATCTTTGAAGCTTTCTTCTTTGCATCCCCACAACTCTTGAAGACCTTGTTCTGCTGCTGTTGTTGTTGCAGTAGAGGGACAACAAAACTTCTTGCAGTCCCCTCAATGGGACTTGCATAATTGTGAAAACATCTCATCATCACCACCTGAGCTGTGAAAATGTTGTGGTAGCTAGGAATGTCCTCCTCAACTACTATTGTTGCTGGTTCTTTGGGCTATTTGGATCAATGGCGGAGCAAGAGGAGAAGAATGCTGCACCATGCTGCTGCTAATGTGCTAGTCAAATGTCAATCTGCTACACATATTGTCGTCTTTTGTGATGGGAGTTGTTATGGATCAAGACTTCACTGCGACAAAAGTTGCCCTCTTCATTCACTAGACAAGTCTGCAGCATTAGGATCAGTGCAAATCACTCGCACTCTCTTGGGACAGATTTGCAGCTTCCCATGACTTTGCATCCTCCAGCTCCGACTCCGTGGAGAAAACTAAATCCATCTTCTACACTTTGGTAGAACATACCTTGTTCTTCACCTTGTTGGCCACAGCAGCAGAAGCAACAACAGCTGGTGGAATCTTAGGCAAGGTTTTAGGGCTTAACATGTTTACTGAAAACCGATCAATTCCCTCAAGAAACTCGTTGTTACTGTAATTGTTCTTCTACACCACCAAAATGGTGGATGTTTTGTTGTTGCTACTGTTGCTACTTTTACTGCAACCCTGATTCAAGGAAGTAAACAAAAAATGCATGAAAAGAGCTTTGGGTGTTGTGGTGAGAGCTCGACCTGCAATCAATCAATCAATCACAGGAACAACAAAAAAGCTATAAAAAAGAAGTTGTAAGATCATCTTATCTTCAATAAACAAGCAGGAGATTTAATGGCTAGCAGTAGTAGCACATACACAGTTTGTTTGGAACAGATTTGTCTGGAAAACAAACTAACCAACAAACAAACAACAACAACAACCATCTCATGCAGTCTTAAAGAAGTTCTACCATGAGACTAGAGAATCTCTTCTCATAAGATTAGAAACTGTTTTAGGACAAGATCATTGTGACAACTAATTTTGGAGCAAAATGTGTCATCATGTCGACTGAACCTTGTAACCAAATTCCTCTGTTTTGTTCTCACCTTGCTTGATCCTAGATCAGATAATACTTTTCCCATTAGCTACAATAGCAAAATGAGAGAGACAGAAGTCAACCCAGAGCCCATAGGGAGCCATGCTACACTGGCTTTTGTGGCAGATGACAAATTCTATACTCCAGTAAACAAAATGACTTCAAAAAGAAGAGAGAGCAATATCTACTGAATGGGTGTATAAACCCTAAATGATTGTCACATGCCCATTCTCAAGTTCATACTGTGATTTTTTGTTTCTCATTTTTGGATGTGAAATTTCCAACTGTCATAACTATTATCATAGACTAGATTCCTTTTTAAAACACTTATCTATTCCCACTATTGGGAGCTGATGAACCTGTTTTGAGCTTACACATTGACATTGATGATGACACTGTAAGGAAATATTTAAATCAATTGAAATTTTGATATATAAAATGTTTTATGACATTTTAACATCCATATGTTACCTGATTATAACAGGGTTGTAACTAGTTGTACATGGAATCAATGTTGATATGCTAGACGATAGTTGCCACTTGTTTTCATTAATGGCAATCCATTAGTTGAAGTCATTTGCATTCATCTATTATCTCCTATATGCAATCCATTTTTTGTTTCATCCAACCCCTAACACATTTTTTCATCCATTTGTTAATTGATGGTCACTAACGTAGTTGAATACTAGATTAGTGAAGTTAGCACACATGTGAAGTCGAGACGTGCTTCTTACTATCCACCGAAAATGCAAGTTGTCCAACTAAAGAGATTTTGTTGATGTTAGGAATATTCAACAATTTTCCACGCAGTTGAAATTGCTTTCAACTATTTACTAATTATGTAAACAAGTCGACTTAAATGGGAATCATCAATATCTTTTTATTTAATAAAAAAACCCCAGTTGTAATGTAATTGCAAATGATGTGTAGTCAAAAACATTTTGATTGAAAAAGGGTTGTTTACTACTAGTGGAAAATGAAATTGTCATTAGCTTTCCACCCCCAGATAGATGTGCAAAACAAAACGGGTCAATCAAGTTTTAAAGCAATATCTACAGTGCACAACCAATTATCACCAAGATAATTGGTCAAAACTTTTGGCCATGGTAAAGTTCACCCATAACAACAAAATGCATTCATCAACCTGACAAACACCTTTATTTGCAAATCATGGTTTGCACCCCAAGTTTGACATTCAAAGTGTGCACAAAGTCATAAATTTAGCAATTGAGGATCGAACCATTTGGTTAACGAATGTTTGAATCCAATTTGTATCTAACCTTGAAAAAGCGTAAAGGTGATATAAAGAGAATGCTGGTGAACATCAAAAAGATCAACCTAGCTTCAAGGTTGAAAACCAAATTTGGCTTCGACAACAGCATATCAAAACAACAAGACCATAAAAAAAGTTGGATCATCAGAGATTAAGTCCATTCCTCATTGTGAAACAAATCAATGTCATGACTTTCCAACTCAAGCCTCCATGTTTTGTGAGAATCCATCCTATGTTTCATGTTTCCTTATTGAAACCTTACCACGCATCTACCATTCCAGGAAGAATCCATGATCCACCTCCACCTATTGAAATTGATGGTGAACATGAATATGAAATAGAAGACATTTTAAATTCAAGGATTTATAATCATCAACTCCAATATTTTGTTCATTAGCATGGGTATGATGTGAGTGAACACATTTGGGAACCAATCAAAAACCTATCAAATGCCATGGAAAAGGTGCATGAATTTCATTGATGATATCCAAACAAACCCAAGTCCGCTCCTCATGGAATTTGTCGTTAGAAGGGGAGGTGACATCATGGATGCCAATGCCATGGAGTTCATTCATTTGAATGTTCATGCATACATACCTAACTTTTAAGGTTATTTCAATTCACTCTTAGTTAACTTCAGTAAATTTTTAATTCAATTTTACTTAACTTATAGTTCATTTCCAATCGACTTTTAGTTCATTCTAGTTAAGTTTAAATTAACTCTAGTTAACTCCTAGTTGACTTTTAATTAAATTCTAGTTAATTTTGAGTTAAATTTTAGTCAATTCATAGTTGACCATCAGTTAAGAAGGTTCTTAAAAAGCTTATTTACTCGATGCACACATAAAAGCCTCCTTGGAAGCTTCCTTGAGCTAGGTCCTTAAAAATGTATAAATAAAAATAAGGCCCTTCATTTCCTTTAGTATGTTCAACGTTAGTTTTAGGTGTGATTTTACACCAGAGCCTTGTCATGTTCTTTTCATGTTCATGTTTACATATTTTATCATAATAAATATCTATTTTCATGTTTGTCTTGCACATCTCATGTTCTTATTTTTTGTTTTTGTGTTTTTGTTTTTGAATTGCATAATTTTGTCTTGTTTCTTATTTGAAAATTAAACTTAAACATTTCCTTTAACCTTTGTTCTTGTGGATATTTGTGTCCTTGACAAATAGGGCCTTCACCCATGGTTGTGCCTTGAACACATTGTAACTCCAACTTGCACATTACCATCATATTGAAGAACTTTTTATCCTTGCAATATGAAATGACATTGTTGCAAAACTTATTTTCCACCTTACTTGGCTTGTCTTGTGGCATCAAATACCATGGATTTCGCACATTTTGCTTTCACTGAAATAACATTTTATCCTTAAATTAGTAACATTAATAGAAAAGCTAGCACCAATATAGTCATAACAATACAATAATAATAATAACAATGTAAGAACATACATAGAACAACACATTAAAAGTAATAGTACAAGAGCAATAGCATTTGAACAACAACACAAGAACATCAATTAGCTTAAGGTTTCAAGGAATTCAATTGTTTCATCATCAACCCCATCCTAAAAACCAATGTGAATGAATAGTGTACATATGAGCTTAGGGTTTCATATTCAAATAATGAAAGAGTAGATGAAAATAGTCAATGCCACATTCATCTTTGATTTGAAATTGTTCAATTTGAAGTTTTCCACCCATTTGTTGGATAGATTTTTGTCACATACACTTATGAAAATTGATGGATGTAAGCAACTAAGTTAAGATTTTAGATCATAAAAACAAAAGCAAAATGACAAGGAATGAAGGTAGCATATTTTGATTAATTGAATTATTTTTGGTGAATGAAGAATTGATCACATGATGTGTTTGTTGGGGATGGATCAAATGGAACTTGTTGCATAAGGTTGTAAATTTGAGAAGTAAGAGACCAATAACACATATAATTTTTTTTATCATGTTCAATAAAATTGCAACATATGTAGATTAAAAATCAAAACTTTCTTACATACATTATGGTTTTGATGTCAATGGTTTTTTTTGTTGTGTATATGGCTTATAATATTTGCAACAAATATGTTGGTTATGTTTGATTGACCACATTTCAACATCATGTAACGTGTAAAAACTCTTGAACTTCAAGTGCAATGGCATATTTTGGATTAACAAATTAGATGTTAGCTATTAACTGCATGATCATTTGTGTGTGGTAGTAGTGAGATTTAATTCTTGTAGAATTATTCCACACTACTGTAACAATAGATTTGCATTTCACATGCATACATTCACTATTTTGCCATAATTTTCAACATTCTTTATTTTGTTATTCATTAAAACACCAAATTTATGGTTATTTCATATAACCAGAATTCGCATTTCAAAATACATGTAAAAAAAAAATCCCAAAACAAAATCACAATTCATTTCATCATATTTTAATATTACAAACAATTTGTACAACGATATGAACATATAATTCACTGCAAAAGTCTATACTTCTCTGAATTTTTGTAAACATGAATAAAAAAATAGCAGAATCCCATGTTTTGTTGAAATGAAAATCAAAACAACAAATCAAATTTGTGGTATATCAAAATAGAATATGTGGTTTTCTATTACAAGCTCTTCTTACTCTTCCCAAAACTCCGTGTTTAAGAATTCCCCCTTTGTTTTCTAGAACTCTTTCTTTTTGGACAATCCCAACCCACATCACCATGATGAAAACCCACAAAAATTCAAAATTCAAATTAACAAAGTTCATTGATTAGTCACTATCCTAAATGCCTTGTTCATCCAAAATTATGTATTCATCCTACCCCCTTAATAATGTGCATTGTGCATCACACTTGGGTGTAGAAGCTCATTACTTGAAGGGAATACTTTCGTGATGATCAATGTGATCATGGTTACTAAGCACTAAGACAACACTAGCCTAAAACATACTTTTTAATTCTTTTTTGAATTGTAATCAATATCATGTACAATAAAATTGCAAATGAATAAAATACTTCAAAGGTGATTACATTATAATCATAATGTTTCATTTATATTACATTATTATTTATTGTCAATCAAATTAATTCCCATTCCATATCCAAGGGATTCAATATTTTATGCATAAAAAAATTCAGTAATATCCACATCCCCTAATAGTGTCCACCAAATTCCAACTTGAAAATAATACTTGTCACAAAATATGAAAAAATACAAATATATTTCAAAACTAAAGTAGGGGGAAATTTTAAGTGAATTTTTTGGTGGTAAATGGTATTGATATACATCAATTGAATTTAGGACCATTTAGGAGTTTTAAAAATTTGGTTGAAAATTCTTTCAAATTATTTTTGGTACTTGTTGAATAATAAAATAATTTTTTAGACGGAAATATATATATAAGTGGGCATTGCATTATTTTTCCAATTATTTTAAAAATAATGTTCATGAATCACATACATAAAACCTTATGGTTGTTGAAAAATGTATGTTATATATTTTGTGTACATTGATTTTATCCAATCCTTTCCATCTAACTATTAAATTAAAATGAACTTTGGGTTTTCAAATGTTGTCATGCACATTTTAATTTTTTTTGCTTATGATTAGGATTGTCAAATAATGCCATCAAAATCTCACTTTATTGCATACTATGATACTCATTATACATCATTTTTTTTTGTCGAAAAGTGGTTCACCCATAATGTGTTTTGACTGTAAAGTTCACTTAATTAGCACCCACTATTTTTTTTTATAGATTTTCAATAAAGTTCATGAGTAGCCAAATAAATATATAAAATTTAAAATAAATCAATTAAAAAAAAGAAAAGTACTAATTGATGTCCATTCCCAAATGCACATTATTGGAGTTTAATGAACATGGGGTGAAGCATGGCAGAACCCCAATGGGCACCTTCGTAAATGTTTTGATTCATTAGGATTTTCACTAAAAATGAATGACAACTATGTCAAATTAAGATCATCACTAATCCAAATATTGACTCTTCCATTAAGGAAAAGATTACATATTGGTGTAAGATTTGGGCATAAAATTTTGATTTGAGTTGGTCCTAATGTGTGATGTTTGAAATACTATGTGTGCATATGATGAATGGGCATGTTCCATGGAAAAACATGCATCCAAAAGAGAAGTTCTAAATCCGGATCTAGGAAGATAACTTTTTAGTTTGAAGTTTTAACTTGCCATTGATGATAAAATCATCAAACGGTGAACTTATTGTTTCCTTAATTTGTAGATTAAATAATTGTTTCATATGTACCATGAATGGTAGCAAGACTTCTATTCTCTAGTTTGAAATTATAGTTCCAATTTCATGGGTTTTTAAATTGTACAAATTTGAAGCATTGCCAATAATGTTTAT
>Ga0209611_10006966_pt1 | contig 18263 bp, 15 predicted proteins | sample S1TSphgellanicum_3_FD_187693 | JGI IMG/M metagenome (GOLD analysis project Ga0209611, IMG submission 187693) | Host-associated microbial communities from peat moss isolated from Minnesota, USA - S1T2_Fc - Sphagnum magellanicum MG (SPAdes) (version 2) | ecosystem: Host-associated > Plants > Peat...
CACTACGTGTCTCGCAATACATGTTTTTGTGTTTTGCATAAATAAATTTAGGGGCTTCAGACCCTGTGGCAGAGGGCAAAAAATATACTCTCTACCTCCTGCCTCCTGCCTCCTGCCTCCTGCCCTCTGCCTCTCTTTGGTGATAATATATTTGCTATCATTATAATGGCTCATCTCAAAACTCTAGCCACAACTCGTAATCTGGCTAAACGGGCGAAATGGAAATGGGCGATTATCCAAAAAATCTATGAGCGGGGGTTTTCAGAGCGAGATATTGTTACATTATTTAACATTATCGATAGCATGATGGCTTTGTCTAAATCCTTACAAGCAGATCTGATCAAAAAAGTGAATCGTTTAGAACAGGAGCGTAGTATGTCATTAGTTAGCCCATCCATAAAATTAACTCAGAAAGTAACCAAGGAAGATTTGATTATCAAGCTATTCAGTCTACGTTTTGGTGTAATTGAACAAATCTTAACTGAGCAAATTCGGAAATTATCTGATGAACAATTAGAAGAGTTAATTAATGTGTTGTTAACTCTTCCTAACATTACTGAATTGGAAAGATGGCTACAAAGTAGAACAAAATCAGTATAACAAGAGTTAAAATAAATTACTCAAGACTAGAGAGCGGTTGTTTTCATTAGTGTAAGTTTGCTATTAAGCACCGCTCATCTATTCACTGATCAGATTTTCGGAGTTACTGAACGGGAGAGAATCATTTGTCTCAATTTACAATGGTGATTGTCAGCAAGGTAGAAAAGCAAAAACCACATTTCCAATCATCGTAAAAATCACTACTTTCTCCTAATAACCACTCTAATATGGTCATTATTTCTGCACGTTTTCAGTCCGCGATCGCTAGATAATCCCAAATGATAATTAACTGCAAAATTATAGTTTTTAATGGGCAAACTAGTTTCACGCAGCTTTGTGTACCCAGTATCGCTTAATCTCCAAATACCATATTTTACGCCTTTGCACTTTACATCGATTTTGGATTTTTCTGCGATCTGCTGAATTATTTGAGACATAAGTTTTGACCAAAATTTTCCTAACTCATATTGATTTTGCGATTCCAGGAAACATTATATAGTATATCTGTACCAAGTACATTGAGCTAGCGGTTTTGGGAGGGAGTTTATAAAACTTAAGAGGGAAGGGGTAACTCTCTAACAGTAAAATCCCCATAATTAGAATTAGGGGATTTATATAAGTGAGTATCTACATACAGTGGGTATTATCAGATTAACTTGCTACCTGAGAACTCTTGCGCCACTTACGTAAGCGGGAGAGTAGCCAAATAGAGCCAAGTGCAGATATACCAAGAAGATTAGGAGAGAAATTAAATGGCACGGCTGGGAAAGATTGCTCTACAACCGTGTTACCGTTATAGTTAGAAATGTAGAGATTACCACTACTATCAAAGGCTAGTCCTTGAGGTCCGTAAAGTCCACTGGTAATAATGGATGTAGCAGTAGTGCTACCGGCTGCAACTTCGCTGATTCTGTTACTAGCATCGTTAGCAATGTAGAGATTACCACTACTATCAAAGGCTATTTCAGCAGGGTAGTCAAGTCCACTGGTAATAATGGATGTAGCAGTAGTGCTACCGGCTGCAACTTCGCTGATTCTGTTATTACCATTGTTAGCAATGTAGAGATTACCACTACTATCAAAGGCTAGTCCATCAGGGTAGCTAAGTCCACTGGTAATAAAGGATGTAGCAGTAGTGCTACCGGCTGCAACTTTGCTGATTGTGTTATTACCATAGTTAGCAATGTAGAGATTACCACTACTATCAAAGGCTAGTCCATCAGGGTAGTCAAGTCCACTGGTAATAAAGGATGTAGCAGTAGTGCTACCGGCTGCAACTTTGCTGATTGTGTTATTACCATAGTTAGCAATGTAGAGATTACCACTACTATCAAAGGCTAGTCCTCCAGGTCCGTCAAGTCCACTGGTAATAAAGGACTTAGCAGTAGTGCTACCGGCTGCAACTTTGCTGATTGTGTTATTACCATAGTTAGCAATGTAGAGATTACCACTGCTATCAAAGACTAGTCCATCAGGTCCGTCAAGTCCACTACTTACAACTGTTGTGAGAGGTGCTAGAGCCTGACTTTTAGGTGTAAAGGACAGGGCGAATATTCCTGCTATTCCTAATACTTTTACTAAGAATGAAGAAAGATTTGACAACGTAGTTGTCAAATCTTCTTTTATTTTTGGCTTATTCTTAATCGCGTACAAAAGAGCATGTGTCATATTTACTACTCCCAATTCATCAACTTTCTCAAGAGTATACTGATATTCTTACTGAAGTCAAGTATTTTATTGAAACATTGTTGGAAAATAACTCAACATCCCCTGTATCTCCAGTACAATCTTGGTCGATACTTGTAATGACGAAACACCTGCTCACTTCCTCGTGATGGAATTAACTTTGCATCCCAATTCTTATCAATATGAGGTTTTAAGCGATGAAGTAACGCTTAATTTCCATTCCGTGAAACTGCTTGACTACAAATTACGTTGGGCTGAACTGGAGAAGATTAAGAAGGCAGGAGGCAGCTATGCTGGAGGCAGGAGGTATCCCCATAAATAAATTTAGGGGGATACCTCCTACCTTCTTAAAAGCAGATCTGATGAAAAAAGTGAATCGTTTAGAACAGGAGCGTATTATGCCATTGGTTAGCCCATCTGTAAAATTAGCTAAAAAACAAGGTGAGCAAGAATGTAAGCAAGATTTGATTATCAAGGTATTCAGTCAACGTTTTGGTGTAATTGAACAAATCTTAATTGAGCAAATTCGGAAATTATCTGATGAGCAATTGGAAGAGTTAACTAATGTGTGGTTAACTCTTGCTAACATTACTGAATTGGAAAGATGGCTACAAAGTAGAACAAAATCAGTATAACAAGAGTAAGATAAATTACTTAAGACTGCGGATTTGTTCAAAGTTCTTGGAGAACATTTGGATTTTTTAACACCGTAGGTTGGGTTGAACGAAGTGAAACCCAACATTATCAGCAAGGGGTGTTGGGTATTTATGTAGTCCAACTTTCAGGAAGCTCATCGATTTCATCGCATAAAAAGTCACGATATACCCATATTCGAGCGTTATCATAGAGATACCTAAGAATAGGTTTTGGAAGACCAGATTTGTCCCAAGGTTGAAGATCGGAGTCTAATTCACAAAACCCAACCCAAGAATATCCCTCTTTTTGCAGTTGTTCAGACTTAACTATGACAGCCGCCAAAACAGCTAAATCATAGGGTTTAAGAGCAATATCCATTGCACCAATAGATATTTGGCGCTCTAGCATCGTTTCTGAAAGAGGAAAAATGCTAAGACCAGGATGCTGCACTAAAGCATCTAATCTTTCTGGAACTTTCGTTAGTTGATTTGTGACTAGCCCATCAAATTGATTAAATATCCGAAACGCTACATTTACATCCTCAGTACTGATATGACCTTCCTCTCGTGCCCATTTAACAAATTTACGTAGGTCTTCTGAGCGTGAACGTGGGGTAAATCTCCGGGGTATAGTTTCACGGGCTTCTACCAAACATATTGCAGGGACATATAGCTTGAATTCACCAGCATCAGCAAGTCGAAGCAGTTGAAGAGCCTGTGGACTTTGTAAATGTGCTGGGGCAGTAACATCTACTACCCAGTTGGTTTCAACTAAAACGGCTAGAGGTTTCACCTGGCGACTTTACTCCATCTTGGACCAGCAGCCCTAACTTCACCTATTTTAAGAAGGTTAAGAATTTGCTCACCAAAAAGTTCTCTTAAGTCATTTGGTAGATTTTTTATGCTAGAAGAAAACTTCAGCAATTCCAACCATTGTTGAACTCGCGATTTAAATTCAAAACCTTGTTCTTCATTCCACGGCTCGTCCGCAGATGGTAGCAAAGAATCTGGAAGTCTTGCTTCACCAACTGTATAAATTGACTCACCGTTTGATTTCTCCAAAGAATCGCGCAGAAGAATAATACGCTCCTTGGATATAACAAGACCAACTGAGCAACCATAAGATACCATAAATGGTTTAAGCTGATTAACACCATAAAACTGTTTGTCTTTTTTAAGTGTTACCTCAACAAGCATCAAATACTCCCCATCTGGGCTGACTACAATAATATCTGGTTGAACTGTTTTCATAAGTATCTTTTTTTGACAACTTACTCCTACACTATAAGCGCTATCTTTAAGAATAGTGCTATAATAGCTAAACAATTCAGATAAGTTGTCATCGTCTCCAAACCCTACGCCTAAAAGCGGGATTTGGAAAAAGCTATAATCTAGACCAGAAGCGCATCTCACATGTTGTTATGATGAAAGTTGTTCACGGAACTTGGATACCTAACTTAGAAACTGGCTTTATTCAGTCAGGGTCTTTTTATCTGTGGATAGAAACATATGTACTCAAAAATCAACGTAATTCTCAGCCAGAAACTCATCCCGGACATTTAACCAAAAATGAATTAGTCAATTTCTTGGTCGAGGAGTTAGGGATCAAAGAACCAGTACCTCAATTAACCAAACGCATATCTCCCAAGTACTTTGCTTTACCAACAGTTAATCGCCAACCACTACCTTCACCAGAACTAATTAAATATCTAGAAATAGAAGTCTCAGAAGATTACACGGAATTTCAGTATTGGCAGGTAGATTGTTATGCAGCCTTGACTGACGTAAAAACTGATACGCCAGCAATTAACGTGATCCGGCTACTCAAAGATATCCATTTTTTAGCACTTAATCATCCAAACGAAATTCAACTCGGTTCAGATCTATTTTTTTGGTATCACTATACCCAGGCGTTTAAACAAGTAATTTTCAAAGATCAATATATCCCTTCTCTGCAATATCGCCAACTAGAACCTCCTCAATCTAAAAGTAAAAGTACTGGTAAAAGTACTAGCAAAAATAAAAAACCAATTACACCCGCATTTGAAATTTATCCTGGCTGGGAGATCATCTCGGATGAGCATGAAGCCAATATGCAAAAATATGTTGAATATATGCCATTAATTTGTGTGGCGGGTTCGGCGACAAAATCTCAGAATGTCGAGTTTTATCAGAGGGAAACTCTATTACGCCACTTTTCTGCATCTGTTTTACAGAATATCGTTACTCATACAAAATCGACAGATGCTTTTGACAAGCAAATTGCAGATTCTTTAATTTACCATTGTTTTCATTCCCAAGAGCATAACCCATGTGGGGCGATAACTTTAGAGGAATATCAACAATGGCAGAAATGGCAAAGTAAAATTTCTCGCTCTCATGCAGACTTGCCTTTTCATTTGTGTTTTCAACTGAATTCTCCACCTGCTGAAAAAATAGATGATTGGCAAATACTGTTTTTAGTCTCTCCCAAGCAAGATCCTTCTTTTAAATTAACTTTATCAGATTATTGGCTGATGAAGCAAGGGGGTAAGTCATCCCGAAAAAATCGCCAATTCTCAATTGAGGATATGTTTGGTGAAAACTTTGAAACAAATCTCCTCCTAAATTTAGGATACGCAGCCCGGATGTATCCTGAATTGTGGCGAGGATTGGAAACTGATACTCCTGTGGGTATGCAACTTTCATTAGAAGAGGCTTTTGCATTTTTGCAAGAAAGTGCTTGGGTATTGGAAGATGCAGGATTTAAAGTTGCTGTTCCTGCTTGGTATACTCCTAATGGTCGCCGTCGGGCTAAGTTACGTCTCAAGGCTTCAGGTTCCAGTCGGTCTATAACTCAGGAAAAAAGCAAAAGCTATTTCGGTTTCTCTTCTTTAGTCCAATATCAATATGAATTAGCGCTTGGTGACGAAATTGTAACTAGGGAAGAATGGGAACAATTAGTCAATGCGAAAGCTCCTTTGGTCCATTTCCGCGGTCAATGGATGGAATTAGACCGAGATAAAATGCAACAATTGCTAGAATTTTGGCAATCTCATGGGGATGAAAAGCCAGAAATGTCTGTTTTGGAATTTCTCCAACGTCAAGCGGAAGCTGGAGATGATTGGGATGTTGAATATGACCATGTTTTGTCGGATATGATGGCTAAACTACAAGATCAAAGTAAATTGGAGCCGATTTCTGACCAATTAAATCTCCAAGGTAATTTGCGAGAATATCAAAAACGCGGTGTGGCTTGGTTACAGTATTTGGAACGTTTGGGTTTGAATGGTTGTTTAGCAGATGATATGGGTTTAGGTAAGTCTGTACAGGTCATTGCTAGATTAGTACAGGAGAGAGAGTTATTAGAAGATAATCTATCACCAACTCTTTTAATTGCGCCTACTTCCGTAGTGGGAAATTGGCAACGGGAAATTGCTAAATTCGCTCCTCATCTTAAAAGTATGATTCATCATGGGAGCGATCGCATCCAAGCCATTATTGATTTCAAAGCTACTTCTCAACAACATGATATAGTAATTACTTCTTTCACTTTAGCCCGCAAAGATGAAAAACTGCTCCATAGTGTCAATTGGCAGCGGATTGTGTTAGACGAAGCTCAAAATATTAAAAATCCCAAAGCTGCGCAAACTAAAGCTATTCTGAAACTTTCAGCTAAACACCGATTGGCTTTAACCGGAACTCCTGTAGAAAACCGCTTGCTAGATTTATGGTCAATTTTTAACTTCCTGAATCCTGGTTATTTAGGTAAGGAAGCACAATTTCGCAAATCATTTGAAATTCCGATTCAAAAAGAGAACGATCACCAAAAATCAACTACCCTGAAAAAATTGGTTGAACCATTAATTTTACGTCGGGTAAAAACAGACAAGTCGATTATTAATGACTTACCAGATAAAGTAGAACAGAAACTCTACACCAATTTGACGAAAGAACAATCATCTTTATATGAAGTTGTGGTGAGAGATGTGGAGGAAAAATTGCAAAAAGTCGAGGGAATTAAACGAAAAGGCTTGATTCTCTCCACTTTGCTGAAATTGAAACAGATTTGTAATCACCCTGCTCAATTTTTACAAGATAACAGCGAATTCTCTCCAGAGCGATCGCACAAGCTGAGTCGCTTACTAGAAATGGTCGATGAAGCAGTTTCGGAAGGTGAAAGTTTACTGATATTTAGTCAATTTACCGAAATTTGCGAGCAAATCGAGAAACACATCAAGCATAATTTACATTGTAACACATACTATTTGCATGGTGGGACAACTCAGCAACGTCGAGAAAAGATGATTATGGAATTTCAAGATCCGGATACAGAAGCTTCCGTCTTTATTTTATCCCTGAAAGCAGGTGGTGTTGGTATTACTTTGACAAAAGCTAACCACGTTTTTCATTTTGATCGATGGTGGAATCCAGCAGTGGAAAATCAAGCAACTGATAGAGCTTTTCGCATTGGACAGCAAAAGAATGTATTTGTGCATAAATTTGTAGCGATTGGCACTTTAGAGGAAAAAATTGACCAAATGATAGAAGATAAGAAAAAACTCTCTGCTACTGTTGTGGGGAACGATGAGTCTTGGTTAACTGAATTAGATAATGAGGCATTTAAACAATTAATTGCGTTAAATAAAACTGCTATTCTAGAATAATATGGAGTAAGTGGGAGTAATATAAATATGACTAAATTCAGTCGGACATGGTGGGGCGATCGCTTTATTCGAGCATTAGAAGCTTTTACTGACGATAACCGGTTACAACGGGGACGTTCCTATGCAAATAATGGTAAAGTTCTCAAATTTGAGATTGAGCAAAACCAGATTACTGCTAAAGTCAAAGGTTCAGTTAATCCCTACTTTGGTGTGTATAAAGAACCAACTTATCATATTTCCATCGAAATCAAAGCGATCGCTAAAAGCAGTTGGTCTAAAGTTATTGAAAAGCTGACAGCTAAAGCTAGTATTGTTTCCAGGTTACTGCTAAATGAAGTACCTGAGAATATAGAAGATACCTTTAATCAACTTGGCTTACATTTACTACCTCATAGTAGCGAAGATTTCAAAACTAGCTGTTCCTGTCCAGATTATGCTAATCCTTGTAAGCATATAGCTGGCGTTTATTATTTAGTCGCATCCCAATTGGATAGTAACCCATTTCTCCTATTTGAACTGCGGGGATTATCCCAAGAGGAACTTCAGATTCAACTAGCTAATTCTAATTTAGGTAAAGTACTGGCGCAAGAATTGCATACTCAAATAACTAGTTTAACATCTTCTACATCGTTTTATCCCAAGTTAGAAAAACAAACTATTAGTGAAAAACCAAGTGCGCGGGAGTTTTGGTTAGGAACAAAGCGATTACCTCAAACTATAGAACAACTAGGTTCTAGTGGCGTTTCAGCAATTCTAGTCAAGAAACAAGGAGATTTTCCAGCTTTTTGGACTAAAGATCATTCCTTTATCGAAACAATGACAGAATTGTATCAACGGGTGAAAATGAAAAATCAAAATTTAATCTGAATTTAATCTGAATTTAATCTGAAGCTCAAAAGATGTCGTGATCATCTAGTTTGCGATATCAATATACAGGGGAATAGTAATCACAAATTCACTACCTTGACCTAATTCTGAAAAACATTGCAAAGAACCTCCATGTCTTTCAGTGATAATCTGATAACTAATAGCTAACCCCATCCCTGTACCTTTACCAATGGGCTTAGTTGTAAAGAAGGGGTCAAATAGTTGTGTCTTAACCACTTCCGGAATTCCGCCTCCATTATCAATAAACCTAATGATCACTTGATTTGACTCTATTATTACTTGTGTGCAAATGCGAATCTGTGGTTTTTTATTTGATATTTTATCACAAGTAAATGCTTCATCAATAGCATCGATCGCATTAGCCAAAAGATTCATAAACACCTGATTTAATTGTCCAGCATAGCATTTCACTAAAGGTAATTCACCGTATTCCTTAATTACCTCAATTCTGGGACGTTTCTTAGTTTCATTTAATTGGCGTTGGAGAAGTAAAAGTGTGCTATTAATCCCTTCATGGATATTCACTTCTTTGACGTCAGCTTCATCCAAACGCGAGAAAACTCTTAAGGAAAGCACAATTTCACGAATACGTTCTGCACCAATCCTCATTGAATTTAATAGTTTTGGTAAGTCTTCTTTCAAATAATCAAACTCGATTTCTTCCAGTAACTCTAAGATTTCTGGTTCATTGACAGAATAACGTTGCTGACAAAGTTCTAATGACATGAGTAAATTATTTGTATATTCGACAGCATGATTCAGGTTACCATAGATAAAATTAACTGGATTGTTAATTTCGTGTGCTATTCCTGCGACTAATTGACCTAAGCTGGACATTTTTTCTTGTTGAATTAACTGAGTTTGGGTGCGCCGCAGGTCATCCACCGCTGTGGCTAAATTCTCACGGGCTAGTTCTAGTTCTTCGTTTTGGAAACGTAATTGTTCTTCAGTTACTTGCAATTCTTCTATGGTATCTTCAAGTTTTTTATAAGCTTGCTTAAGTTCAGTAATGTTAGTAGAAGTACCAGTTGCTCCTTTAAAATTGCCTTCTTCATCCTGCAAAATAATCGCGTTGGACAGTAAATTTAACTCTCTACCATCTTTAGATAAGATAATGGTTTCATATTGTATAAGTGAATCTTGATTTACCTCCGCAGGTAACAAGCTGAAACCTGCATTTCCTCTTTCCGTGGGAAAAAAATTATCTATGTAGCGACCAATCATTTCTTCTGGTTCATAGCCATAGATATCTTTCACAGCCTGATTGACAAAGCTCCAGCATCTATTCGCGTCCACAGACCAAATTATATTGTGGGATGTTTCAATCAAATAACGATATTTTTCCTCACTCTCCTTTAATTTTTGTTCGGCTTCTATACGTTTAATCCCTAAGGCAATTTGATTTGTAGCTAACTGTAGTCCTTCCACATCTGATTCTGTAAGAGTTCTCCGGGCAAATACGGCAATTACACCAATCAGGCAATTATCAAGTATCAGAGGATATCCAGCAAAAGCAACCATACCTTCTCTTTTTGCCCATTCTTTATCACTAATACAGGGATCTTCTAGTACATTATTAGTTAGATGGGATTGCTGGTTTTGGGCGATTAAACCTATTTTGTACTGTCCTACTGCTATGCGTCCATGGGGTCCATCAAGGTGGGTGTACATACCAGAGCTAGCTTGTAGTTCTAAAACATTTTCTTTTATATTCAGTATCCAAATACGGGCAAGCGCTGCATCAAGATAGTTTACTACGATATCAGTACAATATTTGAGAATTGATTTTAGTGATTGGCTAGCAGTGACAGCAGTATTTACTTCAAGGTGAAAACTTGCTAAATGAGCTTTTTCCAGGAGAGTGGCTTTTTCTCTGGCTGTGATTTCTTGGAGTTGCACCTGTATGGCTTGGCGTTCTGCAATTTCTGCTGACAAAGCCAGGTTGGCTTGCATCAGTTCTGCTGTCCGCTCTTGTACGCGTACTTCTAGCATTGCTTCAGCACGTATTCTTTCCAGAATTTCTTGCTCTAATTTTTGATTTAAGATTTCTAGCTCTTGGGGACTCTTAAGAGCAAGAAACTGTGGTAGTAATTCCACTAGTTGTAATGCTGTATAGCAAGAAACTAAAGCTGTTAATGCTCTTTCGATTCCTGATATCCAGTAAAATGGATACCAGAGTGTCCAAATATCTATTAAATGACTTATGCCACAAAGAACGATAAATGCGCCAAACAATGCAAAAACTTGGGAAAAGGGAATGTCCTTTCGCTGATACAAAAAGTAAACCAGCATCGCGGGAATCGAAAAATAGGCGATCGCAATGAGTGCATCACTGGTAACGTGTAATCCTACGAGAGGAGTTTGCCATAGGTAGCAATGTCCATGAGGAATGTAATCCCTCGATAAAAACAATTCCTGTAGAAAATTCAACATTAGATGAAGATAGAAATTATCTCGTTTAAGAAGGTAGGAGGACGAAGGCAGGAGGCAGGAGGACGAAGGCAGGAGGCAGGAGGACGAAGGCAGGAGGCAGGAGGACGAAGGCAGGAGGCAGGAGGACGAAGGCAGGAGGAAAGAGTTTTGTACTTATTTGGTGCTGAGTTAAAAGTTCAAATCTTTGATTTACCTCCTGCCCCCTGCCTTCTGCCTCCTGCCTTCTCCTGCCTCCTGCCTCCTGCCTCCTGCCTTCTCCTGCCTCCTGCCTCCTGTTACAAGAACCACCCGTAAGAATGCAAACCCTTACCTAAGAGATTTACACCAAGATAACAAATCCACACAACGACAAAGCCGCTAGCAGCAAGAATAGCTGGCTTGCGTCCTTGCCATCCGCGGGTAATTCTAGCGTGTAGATAAGCAGCAAAAACTAACCAAGTGATTAGAGCCCAAGTTTCCTTGGGGTCCCAACTCCAATAGGAACCCCAAGCTTCATTCGCCCAAACAGCACCAGCAATGATCCCAATGGTCAATAAAGGAAATCCCAAGCCGATTATACGATAGCTAATGTTATCTAGGGTTTCAGCTAGATTTAGCCGTTGGGGTGAGAGCATTTCTGCTCTTGAGACTGGCTCTGTTTTGACTAAATCTAAAACAGCAATTCCATTGCGACCATTACTGTTCTCAAAAGTTCCCAAGCCATTATTCTCTAATGCTGTAGTTGCACTTTGCATCAGAGGTTCTTCCGCTTTATGCAGTTTATATCCATTATTCCGATATCCACCTATACCCAAAGAACTACCTTGGAGTTGGATACTTTGTCCCCAGGTGACAATTAAAAAAGCGATCGCTAATAACGCACCTACCATTAAAGCAGCATAACTCAACATCATCACACTGACATGCATCATCAGCCAATTTGATTTGAGTGCTGGTACCAATGGTTCGGCGATTTGCATTTCTGCTGGTAAGGTAAGAGTAGCAAAAGCAGTTATTCCCATAGCGACAGGTGCTGTTGCTACTCCTACTAATCTACTGCGACTAGTATGTTCGGCGATCAAATGTATGGCGGTAATTCCCCAAGTGAGGAAAAACAGAGATTCATAGAGATTGCTCAGGGGAAAATAACCGGCTTCTAGCCATCGCGCTCCTAGGAGGGTAGCAATGCTTAAATTGGCGATCGCCATTCCGGCTGTCCCTAGAGCAGCAGTAGCCATGAAGTTGGGAAAAGCTAACCCCACCCAATACACCAACATAGTGCCAAATAAAATGACAAAAGAGGCGTTAGCCAGTGTGTTCTGGATTGTCACCAGATTCATAGAATTTTCTCCCTGTGATGAATGCAAAGCAAATGATAAATCAAAAGAAATTAATGCTGAACCTATTTACCAGATTTCTTCAGGGTAATACAAACATCATAACGGCTACTATGACTGTCATTCACAGCAGTAGTGACTCCAATGAATTTACTTGAGTCCAACAGTGCTTGTTGCTGCGGGAATAGAGCATTAATATTAAAGTTTTGTTCCATCTGTTCCACATCTAAGAAAAACTCAGCACTAGGGGGATTCAGTTCTCCAGAGACTGTTTGCTGAAACGGGGAATAGTTAGCTAATGCGTTTTCTGGTGGCGGAATTATTTTGTGGCTGACTGGGGCTCCTAAAGTCAGAAAAGCTACATCTCCATCTAACCAACCATGAGTAGCAGTTAACGTCCCAAAAGCTGTTATCCAGTTGACTATTTGTTGATCGCCCACTTTCTCTAATTGTATACTAAAGTGGTATTGGTTTTGCATGAGAGTATCTATTTGTTTCCAGGAATTTTCCGCAGCAGTGCGATCGCTCACATGAACCATCAAGACTAAACCAGCCCGGAAATTGTCAGCAGAAACCGTCTGGGGATGATAAGGAATTAAGGACACAGCGAATTCCCCTTGCATCCAATTGAGTAAATCCTTTTCTAGATCTAAATGCAATAAGGATTTTATCCCTCGGCGCAGTTCATCTGGAACCATTGGTGCGAGTGGATTTCCCTCCGATGTGGAAGCATAATCGTGCCACCAATTGAGTAAATTGCTACCCGATAGTATCATCGTGGTTTCGCTGGGTAAGCGATTTTGCATAGTTCCAGCTTTGTTTTCCATCAAGAGCGTATGCTGACTTTGGGGATTTAACCAGGAAACGCCCTTGGTTTTGATCCCTGTGGATTCCAAAGTAATTGTTCCAGCTAAACCTTGATTATTTTGTAATTGACTCAAGACTTGAGCCGGTAACCGATGATTAGGATCAGTCAGCGCTATGCGTACTGCTAAGGGTACATTCACGTAAAATTGGGCAAAGGGTTGAAAACTAGCAATTTTAGGCATATTTTCGCTAAATCCTGCTAATGTAGCCAGTGATACCCCATTTTTGTAGGCATCAATAGCTTTTTCTATGGTAGTAGCGCTATTGGCGATCGCTAAAAAATGACTATCTAATAAAGCAATTGCCAAATTTTCTTTAGTTCGTGTCTCAGTTTGCTTAATCGTAATTCCTTGATAAACACGGTAAACCCATTTATTTAGTTGCTGGGTTTTCACATTGATCAAGCTATTTCTAGCTATTTCTCGATCTTTGACTGGCAAAACCATAACTAGGGATTGGGCCGAATTGAGAGGATCAATCTGAGTAGGTTCTGTTGATTTCAACATAGAACCTGTAACTGGTGGAGGTAAAACAGCAACGGTAACAGCATTACCTACCCAAGGTTGAATATCATGCTGCCAATCATAACCACTGTTATTCAGCAAATGGTCTCGAAAGTATACCAACTTCTTTGTCAGGTCTTGTTGTGTTTCTGGTGTACCAAATGCTTGTAAATTCTGCCATTGTGACCTATCTGTGGTAAGAGAAACAGCTAACAAGGCATCTTGAGGAATTACATTTGCTCCCACAGGCAAATCTCTGGTTAAAGGACTACCTTGGGTAAATAATAAGTATGATAATATACCACCAATCAGTAATAGTCCAGTAGTCGAGATAGTTAGTATCAGAGAAGACTGGCGCTTGTTCTTTTTTCTAGTTATCCGTTTGTTTAGTACCAAATTACACCTCTACGCTAGCACTTGCATAGGTTGAACCCAAATATTTAGTTAGGTAGGGCGAGAAAATTTCATAAATAACGGTTAAAGGTTTGCCATGATGCCAAAATAAATAATGCCGTCCCCAAAAAGGTCCAACTTGATTAAACTCTAAATCCAATAATTCAGAGTAACCATAGTAGATGCTTTGGATATCTCGATATAATTCGGTACGTCTACTTGCTAGGCTCTCCCAAATAGTCAAAGATCTGTTTTGGAGATATTCATCTACATGACTTGCTTCCCACCAAGATACAGCATAAGCCAGTCTTTGTCCAGAAGCGGTACGCAACCACACTTGTCGTCTGATTCTTGGTCCAGGGATTGAGGCAATGATTTCCGGAGCGTGGTCGGAATCCATGCCAATTAAAGACATATCTATTACATCAACTTCTGTAGGCTCACCAGTTAATAGTTGTAAATGTCTTGTAGGAGAGCCATCACCCAAAATCAACATCTGCCAAGCAGGTGCTAATTGCCCATGAGTTAAGCCCTGTTGAACTAACTCTTTGCCACCTTGCCATGCTGGATTCAATTTGTACCAACTACTTGGGAAAGCTAGGTTATCTACTGGTGTAATATTTGTAGTCAAGTTTCTTTACAAAATTTCGGCTAAATTTATAGTATTATAATTGATAGAGCCAACCCTGACTAAGTTATCAGTTGAAAGGGGAGGCGGATAATATCCACCTCCTTTGCAGTTTTGGTAAACCAGAGTATCCAAAGCCATCTGCCTCAAACTAGTAGACCAGTCCAGAGCAATGACTAACAGTGCGGATGGCGAGACTCGAACTCGCAAGGCAAAGCCACACGCACCTCAAGCGTGCGCGTATACCAATTCCGCCACATCCGCATAAGCCGTCTAGAAAATAATATAGCATAGAAATTCAGCACCAACAAAATTTTTGCCCAATTTTTTGGCAAATCTTTAACCAACATCTGCTCCCCTGCCTCTTTTCTATAGCCACCGCTCAGAATTTCCCTGAATGCAGCAGCTTTGTGTGAATGGGATGGGAGAAAATGTCAATCTACAGGTACTAAATTCAAAGCTAGAAAATGAAGTTTGACAAAATATTAATTGCCAATCGAGGAGAAATAGCATTACGCGTTCTCCGGGCTTGCGAAGAAATGGGAATTGCGACGGTTGCTATTCATTCTACTGTGGATCGAAATGCTCTACATGTCCAACTAGCTGATGAGGCGGTTTGTATTGGCGAAGCTGCTAGTAGTAAAAGTTATTTGAATATTCCCAATATTATTGCTGCCGCCTTGACACGTAATGCTAGCGCTATCCATCCTGGGTATGGATTTCTGTCAGAAAATGCCCGTTTTGCCGAAATTTGCGCTGACCATCATATAGCATTTATTGGACCATCACCAGAAGCAATTCGCTTAATGGGAGATAAATCTACAGCGAAAAAAACCATGCTCCAAGCAGGTGTACCAACTATACCTGGTAGCGGTGGTTTGTTAGAATCTGAACAAGAAGGATTAGCCCTAGCTAAAGAAATTGGCTATCCTGTAATGCTGAAGGCTACCGCTGGTGGTGGTGGTAGAGGTATGCGACTGGTAAAATCGGAAGATGAATTTGTCAAACTTTTCCTGGCGGCTCAAGGAGAAGCAGGTGCAGCTTTTGGTAATGCTGGTATCTATATGGAGAAATTTATCGAACGTCCGCGTCACATAGAGTTTCAAATTTTGGCGGATAATTATGGTAATGTAATCCATTTAGGGGAAAGGGACTGTTCAATTCAAAGACGTAACCAAAAACTGTTGGAAGAAGCACCTAGTCCGGCTTTAGACCCAGAGTTACGGGAAAAAATGGGTGTGGCTGCAATCAAAGCCGCAAAATTTATCAATTATTCTGGAGCAGGTACGATTGAATTTCTCTTGGATAGATTTGGTCAGTTCTACTTCATGGAAATGAATACTAGAATTCAAGTTGAGCATCCTGTAACTGAGATGATCACTGGAGTAGATTTGGTTGCTGAACAGATCCGTATTGCTCAAGGCGAAAAATTGCGCCTGACGCAAGACCAAGTTGTTCTCCAAGGACATGCGATCGAATGTCGGATTAATGCTGAAGATCCAGAACATGATTTTCGTCCTTCCCCTGGAAAAATCAGCGGTTATTTACCTCCAGGAGGACCTGGCGTGAGAATTGATTCCCACGTTTACACGGATTATCAAATTCCTCCCTATTACGATTCCCTGATTGGCAAATTAATTGTTTGGGGACCAGATCGCACCACAGCAATTATCCGCATGAAGCGAGCATTACGAGAATGTGCTATTACCGGACTACCTACTACAATAGGATTTCACCAAAAAATTATGGAAACACCCCAATTTCTCCAAGGTAACGTTTATACTAACTTCGTCCAAGAAATGAATAACCAGAAATAAGCAGCACAGGAGAAGTAGTTGTAGGGTGCGTTACATTTAATTAACGCACCCTACAGACTGCTAAGAAAGCTCCCTGGAATATCTTGCCATTTTTAATGAACCGATGAAGCGTGTTACCGGTCTTAAAGTAAAACCGTCAAAAAGGATAACGTCAATGTTAGATAAGAACGATTTAGCTGAGTTCTTCCCTTTTATCTTCTGTTTTCTAGGCGCTGGGTTTTTAATCGTGTTCACTCACCCCCAAGATATAGCTACCAATTCCGAAACTCAATCAATGAGTTCCTGGACTTTTCCGATGGGAATCGTGAAGAATTAATCATTAATTTTGCCTAAATAGCTAACAGGGGTAATTTAAGAGAGAGAATTTGCTTGATCACTAAACTGACTCCAATCAACAGGATGACAACTAGTGTGATTTTCCCTCCAGGAACAAGTTGGGTTGTTTCCCCTGCTTGACGTTGCTTCCAACTAATCAATACTGGTAAGATCACTCCTAAAATGGAGTTAGTAAAAGTACCGGTATAATCTAAAGCAATAAAAAAGATATTGGGGTTAAGTGTACCAAAACCAAAAGCTGGTAAAATAACTAATGAATACAATGATAGATGATTAATTTTTCTTTGGGAAATTAGATAAAAGTCTTGGTAGAAATCTAGCAGACTATAGGTGAAGCCAATAAATGAGGTGACAATGGCAAATTCCGAGAAAATAGTGATAAATATGCTTAACCATGCTCCTGAACTACCATCTTGGAGAGATTTAGTGGGGTCAAAAATACCTAATGAACTATTTTTGAGGATTTCGGGATTAACACTACCCAAAATTATCGCATTCCAAGTCAAGTACATTCCCAAAGGAACGATTGAACCTAGCACAATAGAAAGACGTATTTTCTGGATATCTCCTTCCAACTGATGTACAACTGTTGGAACAATGTTCTGTAAGAACATAGCGACGAATATAATTGAAATAGCACTACTAGCTGCGTTCCAATTCTGAAATAAAAAATAGGAACTTTTTATTTGTCCCACTCCTAATAAAACAAGTCCTAGAAAAGATAAAATAACAATTAATACAAAAGCATTGTTCAGCTTCTGAATCAATTTTTCTCGCCCTAAGTACATCATACCACCAAATACAAGGGTGAAAGTTGTTGTCCCTATCCAATTAGGTAAGGGATGTGCTTGACCCCAAATTTTAGCTATGGTAAATATAATCAACTCTCCACCTTTAGCAACATATGCAACTAAGAGTCCATAGTGTAAAAGTAGATAAGTAATACTAGCAATGCTGGCTCCTACTTTACCCAAGGTCTTTTCGGCGATCGTCAACAAACCTAATTGAGCACGACCCTGTAACAGCATAGAGTGTAAAGTAATTTCCACAACTATGAAACTAGAAACGACAACATAAAGCCAGACAAGTATCATTAAAGTTGTAGATGGCACAAGACCGGCGGGCAAAGTTACTGAAGGTAAGGCTAGAATTCCAGCACCCACAGTATTTCCTGCGATCAAAGCAGTACTACCTAAAACGCTCCCCGGTTGATGGTTGAGTTTATTTCCATCAAATTCTAGATGAGAAAATAGCCGCGTGACTGGAATCTGCTTTGAATCGGGTGCGTTCATAAAATCGATTTAGTGAGAGCGTAAACTGCGGGATGGGATTTTTGGTGTGCTTTTTAAGACACTACCTTAATTTGCAAGCTAGAGTGTTAATTATTCAGAAAATCATGAGAAAATCATAGCGCCATAGGTGATAGACGTCATTCTTTTATACCTCCTTTTTCACCAAAGAGAGGCAGGAGGCAGGAGGCAGGAGGCAGGAGGCAGGAGGTAGAGAGTATATTTT
>Ga0209611_10006967_pt1 | contig 18259 bp, 17 predicted proteins | sample S1TSphgellanicum_3_FD_187693 | JGI IMG/M metagenome (GOLD analysis project Ga0209611, IMG submission 187693) | Host-associated microbial communities from peat moss isolated from Minnesota, USA - S1T2_Fc - Sphagnum magellanicum MG (SPAdes) (version 2) | ecosystem: Host-associated > Plants > Peat...
GTGCATGCTGCATGCATGCAGTGAAAATTTGGACGTTGATGCCTCGGACAGAGCACCATCAAAGGTTTCTTGGATCCAATTTCAATTTCAAAGATCAGTGTATGTTATCGACCCACTGAGTAGAGCAGTTGCAAGATTTTCTGGCCAGGTAAAATCTTCTACTTTCCTTCATGCAAATTTTGAAATCTTAAATATTTCACAATTGCATTACAGAGTTTGATCCAGCTCATATTATGAGTGAGCTGCCAACAAAACTCCGTCAGAAATTAAAGAATAATCACTATGGTCCAATTCATACTGGCAGATGGTTTCCAGCAGACCATGCATGATGAGACAAATCTGTTCTCCTGCATCCATCAACCTGTACAGGGGTTCCATGAAAAGAGGCTTTGTGTATTGTAGGTTTCAACGACTTCCAAAACCATATTGCATGAAAATCTGCTAGCCAGTTAATATTTGAGATGCCACCAGCTGCTGCTGCTCCTCCTGCTGCGCTGAAATGCAGGAGATCATATTAGGAAAAAAACTCCAACCTATCCTTTAAGCCTAGCAGCAACCAGAGTCTAGCATCACTTGGAGCATAACGGACTCCTTGAGGTTCTAAGCAACAAGATGTCCTTGCTAGAGACATTGCAGCAGTTCATGAACCATACAATTCAGCATGTCTATATAATTCTACATTGCTGCCTTTGAAGAACCATATGAAGAGGTCCTAGAGTCTGGCATTTTATTTGGGCATTGAGTCTAAAATAATGGTGCCTGGAACCGATTTGGGAGGGATGGCAGGTGCAGGAACTTGGTGGCATTGGAGCACCAACATTTCAAGTTCTTGATCCTGAAGGCAAAGCTGTTGCGTGCAGGAACTTGGTGGCATTGGAGCACCAACATTTCAAGTTCTTGATCCTGAAGGCAAAGCTGTTGCCATTTTATGGGGCCACGATCGGCTGAACATTGTTGCTGATCTTCTTTGTGGCTGGCACGAAATAGAAGAGAGAGACAGAGGGACGCAAGAGACACGGGAGGAACCAGAAGAGGCTGCTACGGGGAGAGTGGGCAACAACGAGGATGGTGAACAACAGATTCAAGCACAACAACATGGACTCATCAACAACAACATAGCTTTCTCGGTTAATGCTGCTCTTCTTCTTCCTCTTGCATCAGCAGCACCACCTGCTGCTGTCTCCACGGTTTGCACAACACAAAAACCCTTTGCAAAAAAACTGAGATCAGTGTCAAATTAGTAGCTTAATTTTCTGTTACATTTTGATTCTCCTGTACATACAGTAATGAAGGATAGTAAGGCCATTCAGGTTAGAAGGCTTTCTGTTGTAGATTTGGAGGGCTCATGTGGAGATTCTGGAACAAATGGTTTGGAAGGTTGTTTTAGACCTGAGAAGAGTGATCTCCAACCTCTCACTCAGAATGGTGGGAAGATTAACATTGTTATGGATTGTACAGGCCAGTGGCAGTAAGTTTAGCATCAGCAACTGATCAGTTGAGTAAATCCAACAGGTTCGTTGCTGATGCTAAACCTACTGCCACTGGCCTGTATAATCCATTACACTGTGATTGAAATAGTGGGAGCAATTTTAAAATGCAAACAAAATCAACACTGGAAGAAGACTCATATACATGTCACCCATAATTAAGCACTTTTCCTGCATTTCCCGAACTGTTGTTTCTGCAATCTTTGGATTGGGAAATTTGACCAAGGCCTCCACTGTCCACCCAAATGGCTTGCCAACATGAGAGTCACTCAAAGCATACAATACCTATACAACATAGCACAAAGTCCATTTTTTCTTATGAATATTTTTGATTGAGAAGGTGGGGAAAGGTGGTAGTGGCAACTTACAAGAATGGAAGTGCCTATAAGAGGGTGCTACACCTGTGCATTAAGCACGGGGCTCACACTTTTGTCTGAAGAACAGAGCAGACACCTCAGTTCGAATTTTTTAAGTCATTACAAAGTTCATTTTAATTTTTTTAATAATCACCAAAAATTTGAGAAAAATATTCAATTTTTTATATAAAAATGGCCAGATTCTATACTATATATGGTTCAAGTAGGTATTACACAATAGGATACACACATCTATGCATTATGCGCAGGGCTCAAACTATTTCTGACATTGCAAAACAGAGAACAAAAGAAGAGAAAAAAAACCATACTTGAAAAAAAAATGAGGTTTGTCTTCTTTTTCCAAACTTCAAACCTGCATCTAATTACTGGACTTGGGTTGGGTGAAGCGTCTCCAACAAATTTTGGGCCAAAAGTAGAAGCGGAACCTGCATCTATTACCGGACGGACATTTGACATTCCACCCTTCGACTTGATGTCCTCCTCAGACGGTTCCGGCTTGGATCCGTCGCTCTTGGGTGAGTCCTCCCTTAGTAGCTTTTTAATTTAGAACTCTTTTTAAACAGATAAACATGAAACAAAAAAGGGAAATGCAATAAAATAATATTTAAAAACGTTTAAAAAATAGATGACAAAAAATAAGAAACAAAACAGAGAGCTTATTTTTCTTATATGTATATTATGTTCTGTTCTATTCAAATTATCAAATTTTGCTCCAAATAATTTTGACAAGAAAACAAAATGAATAATCAAATGTGCAGGAGAAACCCCTCGCCCCAAGATGCTCGAATTGTTTGGAAATGGAGATGCGTCAGCTCAAGGCACGTCAAAATATGCACATGAACGTCGCAATCGCCTACGGAGGGAACGGCGTGCTAAACAACGTGAACACCCTTCTCTTCGCAATGACGCGTTACAATTGTTTGGAGACAAAGATGCGTCAACCCCGGGACGATGGGATTGTGGAGAAATGGACACAATATGTGGATTTTGCAACGTGAAAATGTGGATCAAAGAACGATCGGCAAAGTCGAACAACCACCCACAATTTTTTCTGTGTTATGAAAATGGCAAAGTTCTGTTACTGAATCTTCCTACAACACCACAAGAACTGGAAGTTCTTTTAACCAGCAAAGAGAACAATGTCGTCAAATTTCGAGATTAGATTCGCATGTATAATTCGGTGTTGGCATTCACTTCGCTTGGTGCCAAAGTTGATGAGTCGGTAACAAGAGGGCCTGGACCGTACTCCTTTTGCATTCAAGGTGAACTTTATCACAAAATTGATCCCTATGTCCCGTCGAAGGACAACGGCCATAGTTTGCACAGTTGTACATTCATGATACGAAATGCGAACATCAAAACCGACATGCTGTTATGCCCTCGCTTGATCCAACGACGTTGGATTGGTTGTTGACCATGATGTATAATATTAATCCCCATGTTAAAGTGTTCAAAATGGCAAGGGATATGATGGCAACAGAAGGTGTTCCCATGGATCTGAAACGGCGTCTCATTGCCTCTCGAACAAAGGATGCCCGTCGATATAATGTGTCAATGGCTAATGAAGTCGCTGAATTGATGGTAGGAGATGGTTCTGAGGCTGTAGACAGACGTGACGTCGTCTTTGCTCAACAAGCTGGCCCGTTTCAGCGCATTTCTGAACTACATGTCTGATACATGGCTCTACATTATCCGTTGCTATTTCCTTACGGTGAAGATGGATGACATCCGAATATTCAGCTCAATGGTGTTATTGCTGATGCAGATTTGGATGAAGACCATGTGGAAGAATCTGAGCTTCAAAGAAAGCATTGTAATGTGACAATGGCGGAATTTTATGGTTATCGACTTCAACATTGAGACAACGATGGCATTGCGTTGCTTCGGGGTGGCCGATTGTAGCAACAATACATTGTGGATGCTTATGCGGTTATAGAACAAAATCACTTGAAGTATCTACGCCTGAATCAAAAAAAACTTCGTGCGAATCTTTATCAAGCCCTTCAAGATGCCATCGCTGCAGGTGACACTAGCGTTGTTGCCATCGGACAGAGGATCATTCTGCCATCTTCTTTCATAGTAGGTCCACATCACATGGTTCAGAATTATCAAGATGCCATGGCAATTTGTAGATGGACCGGCTATCCGGATGCGTTTGTTACATTCACTTGCAATCCCAATGGCTTGAAATCAGAAGAGCGTTATTGCTCGGACAGCAACCTGAGGATCGACCGGATTTGGTAACCCGAATGTTCAAAATCAAGTTGAAGGAGTTGATCAATGACATTCACAAGAACCATATTTTGGGATGCACGATTGCGGGAATCTATGTCGTTGAGTTTCAAAAGCATGGGCTGTCGCATGCACACAGTCTCATTTTTTTTACCGAAGACTGCAAGCCACACACGGTTGAGGATGTAGACCGCATGATCAGTGTTGAATTCCTAAATTCAAAAACGAACAAGTTGGCCCACGAGACGGTTGCCAGATGCACGATGCACGGTCCATGTGGAGCTGCGTTTCCAAATGCCCTATGCATGGAAGAAGGCAAATGCAAAAAACAATATCCACGCAAGTTCTAATCCGAAACGGTGACGGATGTAAACGAATACCCTATTTATTGGCATAGAGATACGGGGAACACAGTTGTGGTTCATGGCATTGAATTGGACAATCGTTGGGTGGTATCGCACAATGTCTATTTATTGACCAAATACGATGTGCACATCAACGTTGAGGTCTGCAACAATATTCGTGCAGTCAAGTATCTATTCAAGTATGTATATAAAGGACATGATCGTGCGACTGTTGAGATCTCGCGCCAGAGCGACAATGTCACCAAAGGAAATGTGGTCGATATTGATGAAATTAAAAAATATCTTGACTGTCGCTATGTATCTGCATCGGAAGCAGCGTGGCGCATCTTCAAGTTTGATATGCATGAGCGGTTTCCTACCGTTGAGCGTCTGCAATACCATTTGCCTAATCAGTAAATGGTGTTGTTCACGATGACGATGATGTGCAGGAAGTGGCAACACGGTTAGCCATTTCCAAAACGATGCTCACAAAATGGTTCAAAACAAACCAAGAATCGGAAGTTGCACAAATCCTTACGTTCGATCAATTCCTTCAGCAATGGGTGTGGAATCGGAAGCTAAAGCGATGGACAATGCGCAAGAGAGGCTTTGCCATTGGTCGGATGTATTATGCACACCCGACATCAGGTGAACGTTACTATTTGTGAATGCTGCTGAATTGCGTCAAAGGTGCCACATCCTACGAGCATTTGCAAACAGTGGATGACAAAATGCACGACACATTCAAAGATGCATGCATTGCGATGGGTTTGCTTGCAGACGACAATGAATGGCATTAAGCCTTGGAAGAAGCCGGCGTTTGGGCCTTGGGACGACAGCTGCGTGACATGTTTGCCTCCATGTTGATGTTTTGCGAGGTCATGAATCCCAGACAGCTATGGGATGCACATTGGGAGTTTTTGAGTGATGACATTCAAGCAATGACACGCTACGAGCGTGCTGATCCAACTATTACCCTTTCTGAGGATGCGTTGAAGGATCGTGCATTGTATGAGATCGATCAGGTTCTCATGCGCAATGGACACCGCCTAGAAGATTTTCCAACCCTTTCCAAGTCTAATTACATCCCTTCTATTCATGGAGGAAACCGATTGGTCCAAGAAGAACTAGCTTATGATCGGCATTCATTAACCACAGATGCAGACAATGTAGAAGATAGGCTCAATGATGATCAACGCAACGCATATGAAACTATTTTGAATGCCGTGACAAACAAAGAGGGCAAACTGTTCTTCATGTATGGCAGTGGTGGAACCGGTAAAACATTTGTTTGGATAACACTTCTGTCCCGTCTACGAGGGCAAGGCAAAATCATGCTTGCAGTTGCCTCATCAGGAATCACATCTTTGTTACTTCCAGGCGGTAGGACCGCCCATTCAAGATTTAAGATTCCGATTGATCTGCACGATGAGTCAACTTGCAACATCACATAACAGATGAAAGTGGCCGAGTTAGTGCGTAAAACTGACCTGATCATTTGGGATGAGGCGCCGATGATGCATCGTCGAGCTTTCGAAGCTGTTGATCGCACCCTGCGTGATTTGATGCAATTGGATGACGCACACGCAGACAATAAAATCTTTGGTGGGAAAATTGTGGTCCTTGGTGGGGATTTTCGACAGATCTTGCCTGTAATTCCCAAGGGGGGACGAGAAGACATTGTCAGTGCTTCCTTGCCTCGGTTGCATCTTTGGCAACATGTTATAATTCTTCATCTTCATATCAACATGCGAGTCATGGCAACCAATTCTGAAGAGTAACGAGAGTTTGCCAAATGGGTGTTGAATGTTGGAGACGGTAATCTTCCTACCATTACAGAAGAAGAAGGTGTCGATCTAGATTGGATCGAGATTCCATTCCATATGAGGCTGCCAACAGAAGATTGCAGCTTAAGAGGACTAATCCTAACCGTCTATCCGGATCACCGGTGCCACTTTGGAGATGCCATGTATCTTATGCAACGCAACATTTTAGCCCCCAAAAATACTAACGTTGATGAAGTCAACAATGCAATTTTAGAATCGCTATCTGAAGAATCGCACACGTACCTAAGCGCAAATTCTTTGACTCCAACAGAAGGAGGTGCAAGTGTTGCTGCAGGAGTTTCAATGGATTCATTATATCCGGTGGAATTTCTAAACACTTTGTGATTCAGCAGTATCGCAAATCATGAGTTGTAACTCAAAGTGGGCGTGCCAATTCTTTTGTTGCGCAATTTCAATCAATCAATAGGATTGTGCAATGGTACCAGGTTGATTGTCAAGAGATTGGGTCAGCGTGTCATTGAAGTGGAGATCATCACAGGGAACAATGTCGGCAAACATGTGTTCATACCCCGCATCATCATGTCCCCCTCCGGGATTAATTGGCCATTTGTTTTGCGTCGTCATCAATTTCCAATTCGAGTGGCGTTTGTGATCACAATCAACAAGAGTCAAGGTCAGACATTCAATAACGTTGGGGTATATTTGCCGTTTCCGGTCTATTCCCATGGTTAGTTGTATGTTGTTATTTCACGAGTCACAAGTAGTGTAAACATCAAGATTTTCAACAGCTAGGGTCCCGATAGATACATGTGAAATGTCGTATATAAAGACGTTTTAGACCTGTAGTTTGTAGTTGTAATTTTGTAATATGTACCATCAAATACACACACCTGTGCATTATGCACGGGGCTTAAATCCGTCCATTTGGTCGGCTTCCCCTGAATCCGTCCATCCATCCCGTCATCCATCTATTTAAAACTAGAAGCATGCCAATTAGGGAGGTGAGGCATGAATCTGTGAAGCCGGTGAGGAAAGGGGAAACGATGATTATAGGAAAGACAGGATTTATGGGAAAGACAGGGAGGACGTTATAGCTAAGCTAGCTAGCTTGCTACTATGTACCTGTTCATGTAGACGTGTTAGCAGAGACGTTAGATCTAGGCAGTAAATCCAACGACGGAGGAGGCCATACGAAATCAAGCCGCCAGGACCCAGGAAATCTCCCTAATCTTGGTGTATTCTAATTTTTCCTAAGAGGATTAATCTCCCATGTCAGTGTCATATATCCAACGGTTGTAAAAAGTGGTAGTGGGCATTGGTATATCCTCTCCCTTGAAATACTTACTTGACAAGGTAAAACATTTGTGATATTTTTTGTCAAAAAATGGTGCTATTGGGAATTATTTGGGAACATAAGGGAACATAAAACATACCAAGGAAGGTGGAAAGGAAAAACATAAAGGAAGAGGGAAAGGAAGGAAGGTGGGAAAATCAAAAGAAAATTTGCTTCTCCTCCCTGACACACACACACCTGTGCCTTAGGCACGGGGCACACACTAGTCTAACATAATGGGCAAGGGTGAGGCAATTTCAATGACATTAAGGGGGTGGCAGATTCAATGAATAAAAAAAAAGTCATTCAATAGACACATTTTGGTCACTATTATGACTGTATGATCATTGGCAGAAGATTATGTCATGTAGTGTGGTCAAGAAAATGACATAATCTGCCACCCCAGACTTTCATGTTTGTAAAATTAGACTTTGGAACCCACATGTGGAGAGATGATGATTAACGAATCCCCTTTGGAGTTTGAGTGAACAGCTTGGAACATCATGCTTTGATTGAAGGCTGGATTTGACAATTGTGCCCTGTGAAGGAGTAAAGACTGTTACAATTTATAACAAAACAACAAATATTGTAAATGAAGTTGTAGACTTCAAGATCAACCCACAAGGAAGATGCATGCAATCACTAAAGAGATGGTTTGATGCTGAATTGGAATATGAGCACATCCACCAACACGCCCACTATCCACCATAACAGTTGAAAGATGTTATAAAGATATTATCAATCTTGATATGAAGGTGCATATATAGTACCACAAACTTGATGCAGAAGCTTAAATCCATGACTTCTCAATATGTTACAGCAGATGAAATTCAAGTATCTTTCAGCTGAAGATGGAAAGGACTTGGCAATTTCAAAAATGCCTCATTTTTACCATGACTGTTGCTCAAAGTGCACAAGACAGAGAGGATCCTACCACAAAGCCTTTGAGTCCTTGGGTTTGGCAGTCAACTTGAACACATGTCCTCAAAAATACACATAGATCTGCACAGTTGCAATTGCCATGCTGAAATTTCTACTTGGCAATTTTTATCATGCACTTAGCCTGCACACTGTGTTGTGCTTTGCCCACATTTGGAAAAAATGAAATAGTGGAAAGTCCTACCAAGATGACTAAACCTTCTGTAAGTCATAAAGGTTTGATTGGTTGCAAGAGGCCAACTTATCTCTATCCCGTGAATAAGTTGCCACAAAATGAGAGTTCAAACCTGCACCAATCCTTGTAAATCTTACATGCTTACCTTTTGCAGGAAAACTCTTGCAGTTGAAAGTACGAGTTCCTCCATTGCTATGCAAAAACTAAGAAATTCCAACTTCATTCAAAGGCAATGCAAGATTCTCAACATTGTCCTTCATCACTATATACCAGAATTGGTCATTTGATTGTTTGAGAACTGCATATATGAGATTAAAGAACCACGCTGAGAACTGGAGGAGTGTTTGGTGCCATTTCTAATACCCTGCCCAACACTGGTCGGACTCAAGGCTGCATGGTTGCCATTTCATGGCCATTCAGCTGACAATTTTGGAGTCTGTTGGCATGCAGTGACAGTGCAAGTGACAGGTATCACCTGTCATGTTCACCTGACACTTGAACCCTAGTAACCAATTTGTTAGGTGCCTGCATTTGGGGATGTGGGTTTAGTTCCAGAAGGGGCAAAGACAGTACTTACCTGTTTCATCTGCCATTCAGCAATGAGCATTGTGGATAAGAATAACTGTAATACCTGTCACTTCAGCTGAAAGACCCTAGGGTGCTTTCTTCTCTTAAAGAAATGTGCAAGTACACACAGACCTGCAAATGAAACTTCAAGCTTGAAATTTAAGAGTAAGAGCAAATGGTTGGGCTCCCTTTGAAAGCTGGAGAGAGACCTTGCTCATTTCTTTGACAAGTTCTTGATGCATTGATATAAATTCATGAGCATTTCTTTTGCCAAAAAGCTGTTGTGAGATTCCTCACTCCATACAACAATTGATCACAGAAATTATCTGCCTACACACAGTTTTTTGACATCATGTCTCATGAGTATGTTTTCAAAACTTCTCCATATTTCCAGTGCTATATTTTTCTTCAAATTTGCCTCCAGTCTTTGTAGTTGCATTTTTCTTGGTGATCCCAATTTCTGGTTGCCAAATTCAAATTTACAGTATTTTCAATCTTGCAACTTAACTCAGATTTACAAACAGTGCTTTTGGCCTCTGCAATATTTGGCAGTGCTAATAACTTCTCTGAAAATAAGGCGCATTCTGAAATAGAAAAAAGAGATTTGATTCAGCATTGTCCTAATTTGGTTTCAGTTTGAGGAGATCAGGAATGATTTGAAGCGAAAAACCATGCAAAAATGTTGAAGTACAATTGAGAAAATACTAGACATACCCAAGATTCCTAAAGAGGGAAACATCAGAAAATTTGGCACCAATTTTTCTAGGGTTTGTGGCTGCATTTGACAGGACCTTCAGAGTGGCAGGAGGCAATACTTGATCTTGTGGAACTTTTGAAGATAGAATTCCCCAAAAACCTTGAAGAATGGCCTATGGTGTGTGTTTCATTTGCTCTTGGATTGAAGCTCACAGATGAAAACTCATATAACAACAGAAGAATCATTGTTTACGTTCACATGATGGTTGTGCTGCATAGCATGGCTTGGCCAGAAAAACCCTTATAATAACAAAAGAATCATTGTTTACGTTCACATGATGGTTGTGCTGCATAGCATGGCTTGGCCAGAAAAACCCTGGAATGGGTGCACATGCAAACCAAAAAAATGAGATCTAGGTTAATCGTCCCATGTCTGGTGGCTCCCTGTCCAATTTTACAGTTTTCTGTCAAAATGTCTGGAAAGACTGTGTTTTTTTTTCCTGCCTATAGTGCAGGATACTTTATGAGACAGAGCTTTGAACTCATCTGAAGTGATGAATATCATGTCATATTTTTTTTCCTTGCAGACACTGCCACAATTTTCCAAAGTCTACATATGGTATATCCAAGCTTACAGAAAATTGGAGGATTGTTATGATCAGGTTCGTACATTGTAACCCCAGTTTATTGAGAGCTCTTGCAAGACATTTGCTGATCAGCTTTACTTCCGAGATTTTTTTTACTAGCTCCAGAAACACCTGAAGTTGTCTAAGTAGTGAATTTTATGTACATTGCTTCTCCTATGTGCAATAAACTTGGAGAGCTACCTATTTGGCAATTGTAAGTGTGATATGTGTTTTCTACTGATTGTCATAAGCTGCCATCCATTCTTATTCTGACTCACACAAATGTTGCCAGCATAATCTTAGTGCACTCTTACTTATTCAGCTGGGGTGGTCATGATTCCTTGCAGTAGTGTATAGTGTCCAATGCAAATAAAATAGAACTGCTAGTTTCAAGCATTTGCAGGACAAGCTCTTTGAAGCAACAAATTGTGATTAGTGAACTTGTTCCAATTTTGCTCCTGACTAGAGAGAATGGAGAACAAGTCTTACCAGTTCTATGTTTGGTTGTGAGCACAGATGGCGCATCCTCAAAAAAGGTGGGATGTAAAGAAAGCATTGGAAGCATGCATTGGACACATGTTGGAAGTAAAAGGAGTAAGGATTTCTCTACATTCTCACTAATGTAAGCCCTGATGCAACCACCCACACACTGTTGCCAAGGGATTCAGAGTCAGGATTCTTTAGTTTTGAAACAAGAAGATAGAAAAGATTTGTACAAGTTTCAGACTCTGTTTGTGATGATTGGCTTGTTTGGTGGCAGTGGATGGTGGGACTAAATGGGAATAAGCAATACTTCAACTTTGATGATATACTGGCAAGTCAATTCATATCCAAACATTGGAAATATTACAAATTACTGTCATAAAAATTAAAGGCACAACCATCTACACAATTTTCTATTCAAAAACTTTGCTACACAGTGAACTCATGGGATAATTTAAGCCACTTCTCGAGTTTTGCAGAAATGTGTTGCTGAAGATGTAACCCACCCTGTAATCAAAAAATGTAACAATAAGGTGGCATAAGTGATAGGATTATTAGAAGCCAAAATTTGCAATTTTTGTTGGGTGGACCAACCCTCCTAAAAGAAGCTACATATATCATCAGCCCAAGTGATAGTAGTGGTAGTTACTGGGTTCATGAAGAGTCAAAAACGAAATAGGCAGGAATTCATGGTAATTGCAATTTTCATGACCCAGGCAGAAATGACATTAGGTCTAGATGCTTTGGACATAGTTCCAGCACATTTTCTCACGAGTGATACTGCTACATACCTCAAAGCCTGTGATGAGTATTTGGTAAGCTTGTGAGCAACAATTGTAGTTGTCTGCATGCCAAAATTGTGTACTCAAAAGTAACTTTTAAAGTATCTTCTGCTTTGTTTTTGTGATGGTTCAAATTCATGTGCTAAATTGCAAGTGGCCATACTGGGAGCATGACATCTGGTGGTCATTTGGGAAACTGAAAATTAAGTAAATTGAAATCAATTAGAGCCTAAACTTGGTCAATGGGTGTTGAAATTCCTGAAAGGAAATTGTCAGAGCTGCAAATGGGTCTTGTTGGATCCTCCAAATCCAGAAACTAAGTCTTGTGAAAGGTGCCTTGGTAGAAAAGGGAAATTGCCTTAGCTGAGGCAGAACGAGACTGCAATAAAAGAAGCTGAAGACAAAGGAGCACAGGATTTTCAAAACCGTACAAATAGGAGAGAAATCATAGAGCTGCCTCCACCAATGACTGGATTTGAGTCTGTTTCACTCCTGCAGGTGCAAAATGTGCTTTTTAAATTCACAAGTGCATATGACTAGTAGTACAGTTGCTATTGTCCCAAAGAGAGTTCTGTTTCAAAACTGAATGATGGGTGGTAGACCAATCTGCCATGCTGTTTTACATATGTTGTCTTGATTGTCATAATTCTAAGAGGACAAGTAGGTCCTAAGAACTTGTAGGACTAAAGAACACATCATTTGCAGATTTGAATCTCAGAAACATTTGCTAACAATGAATGGAAGAAGACAAAGGAAGGTCCATGATGTTGAGCCAAGCAAGAGAATTGAGATGTAATCCGAGGCGGTAGCAATTTTGCTTTGTCTCATAGGGTTTTGATGGTTTGGAATGATTCATTTGGATCTTATTGATCCATGCTGCAGGCTGAGGAGAGGGGAAGACAAGACAGATTCTTGATTGTCGACATGATCAAACAGAAGTAGGTCATTTCCTCTGTCAGATGTCTCAAAGAATGTTATTGTTTTGAGCCTGCATGATATTCATCTCATAAATAAATTTCATGAGTGTGTGTTGAGCTGTGGCCATAGTTTTTCTACAGAGCTCATTGTTTTTGATTCAAAGTTTGATGACACATATACATGGAAAATTTATCAAAGCATGGTGTGTGGGTAGTTATCATTCATGTCAAGTTGTGCAAACACACACTAAAGCTTAAAGCACTCAGAGATATTTCCTAGTGTATTTGGAGGGCATCTTATATCCATGAGTATCCCTCCTAGAAAAGAGGACGTATTTTACACCTACTCCTTAAGGGTGGGAGGGAAATTATAAGTAAGCATGATTTCTCTCCCACTCCCAAGGAGTAGTGTAAGAACCCTTCCCCTCCTATGCCTTGTGATCTACATTTGTTTAAGTTCATGTTAATGCTCACCTCATGCTATATGATGGGTGTGAGGGACACACCCAAAATGTGGGGCTGGACGCTGCTATTGCCTCATCCAAGTGCTCTTATTTTGGGAATACCCTACCTTGGGGCTTTACTGTATGGTGCTTTTTTGGGTTAATCATGCACCATGTGCTTTTTGAAGGTGCCCAAAAGCAACAGACCTCTTTTGACTTGAATTGAATCCTACACAACAATCGAGTAGTGAAGGTGTAACTAATGTAACTTCAGTGGGATTGCAGGGCTGTAAAAGAACAAGAACTTGAGAATCAGTGACAAGGCATCAAATCTCACTCCAAAATCAGTGCTGCCCAATTTATGCAATGCATGTATCCTTCAACTGATACCCCTATCAGCTGTACACCATTTGAACTTGAAGGTGTTTGCTTCATAGCTCTTCATGTTTGTCATGATAAATACAGACCCAAAATTGTGGTTGGATGCTCTTTTAATGAAATGACAAAAACAAACAAAGGCTCTGTGACTGTTGAAATTTTCCCAGTTTAGAGATTTTTCAATTTGTGATGACAAAACTCCTGACTATCATAGACATCCTTGCATATGCAAAGTGTATGCTACTTTTGAGTATTAATTTGAACCACATTTGTTGGCATTGACTGTGAAATTGACAAAAGGACTCGAGGTTTCATTGGGAGGCTGCTTACTGTGTGTTGATGAGATGACTTTGATTCGTAAGAGCTTTAATTCTCAAACCTCCACCCTCAACCTGTCTACAATTCATTTACATTCAAACAAAATGTATGGAAACTCAAAACCCTTGTTTATTGTGGTGTGGGTTTAGATGACTAAGGAAATTTTGAGGACCCTCAAAGCTCAAACTCTGTGACACCCCAATGGAATGTTCTTTACAGATATGAATAATCGCATTCCAAGGAACCCACAAGACCCACAAATTGATTTGGAAGAGAATGCTGAGAGGAGATGGGGGATCTGAGAGATAAACAAGCAAGAAGAAACAAATGCAATTCTGGATATCAAGAAAGAGGTGATGGATATGGAAGCCCAAGAGATGCACAAGATTATGCCAGTAATAAGTCCTATTCACTTCTTGCCTCACAGAATCCATTGACTGAAACTCTTCCCTGGTGTGAGTTGGATCATGAACTGGCCAGACAAGTTATTGTTAGCCATTCCATAGTTAATTTTTCCATATATATACTATACATGGAGAAATTATGGAATACCTCTAATTGGGTGTCCCTCCATTAGCATGTGGCTGAATAAGAATTGAGACCTGGATACAAATTTCTACCCTCCTTTTCCCAAGGTAGGGGCTGGAGGAAGCAAAGACATCATTGATCCACCCCTGGCAATGTGGAGACCTGAAGATGAGAAAAAGAAGAAAGGGGAGAAAGATAGTGGGAGGAAGAAAAAGAAAACAAAAGAGGGCATTCACATGCCCGAGCCTCAGGATGAAGAAGAAGGTGGTGAGCCTATACCCAAGTGTCCCAATGCCTTTTGGCATCATGTCAAAGCTGCCTGTGAAGCTTATCTCAACAATTGGCATGACAAAGATGATTTTGATAATCATGAGCAAAAGTTCATCCCTGATGTTCTTAAAAACACTTAACGTCCCTTGGTCTTTGAGCAGGTACAAAACTCCTATAGAAGTGAATCTGTCAAGCTCTAGAAGGGACTTTAGATGCATTACTGATAACCTTACAGGACTTGGTTAGACATATCACTTTAAAACTTCAGCCCCAAAAAAAATAAAATTCAATATGCTACAAACACCTTGAAACACATCAAAAACACATTTCTTAGAAAATGGAGAGAGCTAAATGCATATGAGATCTTGGCTCCAAACTACAGACCTTGGAACTTAATTAGTTTGAAGTCCAAATTGATAGTGGAAGGTTTGCACTAGAGTAAGAAAATTCAAATTCTTAGTTGCTTTGCTTTGAGAGATTATTAAGACAAACATGAACAGAAAGACCACCTACACTAGGCGAGCCCAGTGTTTCAAACTAAAGATTTCATATAAATTTCTGCACAGGTGAGGTTGGATGTTGATATGGGTTCTTGAGAGCTTCTTGTCTGACTGAAGAAGAAGCTTGCACAAGATAAGAAAGTGGCAATCAAAATTCTGTTGAAGCCAATAAGGAAGGCAAAGAGAAAGAACTCAAGGCATAACTCAAAGCTGAGAAACAACAGGTTTGAACAGTTGTCACCACCGTACTACCCATTTGAGAATTATTGCATTTCGCACATTTTCACAAGGTACAACACTATTGCACCTCATTCATCATGAGGCAGAGGAAAATGCAAAACTGATTGATCAGACAGGGCCAGATCACAGTCTCATGAGTACAATCACCTGATACAGGTGGAAGGTTTAGTCAGATGGCTTGGGTATGGAATCCTTAAAGTTGCTGTCTCAAGAACTGCAATAGTGCTCTTATCTGCAGGCGCACATCAGTGTACAGTTGCAGCCAGGTTCCTGCATCCATTACTTGTGCAGCTGATGATCATGCTCATTTGGAGATATGCTGTTCCCCTTCTTTGACAGATGCTGCAATGGACTCTCTTGTGCATACTTCTGAGCCTTCTTCTTCCAAGTCCATTCTGGGCTGCCATCTAGCTCAGCCTGCGGTGTCTGACCACCCACCACCTTCATCCTCTTGTCAATTAGCACTGCAGCTGGGGACTCATCCAGAAATTCTTTATACATAATCACAAATGCTAGCCCTGCAGTTAAACTTGCCATTCCGGCTATGGGCCAGAGTGGTAACTCCCATGGCTCCAGCAAAGGAATTATCTGAACTCCTGTGTCAGGCTCCTGATGCATCATTTTCAAGGGCTCATCAGGTACGCTGGTTCCATCACTGCTGGCCACAGTGCCTGATGATTGCTCAACCACTTCACCATTTGACTTTGTTGTCATACCTGGACAACTGCTTGTGGGATCATCATGATGTCTCTCAGCTACCACTTCACCATTTGATTTCTTCAAGTCTGCACTACCACCATCAGGTTTGGGATGCTGATCATGTCTCTCAGCTGGCCCATAGTTTATACTAGATGCTCTCCTCTGGAACTGTACCACTGCCCTTGTCAGGATTGTTCTCACACTGTTTGTCCATGTCACTTTCATCCTCATAGTAGAATACGAGACCCCAGATCAGATCTCATGTGTTCCTGGAGCTTCAAACAGTTCTGATCTAACATCCCAAAGTCTCTGTATCTGAATTCCCTGTTCTGGGACAGGCTCCTGATTCCATTAGCTTCCTCTCTCTCCTCTCCTGACCAAGAGAGATTTGAGCTCTCCTTAAACCTTGTGGGACTCTTCTTTTGCTGCCTTCCTCTTCCACAAAACACAGATTCAAGGAAAGATGGTTACAAGTCCTTTCATGATCAGGATGGAGACAACCTGGATGGAGCTGTAATATTCCCACTAATCTGCAGGCTTGCTGTTCTGATCCTAGGATTTGTGCATTGTGTGAAAATTGTTGGTTTTGTGCAGCAGCAGCAGCAGCAGAACACCACCACCACCACCTAGTCCTTCTCCAATTCCTTGCACAAAGTACACTTTGACTGGACAAACGATTTGTAGATCAATGTGTGAAAAAATTCATGTTGGATTTTGTGAACAACAAACAAATAACACCCACCTTCTCCAATTCCTTGCACCGAGTACACTTGACTGGACAAGGGAGCTTTGTAAAATTAGAAGGTTGCTATATTGAAGCTTGAGATTGAAGCTTGCCAAAGTAGAACTAGATTAGTGTAAAATCATTCTTTTTATGTGTAGCACTGAAATTGAGGAATGTTCTAACCTCCAACCCCTTTTTATGTATAGACCAACATATAGTTTCTTCTTTAAATCTATATATGTTTTTGCCCCCATTCTAGAGATGTTAAATTCAACAACACTTAGCCAGGTGCACTAGGAGACAAAAGACTCATCATGCAATGTTGTTTATACAAAGTTCCTCAAAATGCTGGACCACTAGGAGACTTGAGATTCTGGGTGTTGTACAAAAGAAGAATCTGATGAGTAACTTTATGAAATAGTACTTGAACTCTCAGAAATGGGCAGGCGTTTCTTGTACAGGAGAAAAAAGACAAGGTGGCAAGAGCGAAGGAAAAGAAGGAGGCTGAAGCAAAAGCTCCACCACCAGACAAAGAAAAAACCCAAGCACAAGAAGGACTTGTCAGAGAAACAATTCATGGAGTCTATACACATTGAGCTTGTGAAAGAAGGCAAGTTTGTTGTGCACATACCTTTGATGAGTTTATCCCCCAAGAACAATTGCGTGGCACAAATTTTGACCCCATTCAGCTTTGGGAGATGGATAAGTATGGCTCAGGTTAGAACCAGTGTTGCTCTGGTATATTTTGTAACAGTCTGTTCCAGTGTTGGGTGGTTCTTTGATTTTTCAAAGAATTGCCAGTTCCAGGTATTTGAGAAAAAATCAGAAACAAAGAACCAGCCTGTTCTGGTTATTTGAAAACAGCAGAATCAAAAGAACTGCCGGTTCCAGGTATTTCAAAACCCTTGAAGGACAGCCACTTGTCATGAATGAGCTGCCAATTCGTTGTTGGTTCTTTGACATTATTTTTTATCAGGGCAAGTACTGCCAAAACTCTATTTTCCAAGTCAGTGCTGGGGGGAGTATTCCAAATTTTGGCCTTGCTGGTTATCTCTTATATTAAAAGAAGGATGAAGCCTCCCTTAACTCCGCGCGATGAAGTCGCCCCTGAAGCCGCGCGATGAAGCCGGCCCTGAAGCCGCTCGCTCTGGCCCACTGTGATCTGATGGAAACCGGTGTTCAGCCATCCAGTGGATGGCTCTCACTTTCTTCTTGGGCCTTTTTATCCTTTTTTTTTCTTTTAGCAGCAAGTGGAAAAATATAAAGAACCGCCGGGGAGAGAAAGAGAACGAGACACACACACGGGAGCGAGGGAAGGAGGGAGGGAGCCAGGTTGCCTGCCCGGTGGAGTGCATACGTGGACGGAACCATACGGGTTCACTTTTTTCATGGGCCTTTTTTTTTCTCTCTTTTT
>Ga0209611_10006968_pt1 | contig 18259 bp, 15 predicted proteins | sample S1TSphgellanicum_3_FD_187693 | JGI IMG/M metagenome (GOLD analysis project Ga0209611, IMG submission 187693) | Host-associated microbial communities from peat moss isolated from Minnesota, USA - S1T2_Fc - Sphagnum magellanicum MG (SPAdes) (version 2) | ecosystem: Host-associated > Plants > Peat...
AGCATTCTGTATATATTCTGTTGCAGAATTTGCAGATTTGTTTCTCTAGACCAGAGGTGATCATAGATGTGTCAGATATGTTATGGAACTTTGTAAAATTCTTTGACATAGTGTGCCAACTGATATAGCTTTGTTGTTTTTCAATGGGTAATGATGCTATGGGTTGATGACCTGCAGCCTTTTCTAAGTATGTGTTGCATCATACTTAGAAAAGGCTGCAAAAAAGAAAAGAAAAGAAGACTTAAAAAGAAAAGAAAAGAAGACTTAAAAAGAAAAATTTCAGAAACTTTTTGACAGGCCTCCCCCGATTTCAGAAGGTACAGTGAAAAATTTGGCCTGGGGAGAGACCAAAAACTACACCAAGAAAAGCCGGTCAGTTCTTAGGGGGGGCAGGGTGTTGCTCACTCCTGGGCAGTGATTGTTTTTTTTTTTTTTTTTAAATTTCAGATGTTATGTCATTGGCTAGCATCTGAAGAGGGATTTTAGCATTATATGGTGATAGGTTTTTAGAACCTGTCTAAAGTTTAAATAATTTTTTATAAATAAACTACTTAGAAACTGCTACCAAACTTAAAAGCAGAGCCCAATTAATGCAGCCAAGTTTTTAAGATTTTTTTCCCTCAAAAATTGGTGATTTTTTTCAGAAAAGAATGAGAATATTGTGACAGAATATTCTCTTTTTTAAAATTTTAATTTTCCCATTTTGGGCGAAAATTTTGCACCCACAAAAAAAAAAAAAAAAAAAAAAAAAAAAAAAAAACCGCTGCCCCTTCCTTACACCCTCTCAAAAAAAGATTTGGTCATTTCCATTCCACTGTTGTTTGCCCGGGTAATGGATATATTGATGAAATACTATAGCAATAATTGGTATATATATATGTATATTGGTATGAAATATTTACTAAAAAATTTATTTAACTAATGCCAATACCTAGCACGTACATGTAGGTCTCTTGGCAAAATATTGCATTTAAAAAATATACCTATTATGGGTGTTCCCCTACCTTACACAATTCGATAGGCGGTTGAAATTTTGGTCGTCAATATGAATAAGACAGTTATTTTTATGTGTAAGGTCAAGGTCAAGGCCATGGGCTTTGCCAACATAAGGCCCACTTTAGAAGTGGGTCCAGGGTTGAATTTTCCTAAGAACCAATTTGGACTGATTTGAAGCAAATTGAATCCTTGAGTTGGACTGTACCTTGGTCCCTAGCCTGATCAGGAGCTCTCCTTTTTGCACTGTTTTTTGGTCTGAACCAATTGATTTTCCCTCCAATACAGGTGCCACATAGGTTAGCCTCAATTTGCCACTTTTTGGTCTTGGACCCTCATCTAAAGGCCTTGGGACCAATTTAAAGCTTTCGACCAATAAGATTTTGCTTGAATTCATTGGTTCCTGGACCTTGAACCCTTGTCTAAAGTCCCCCTAAGGGTCCCAAAAAAGGAGTTGAGTGTACACTTGATTCTGATCAGCCCACTGCCAATGGCTTTACTCAACATAAAGAATTGCTCAAATTTGTTTTCTTTTCTCTGTTTCTTTCCTCATGGTCCCAGCAAACTATGATGAAAAATTTATGGAAAAAATGGGGGATGTTTTTAAATATGGAACAAGTTCATCCACATAAAAAAACATCTCATTCATCTCAAGTTTTTAGATGCCCCTCAAACAACAAAGGAGAAAATATGTTGGGTATTATGCCTTCCAATTATACACTAAATTTTTTTTGAGCAAGTCTTTAAGGGATAAAAACTTATATACCTAAACAAAGTCTTTTTGTGAGAAAAACTTAATTGAAGTATTGATACTGGTAACATCAATATCTAGTAATACAAATATGACATAGTTCAATACCAATTTTATATGTACAAGATTTGATACAAGTCCAATGATGATTGTTTCCAACTAAATTTTATACAAGGAAAAATCTAGAAAATGGTCTACCAATATTATTTTTATCAAAAGCATAAGAGATAATTATAATATGTATAGTTTGATAATTATTATAACTACAAGAATTTTAAATGTGTAAGTTGTGCAATTTTCAAAATGTCAAAAAAATGAGTTACCTAACCATGCTTTTATCTTGTGTGTGTAACTATTGGATTTTTGCCATGCACTTGGAGGAAGATGTGTATAAGGTGGGAGCACCAAAAATTGTCATTGTATCCTAAACCAAGACCTATAGTGGTCTCATATCACCACTTGATATAAGGGATAGAATGGTGAGCATTTTATTGTGACACATTAATGTCACACAAAACACATCTTTTTGTGTTCACTAGAGCCATAATGATCAATGTTATGAATCAACTCTAGCCATAATGGAGTTTATTAAAACAAAACTTTATATATTGACTAGGTTAATAATGGAATTGGCTTGTAGTGTATTATGTGCATTTATCATAACATATTTAGGGTATTTTTGAGGATGGTTTTGAGGGTGGATTCAATTGGATGTTTTAATAACAAATCATAATTATGAAAACACACTAAACCTATCTAAAATATTTATTCTAAATGGTTCTAAGCTTTCATGATGCAATATTACCATGTATGTGGGTTTTTTCAAGTTTGCAAATTTGCTTCAATATTTTTAAAAATTCAATTTTAATGTAAAGCTTACAAGTTTGAACTAGCACATCATTTAACATGTTGATGGTGCCATTTTTATGTAGTTAAACATTTTTTAATTTATTGAATGTTAAAAGCAAATTTGCAATAGCTAAAAGATTTGTAAAAATCATTGAAGAGTTTAACATTTAAAAACATGGATAGTGGTCCATACATTGGGGTACACAAGTGTTCATTCCAACACCTCCCAATTCAAACAAACATGTAAAAGTACTAACATAGATTGTTTTTATCAATATGAGTAACTTCAAAATTCAATAGAAAATGATAATCTATAAGAACACAATGTAACCTTCCAAGGAGATAATGAAGGTCCAACAAGTTGAAAAGAGTTACATCAAAAATTCAATTCAAGAACTTGAGTACTTTGAGTGATGTTGCACATTCACCCCTTTGTGTAATTCATAATCATGCCATACACCAATCTTTGGCAATGGTCCACAATCTTGCATAACTCCACTTTCTTCCAAATATCCCAAATTTGTTGTAACTCAAGAAATTCCAAATTACATAGCTCCAACTCACAAGATATGAAAAAATTGGAATTGGAGTGACCAATCCTTGAAGAAGGCCGTGAGGAATAGTGGACATGCATGGGTGTTAAATTGAATGTGGTAACTTATCATTTTGGCATTTATGCACCTTTTTTTTAAGGACCATGTTAATGGAAAGGCCAAATTTCATAAGCATGCAAAAGATGCAACGTTATCTACAAAAGAAAAGGAACAAATTATTGATTGGGTGTTACATATGCAACCATTGGTCTATCCATGTCATCTCAACAATTGAGGTTTAAGGTTGTAAAAATAACACAAGAAAGAATGGCACCATTCACACATGGTGTTCTTGGGCAAAACTAATGGAAGTGGTTTAAAGTAAAACACCTTCAATTGACTTTGAGAGTGGTTCAAGGGTTGGAAGTGGTTGTTCTCCATTCATATTGTTCATTTTTGTCAAATTGATGATCAATAGCATAGATGGCATTTCTCATTATAATGACCACCTTCTAATGTTTAATGGACATGAGTTGCACATCACTTTTGAGATTGTCCAACAAGTCAAGAATGGGGTTTGGATTTGCTCACCATACTGGCCCACACCTTTCATGAATTCCAACTTTTTGATGCAAGTATTTTCAAGCCATTCAAATTTTCATTCCACAAGTTTCAAGATATTTGGATTATGGCCAACAAACACAAATTTGCATGGAAGGAGGATTTTGCATAATGAATATCATTGGCATTGTAAAAATCCATGATAGGAAACATCTTGAAGGGCTTTATTAGAATAAGGATTTGGCACGTTGATCTTAACACGATGGAAGGCAAAATGGGGATAAGCACAACATTTTCAACCATGGACAACTTTTATTCAAATTTTGACACCACAGATGATGGTGATGTTGATGTTGATCAACAAACACCATGTCATTATCTATGAAGTTCAAAACATGGAAGAAACATACCTAAAACATAACAAGATCAATGCGATTTTTTTTGGAAGCATTTGAAGATGATGATAAAGTTCATGACCTAAACATGTCTAGCCAAACACCATGATCGAATTCCACTATTTGTTTAAATCCCTTGAGTTAAACATTCACATTTTAAAGTAATGGCATTTGAATGGTACACTAAATAACACCATCAATCAAAAAGTAGAATTAACATCCATATTTCAATGTATTTTTTCACCTATTTAAATGAAACCAAACATAGGAACATTAAGATTTGAAAATATGTTCGTGAATAGTTTGATCCAAGTTTTAAAGGGTGAAAACACGCTATAGTGACCCCCTTTTGGGAGCTTTTGGGTCTAGTATTATAACACATATAGTATAATTGTTCTAGAAGTACAACACATTTAATTCTTGATACCAATTTTGGTTTTTGGGCCCTACAATTGTTATTTTTATGAAATTAATGTTATCTAATTTTTTTAAAATAATAATAAATTTCATTACTATATTGAAAGATCCATGGGTATATTTGTAATATACATTTGCATAATAAGGCCATTGCTTCATTTTGACTACATTAATTTTAAGGTTTCATTAGTAGTTAAAATAATCAATTTTAATGGAATTTAAAATATGGCTCATCTAGATACTTGTCATCTTCCATGTAAATGTGATTACTTGTCAAAATTTCAATTTATCACACATTTATTGGATATTTGCTATAAAAAATCATTTTTTAAGATGAATCATTTCAAATTAGCTGTCACATGGTATTCAAACATGGTTCAAACAATGTGAAATGACATAGTTCAATATACCTTCAACTTTCATAAAGATTAAAAATCATTTAAATTATTTATGAGATATAATTGTGTTTTTGAATACAAAAGTACATTCCATTGGTTCCCACAAATATACTCCAACTCCCACTTTATAAAATGAACTCAAATAGTTTTTTTTTAATCTTTCACCTAAGTTATACTCTAACATAATATGCAAAAATATTGTGATACTTTCAAAAGTTTGAAATAAAATACATTCAAACATGCACATCTCTAGAAATTAATACAATGTGACACCCCAAAGGGGGTCACCATAATGTGCTTTCACATTAGAAGAATTTTCTCTGAAAAAATAATTATTGGTCATTTCTTATGAACCTTCTTCATGATTTTAATTGTCAACTTTTTAAGTCTATTTTCTATAAATGTCACATATGTACATAAATTGCATAGTTATGACATTCTTGGTGCGAGAATGTTATGGAAGCCCAAAGAAGCAAGAATTTTAAAGAATTTAAAAAACATTTATAGATCAACCAGTGTAATTTGGTAAACATTCACGAGTAAAGAATGTTATGACAAGGTGCTAAATGAAGAATTTTAAAGAATTTTAATGTGCAAAATGAAGAATGTCATAACTATGATAAATTGTCCATAATTTTCTTGTAGCTTGTTGTTATGATATCCTAACCAATTAACTATTTGATTGTATGTTGAAAATAACTTTGTTGTTTGGTTTTAAATTTTGGGTTTTGCAAATCATTGTGTTGAATCCATTAATGCCTTTTATTATGTACATTGAAATGACATAATTTCTTAATTTGATCAATTGGTCTAATTAATGGCAGACATGCATGAATTCAAATTTATTCAAATCAACTTCAAACCCAAGAATATATACCTAGTTTATTTTGAACATGTCAAGGCATAGTTATGACATTCTTGGTGCGAGAATGTTATGGAAGCCCAAAGAAGCAAGAATTTTAAAGAATTTTTAAAAAATTTATAGATCAACCAGTGTAATTTGGTAAACATTCGTGAGTAAAGAATGTTATGACAAGGTGCTAAATGAAGAATTTTAAAGAATTTTAATGTGCAAAATGAAGAATGTCATAACTATGTGTCAAAGTAATGTCATCCAAGGATTTAAATTTTATCACTTTGTATTTGTCATCTCAAGGGGATTTATTATAGTTATCCATTTGAAAGTTGCTTAAATTTCCTTGTATGGAGATTTAAGAATGTTGATGTTCTTTAACGAGGAGGTGAGTGGTATTTCTATATTGGTGAATTTTTTGCTTTGTAAAAATGTGCTAATGACATGATTTTACAAATATTTAAATTTGTTATCATTATTGGGTTCTTACCCATCTTATGATTCTAAAAACCTTGTGTTGGAAGACCATGGTAATGTTTCATTTACATAATTCATTACTAATTAAAGTAATTCACTATAATAAATAAGTTTATTTTCATTTTTTTGCTTTAAATACCCTATGTTATATCTTTTGTTATTCTCGACTACTCTCAACACTACACCGATATATGTCCAAGTTCATTCAAAGTCACTTTATTTTTCATTAGATTTTGAATGAACTTGAACAAATTTACCATGGCAAAAGTGGCCAACCCCTTACTAAACAAAAATCAATTGATATGGACAAGTGAATTCAATATTTAATTGAATTCATTAACAGTTAAATCACTCATAGTTAACTAGGACCTTAAGTTAAAAACCTAGGCTAAACACCTAAGCTAGGTTGGGAACCTAACTTAGGCACCTAAGCTAGGCCACCTAACCTAAGTTTTAAATATAATCAACCTAGCCCATCAACTTAAGGTGCAAGTGCAAAGGTTTGAACCCCTCATTTCCCCTCACATCCATACTTTAAAAACAAATCATTAACTATTGAAACATTATTCAAATAAGCGATATAATTTGTCACCACATATTATTGTGCACATTTTTTCTCCAAATCTACATAAATATCTTTCTTAAACTATTCCAAAACTAAGGTAAGCTACCTTAAACTAAATTTGTAGGTTATTCCTAGGTTAATGTAGGTTACACTATTTTAAATTATTCCACCCTAGGTATTTACCGTATTACCTTTTCAACTTTGGCATTAATGTTCTAAATAATTAATATAATTTGAAGATTTTGATTTAGCAATTGAATTTTTAATTTTGAAAATTTCGGATATAAAGATAAATTCAATAAAAGTCTTAATGTTTTCACTAGTTTCCTGTTGTGCTTTTGGTTAAAGTGATGAAAAAGGTTTTACTATTTTGTTGTATTGGTTGTGGGTTTTAATCTAACCACCTACCTTGATTGAATTTTCTAGATTTTCAACATTCAGTACTATTTTTTTTGAAATTTTTGACAAAATAAAAAATATATTATTTGTGTCAAAGCTGCCCAAGTGCAAATAAATCAAAAAAGTGCCCAACTAATGTTTGATGATTAATGAGCTATCCATGTTTAATCCAATGTATATTTTGACAACAATGTTTTTCATGTGGCCAATTGATCATTCCATGAACTTTTAAAAGAAATTATTAGACTTTACATATGGTGTACTTGTAGACTTTACTAATAGCAAAGTGAAGTAAGATCAAGCTTATAGGGCTTTTAATTTACAACAACTTCATTCAAAGGAGATAAATTAAAACAAACAAAATCAAACACTTATGAAGACAATCTAATTGTTTATTTAAGAACACATATAATAAACACATCCAACACTAGATCACATGTGTTTGAAATATTGCAAACATTGGTTACAAGGTACTAATCAAAATTAAAGGTTGGCTTTATTATTTTCATGCATTAGTTCCTATAGCAAGGCTTTTAGTTTTTGCAAAATAAAATGTCATTAATGTTTAGGATTGCCTTATTTAATGACATATGTGTGGCATCATGTGGTCATTGTTACTATCCTTGGTGTTTGATTGTACAATGCACCTCTTCACGTAAGTATAAAGTTTAGGGATGCAAAGAAGAAGTTGATCATAATTGGTGGTTATTTTTTGGTTTGTTTAACAAAGTTCAAAATGATACAAATTCACCTTTGTAATCAAAATCAACATTGATTATAGGGGTGTTTGGTAAGTACTTGGTTTTTCCTCCTTCGTTGCCATTATTGCATTTGTGATGAATTTGTTTTGTGACTATTATGTAGAAATATGAACTACCAAAATGAATGATTAGGGAAATCAATTTGATGCAAGGAACTAGCAACACCTTTCCAAAGTTTTAATGGTTCTTTCAATTTAGGTTTGCATTCTTGATGAAGACTTATGTGACTATGTATAAGGGGAAGCGCTCTTGTTAAGGCCTTTTGGCCCATAAATTGATGAGATCTTTAAGGTGGCAAAGGATCAATTGGGGCTTGTTTCAAAACACAACTATTTGTTCCCATTGTTGATAATTTCCCACATAACAACCTATATACAACATGTAACTATATATTATTTGGGGGCTAGCTTTTTTTGTTTTCTTTTTGGTGGCTTTCTTGAGCGTTTATGGATGTGTGCGCAAGCTAAAGGAGGAGGAGGTATGCAACACGAACAATTAACTTGGATAATTGTGTTCTAATCAATTAACATTAACTTGCCTTGGAAAGTGGCTATGGAAGCTTGTAAAATAAAAGAAATTGTGAGGGCTAATGATGTTGTTTCTCACATCCACGCCATTATTCAAGAATTGTGCAAATTCCTTTGTCTACATTCCTAGAGTTTGATGTTCAAGTACTTAGCAATTGAAAATGCACCCACATGCATTTTCAACTTGAAAATTATTCCGTAATATATGGCTCTACAACTTGAATGATTCACAGGGAACTCAAAAGAAACTATAGCTGCAAAGAAGCATGTAGCAACTATAGTAGCAACAATAATAAAAAGTAGTAGAATGAGTGAGCAAAAAATGGTCAAAAGGTGGTGCAACAATGACACAAACGTCACAACAAACACACACAACGACAATAACAACAACAACAAAGTGTTAGTTCTTGCTACGACTGAAATCTATAAGAATCCACAAATGTGTGCAAGATAATTAAAGAATGGAGTTTGTTATTATTTACCAAGTCTTGATGGAGCTTACGCGACACAACACAAACAACAAAAGAATGAGGTCATCTACGAGCTTTTGTTGTAACGCATGTATTATCGTCACCGTTGTTACGTGTTTTCTCTCACATGCCAAAGGAGCTTTGCATTGTTCAAAAATGCAATACGGAAATGTCGCACACTCCTTAATTCTTCAATAGATAAAGTTGTAGGGTTACACAACAAAGTTGTCAATGGTGAGCCCATTCTGTTCTCACAAAATAACTGCACAAAAACAAAGGAAAAAAAACATGCAAACAATGGCCAAGGCAGTCGCTTCATTTGCTTATTCACATTGCCTAGCCACGATTACGTTAGAAAAGGGAAGGGATTAAGGTAAAGGGTAGGGGTTAGGATTTAAGGAGAAACATAATGATTTTTTTCACAACCTCAAGGCATACATGAGTTCAAGTCCCCCAAGCTCTAAGTATATTTTTCAAGTCCTTATAGGTAGGTAGGTATCTTTGAGGTGGTCTTGAAAAGATCTATCTCTTTTGGTAATCTTTAAGACTTTGTTAAGGAGTGGAACATCATCAGGTGTTTGTGGAATTTTGAAGACCATTGATGGAGCATGGAGGAGTGTTGATGGAGTAGTTAAAAGCATTGATGGAACATTCAAGAGTGTTAATGGAACATTGAAGATCATCAACGGATCATTTAGGAATGCATCAATGAAGTTTTTAGGAGTGTTGGCATACATCATAAAACATCATCATATGATCATTCACAAATTTTAGTGGTGTGGGAAACCTCCATTTTGGAGGTTGCCTAGAGGTGCAAGATAGGGGGTTTGGTTTTAGTCACCTTTTAATTGATCTACCTTTGTGTGGTACTTCCTCTTCCTTTAGTTCATTCTTTGTGGGTGTCAATTTATTTGATGGAGGCTCTTCCCCTCATAGGAGATGTGTCCCCTAACTCCTTTCCCCCGCCCATGCCCCTAGCAAAAGCCCCTTACCCTATTGCCCTTTCACAGGGGCCTCATTTTGTAGTTTTGGCCCCTCCCTCTTTCCCTTGTGTCATTACAACTTTTGCTTCATTCCCATTTGGTCCAGTTAGGGCACCTTGAGCTTGTAGGTTGACTATACCTTTAATGCATGTCAAGATTATGAGTCAAGCCCCACTTAGCACAATACCCATGTCTTGATTGTGGGGCCTTATTTATGCACCTCGATTTGGCATGCCACTAGAGGTAGTGTCAACCTTTTTAGGCTAGTTTTTTTTGGGCGGGGGGATGGTACCCCATCCCTCAAGGCCCCATGCCCCCTTTAGCAATTTGGGCATGGATATCGAGTTTGGATCCCCTTAGAACTTTTTTATTGGGGTTCCCTAGGTCTCAATTACATTTTGCATCCTAGTTGTTTTGAAGCAAGAGGTGCAACTAGCATTCAAACCCACCAGGTTCTTGCAAAACATGTTAAACTTTTCATTATGTGCAAAACATTAAAACATGACCATGTAGGCCACAAAACAACGAACCCTCAAAATTCAATGGGGGAGTACAATATCCTAGGCTTAGGGGTAATCTGTCTCAATGCTAGGATTAACTCAGCTTTGGGGATAAATAATTGCACAAATATTCATTTAATGTTAAGTTCTTGGGCTAAAGATGCATTCACACTTGGGTGTTAGGGACTCTAGGGTAGAGTTCCTTAACACCATGCTAGCCATTTAGGACTTAAACCTATTTGCCATGAAAAATTTATATTAAGCTAGCATTCACTTAACATTGAGCTATGGCCCATTTAACATTGGGTTAGGATGTAACCTAGATTTTCATTTAACACTGACTTAACATCAAGTGTGAATGCACCATTATAAGAGTATGTTTGTATATAGAATTTCAATTTTTTTCCAGATTGGAGTGGGTCTTTAAGCTTGGTAAGGCCCTTGGTCATGGGATTCGCTGGAATCAGGCCCAGTGCTTGGCTCTGGCCTCACATTCGCCCTTATCCTGGTAGGCTTTACCTTACACAAAACCGAGACTCATCACCTTATGTCCAATAAAATGTTTTTTGATCTCTTTATATGGAATGAGCATTGGGAATGTGGAATATTGAAGGTTGAAAATCTGGAAGGCCCACTATACGGAACCCTCTCCTGTACATACACAACCAGTCCATTTTTTAAGAAACAGAATTAAAATTTAAGAAAAAAAAAAAAAAAACTTCTGGACTCTGGAAGTTATTCTCCAGGCTGAACAGTAACTTCCAGAAGCCCGAATGTTTAGGGTTTAGGGTTTAAACCCTAAATCCAAAAAAGAAATCCTGCTCTCAGGAAAATTGAGGCTGGGGAGCGTCCCCCAAATACAAAGGAAAAAATGGCACCAAGGTTTAGGGTTTAAGGCTTAAACCCTTAAACCCTAAACCCTAAAAAGAAATCCTGCTCTCAGGAAAATTGAGGCTGGGGGGTGTCCCCCAAATACAAAGGAAAAAATGGACTTGTGCTTGCTTTCCGTATGTTTATGGTTGGGGTCCATAATCTTTTTGGGTAATTGAAAGCTAAAATGGATAAACAATAAAATGACATCTGAAGCCCTTGCAATGAGAACCACCAGAAGGTACCACTGCAGGTGCTGGTTCAAATTGGCCCAGAAATTGCACTGAGCATTTCCTGAAGCATCTCCTTCTCAAGCTGACTTTACTCCAAAGGAAAAAACTAAAGAACTGGTGCTGCTTCCATGGAATATGTTCTGCTTCCCCAAATTGCGGGATGCACAATTGACGTAATCAACCCATAGGTGGGCACTTATTGCATTTTGTAATTTCTTCTTGTACAAGTGGGATGGCTGGGTGGCTTTGTTGGTGCACCTGAGTTCATTACCCGGTGTAATAAAGTGCAGGTGGACATTACACCCGGGACCTCACTCTCCTCCTTCTGGTCACAATGGTGTAATACCGTGCACTTTACGACAAAAAAAAGTCAGAAGATGGCGAGTGTGTACGTCCTCCTTCCTCAAATTATGGGATGAATTACACAATGTTAAAGCAACTGTGGTCGGTTGCCAACACAACTTCCCGATTAGCATTTAGCTTCAAAGGAAAAAAAGCTCTTTATACAACTGTTCAGCCCACTTGGATGTCATCTCTTGGTTTCTAGATGACCTTTGAAAAGGTTGCTACATGCAACATTCTGACGTCAGAATGGGCGGCTCTCCAGTGATTACGGAAGGGAAGGGGGTTCTGAACTGTGCTGAAGGAAATTCAGCTGGGGGAGAAGGCCACAAATGCACCATTATACAACTGGCAAAAGAACTTTCCAGACAAAAGTTAAGTTTGAGTTGCCAAGTAAAGAGCAAAAAAGGGCTTGAACTTGACTCTCTAAAGCCATCATCCCAGACATCATCCCAGACCCCTATGGCATGAGAAGACTACTAAGAGCTTCCTTCGAAATTATTACAAAGTATTATATGCTTATAATTACTTATAATAAAATACAAATCATCTAGAGCTGGGGCTGAATTTTGTAATAAAATTACATACCTTGATTAATATTGTGCAAGCCGAGTAGCTTGTCTCCCACTTTTAGTGACAAGAGGAACATATGAGTTAGTTGTTGTTAACACGGACATTGAGTTTAGCAATGGCGCACTTGTTGAGCATTCTTGTGGTGGAGCTGATGCAGTTCTAGGGGAGGAGAAAACAAATAAGAAAGATTTGTGAAAAGAAGAGTTTATGATGATGTACCTACTGTCAGTAGTGGCACAATCCTTCTAGGAAGTTCTAGGGGAGGAGAAAACAAATTAGAAAGATCTGTGAAAAGAAGAGTTTACGACGAGACGGGAGGAAAGGAGTAAGAGAAGAGTGAAAATTTCAGGGAGATCATGAAGAGGAAAGGCATCAATATGTCCAGAGAGCTAGCAGACAGATCAGGTTCTGCGAATGTGTGTTGGTGATGGAAAACTTCATAACATGTATGCTTTTGAGAGGGCAAAGGATTTCTAGCAGGTTTAGGAGAGCAGAAAGGGAAGAGAAAACATATAGGAAAGAGTTAATGAATGGAATTTGAGTAGTGGAAGGTATGGGAAATTCATGCTCTCACTGTAAGAAAAAAGGTGTTGATGGGCCACCAAAAGAAAGAGAAGAAGATGTTATGCGAATCCATGGTGTGATCAACACACCTCCTGTCTTGGGTGAAAATGCTCCTTCAAGCTCTAGACAAGGCACCCATGTTGTCCGTCCTCTTGATTTTATGATTGAACTTGTTTTGCACAACTCTTTTTCTTGGGTTTTCCAAAGCTACATGTTGAAATTTGATATTAGTTTATGAGCTTCCTTTGCTGAATACCAATAATTTTGCTTGTTTTTTTGTTGCATCATTTAAATCAATCAATATGAAATGAAGTGATATCAAAACAAACTCTTACATTTGGGATTCATTTTGCTATAACAAGTAAAATTGGTGAAAGGAAAATTTGTCGATTGGCATTGACTTTATTCATATATAAAATTTGTAACGATTGCAACTTTCAATGTAGATTGTGAGTAACTCCAAAATGGTTTAAATCCAACAAGATAATTATCTCTTGGACATAATTCTTGTGATTGTTTCCCAATTGCTTAATAATTGAAACCCTTGGTGGCCAAAATTTGTGGAAAAAGTAGTGAAATGAAAATGAATTAGATTAATTAGGTGGTTTTAATTAAGAACCCAAAATTTGAAGATTTCAATTCTTAGCATCAATCCTTAAATTTATTGGCTAATATTCCATCATACCATTATGTGATGATAGTCAATTATTGAATTATATTTTGAAACTTACTTTGCATGTAAATGATCTTCTTTTGTGACTGATTTGACTTTTTGAAAAAAATTTAACAAGCTTCAAAGAAAATTGCAAATATGGGAATATAATCAAAATTTAAATTTACATGATGCTGCAAGATGAATATGGTATTGTTTAATTCATAGATTATTGTTTTGTTCTACTTTACATTTTCAATCAACTATATGTATTTTGTCAAATATTGTGATTGTACACTTCATGAATCTTGCATTTCTTTGATTTTATGTACAATCAAATTATTTTCAAGACTTATTTGATGAATCTTGTTGACATTTCTTTTTGTTTTTCTTTTGTAGAGATATCCGGTGCATGATTTAAATCTTAATTGCACTTCAAAGAACTCGAATTTGACCAGATTTTTTTTCCATGGGATTACTTATGGGATTGATGACAATTGGAAGCAAACATGGACAACACGCCCCATGGATGATAAAGAAGAATGCATATGCTGGCCACAAATGTGGATCCCAAAGGACTTGAAACGTCAAAATTTTGTCACTATCATATGATTCTAATGTTGTGACAAGTGTCCACAATGATGTGATTGAAATTGGTCGAAACCTCATTCAAAGCTTGGTTATAAATTCAAGGTGTGACAATTTCCTTATTTATGGGCATCTTATTTTTCATCGTGTGTTTCAATTAAAGATAATTGATTGCATTTTGACATCTTTGAAAAAATTGTTCGTGTGGAGCATTATTGTGGTACACACCAAATCTTGAACATTTTGGAACTTTCAAGTCCATTGAAGATAACATGAAATGGGGCTTTTGGTGTTAATTCTCATGTTGAAATGAATTATTAACAAATTTATGTTTATATTATCAATCCATGGGAATCCAATTTGGTTGTAGTGACAATTTGTGATGAGAGCTTTTTCGGCACTCAAACTAAATTAAATTATCTATATAATTTATTAAATTTGAATCCACTTTGTACCTGTATTTAATTTCAAAACAAATATATCTTACTTCCAATTTCCTACATTCTATTATTAGAGTTAAATTGTCAATGTAACACATAAAAACTTATCTATACATTAACACTTGGAATTAAATGCCTACATGCTTGTGCATAATGATATATTTACGCACATGTGATTAGAACATTTTATAGGTAAACTTTTAAAAGAAAATGAAAAATGAAAAAAAACTCACAAACAAATATGTTATGGACTTATGGCATAGCTTGTTTTGTTAATTGACAAATTGCACCAAATACAATATATGATGTTGTGATTATTTGTACATGTACATTACCATTAAAAATGTTGTTGATGCATTTTTGGTGTATTTTGAAATATTTTGTAGGTATGAAGTTCTTTGGGATGGACTAGTGGCAATGGTTGCTTATAGTTTTGGAGGTCTTGTCCTCAAAAGTTTGGTGGTTGAAATGCACAAACATATGTATCAAAATAAAAACAAATAAGTTGGATGATAAAACACATATTTATTGTGAAAAAATTTTGAATTTTTTTAAAGGTGTGGTGTTTTATAGTGTACCACATGCTAGTGGTACCCAAGATCTATCAAAGTATTTCAAGTGGCAATGTCAACAAATTGCCAAGGATACAACCCCATCAAGTTTTTTGAAAAATATGGAATCTTTCAACCCAAAAATGGAACAACTTTCAATAGACTTTAACAAGTCCATTTGCAAAAACATCAACATCTATGCATTTGTTAAAGGATTACCTATTGACAATGAATGGGTAAGATTTTCATCTAAACATATTAACTATCCAACTAGGTTCAATAGTTGAACATTTTTTATGTTATAGAAACTTGTGTTGGTTTAACTTTTGAAACTACTAACGTTAGTTGTGAAATTGGTTTTAAGTTTTCCCTTCTTTGTTTACAAATCCATTGCAACATGTATTCATAGTAGAAATTCCAAATTTTGGATTTCATAGTGCAAAAACCCAAATGATGTCGATGCTTGGCATTTTTTTCTACTTTCCCCTCAATGGTGCCTTCTTTTGCTTACTTGAAAAGGGAAGGCTGGACATAAAGAGACTAAGATTCAATTATGGAAGTTCCTTGTTAGCTATTGGGAGGAGTTTCAAGCAAAACATTTGTTGCACACACTGTCACTAACAATTATTTTACTTTCAATCCCACCTTATTCAAATGGTGCCCTTCCCCTTGAACCTTCATCCCTTTCTTCCCATTTGAGATTCCATCATCTTCATCAAAGTCTAGCCCTAGGACAAACAAAGGGATATGTTCGTGCTATAAGGGCCCTTGCCCCCTGGCACCAACTTCAACTTCTTTAGAGACCATTAATATTTTGTAGGTTCTTCATCCTCCAAATTCGTCCTTGTTATGTTCAAATTCTTTGATGGAGTTCCAACCAAAGGGAGATTTGGATTTTTCTTTGGACATGTTTAGGTTGACATTCATCCATTTAATTCACCTTTCAGTTAGAAGGCCCTTAGGCATAATATTTGAGAACCTTTGTGATGTATTTGACTTAAAGGATTCAGCTAGGGGCTTTTCCTAGTTATTCTTCATGTGTTCATATGTTGTTGCAAGGAATATCCTTGGGAGTATAGTCAATGCCCTTGGTGTTGCCAGGTTGTTAGATTTGGCCAAACCTTTTGGTGGCATTCAACCAATAGTAATAGGCAAAATTCTTGATTGGTTAATGAGTAGGAACCTTTGTTTTTAATTTCACAGTGCATTTGTTGTTCATTTATCCCCCCACTAGTTTGGGGTTGCAATCAGGGGAGGTTGCGAAGGAGTGGTGCATGGTATTCGAATAACCTTAGATGTTCACATTGATTGGGTGGTGTTGTAGGTAGACACTATAAATGTTTGCAACATTATTTTTTATAAGGTTATATTCCAAGAATTGTGTGTTGCATGTGTGTAATTATTTTAGCTCATACCTTTTGTCCATTTCTTTTATGTTCCCCAACTCCCCCTTTTCTTAATCACCACTCCCCTTAGGGCGATTTGTCTATTATTTAATCTTCCATTAGTACCCATCAAGAACATCCTTTGGGTGGTTCTTTTTTTAATCTAGTTCATTTTCACACATTTCATAGTTTGGCTACATTTTTCCCATCTTGTTTTTTTCCTTCCAATGTAGATGACACCCATATTAGTGGGCTTGTTTCAATTGTCTTTCAAGTTTTTCATCATTTTCTTTTTAATTAGATTTGGTAAACCTTGCGGTTCAACCCTGTAAGTGTGTTGTTTGGTTTCCTTTGAGGTTCCTATCAAGATTCTCGCTTCCATCAGGTTTTTGCACCTCAACCAAAAAATTAGGGTTTTGGGTGTTGCTTTGGGGTCCTTTTCCTTCATTTCTTCTTTTTTTAAAGATGTTTTGGATGATGATGTTTAGAACATAGATGCCTTTCCTAGGTTAGGGGATGTGTAGGTGGTATTTGGGATTCTCACTTGTTGTTTCACGAATAAACAATTTTATTTTTTTCATTTTTTCCCCCACTCTTAAAATTTTCAGTGCTAGCTAATTATTTTTTATTTGACCCTTATTCATGCATTTGGGAGACTCTTAAGGTCAATTTCCTTGGAATGTCCAGAGGTTCCCTTAGTTCATTGATAATTTTTTATTCCCATCTTTAGAGGTGGGATAGGTCTTATCTCTATGGAGGTTATTGCCTTAGCAACATACTTGGGGAACTACGGGTTTGTCACCCCAATCATCGCCTTTAGATTTTTGCAAGATGTTTGTCCATTTTTATTAAAGGTTATAAGGGCCAACAGTTCAAATCCAATTCCATTCCAAGCTCGCCTTAGGCTAAGGCAGGCTCATGACCTTTTACCTCCAACTACTCAAGTTTTTATCCCACCATTTGAGCAACTATCAGATAGGGGAACATATTTTTCTTAAAAACACATTTCAAAAAATGTGCATGGACATTTATTTTCTAACATCATCTCAAAGTTGTCTTTAGATTGTCATCGAGTTCGACTGAAATCTTATGTAGGCCCAAGTTTGTAGGTTTGGTTTTATGCCTGCTTAGTCATCCCATCTTTTAAGATGGCCTCTAACATTTTCACATCAACGTTATGCACCAAATTGCACCTCCCCCATCCCACGACTTGTGATCTTTTTCAATGCATATGTAGCCAGGCCATAGATTTGACATGGTTACACCTATGTTATTGTGTTCATTGGGGAGAGCACATGGCCACACATGATGTAGTTTGAAATTCTTTCACCTCCATTATTAGGGATGTCAGGTGACGCACTCCCAACTCCTCGAAGGGCTCAAATGTGAGCCCAAGTAGAAAGCAGCGGAATAAGGAGAAGTCAGAGCACGCTCCCTAACTCACAACACTTTGAAAGGTAGAGGGGCGTGTTGGAGCTCCGGGATGGGACTAGGAAGAGTTGACAAGCTTTAGTCACTCACACAGGTCTGCACACAACCCACACAAAGTGGTTAGTGCAAAGTTAGAGCACCCTTGGTGCTAGGACGAGCCACGGGCAACACGGACACACAAGACTCACCACGGCCCGG
>Ga0209611_10006970_pt1 | contig 18256 bp, 12 predicted proteins | sample S1TSphgellanicum_3_FD_187693 | JGI IMG/M metagenome (GOLD analysis project Ga0209611, IMG submission 187693) | Host-associated microbial communities from peat moss isolated from Minnesota, USA - S1T2_Fc - Sphagnum magellanicum MG (SPAdes) (version 2) | ecosystem: Host-associated > Plants > Peat...
AAAAAAAAAAAAAAAAAAAAAAAAAAAAAAAAAAAAAAAAAAAAAAAAAAAAAAAAAAAAAAAAAAAAAAAAAAAAAAAAAAAAAAAAAAAAAAAAAAACGTTTTTTTGAATTGCAAAATGCATTTAAAATGTTTTTCTTCATTTTGACCTTTTTTTATTTCATCAGTGCATAACTTTCTCATTTTTTGTTCAATTTGAGGAATTAAATTATTCTAAAATTACCATCTTAAGATCTACAAATTAGCTTGTAATTCTAAAGGCAACAAAAAATATTGAAGGATTTTTTGAAAGGTTTGAAAATAGGCTATGAATTGTTCAATTGATTTTTTTTGTAAAATGACTCCCTTATTTCGGGGGGATGTAATTTTTTTGCCTTTAATCTATCTTTGCCGATTTTTAGTGCAACACATGTACCAAAAGGAGGGCTCCATCTACTCTTTTGTGGCACCATAAACAATGGGTCCTTTTTCCAAAAATGGTGACAAACCTTATTTTAATTGTTTGGACATTGGCTTACTTACTTTAGTTTATAGCTTCTTGCTTATAACTAACCATGTATGTCGAAAATTTTAATATGTCAAAGTTCATTGTTTTCTTTCAAAAATGATGATTTTTTATTATAAAATTCAAAAAAATATTTCATGCAAATCATAAAGCTTTCTTTTTTTCATTTTCATCAATTTTGTTAAACTTTAGATTTTAAAATCTCCCCTAACTTGGGATGTAAAAATAAAATAAAATCAATAACCGGTTTGTGAAAATCAAATGTGAAAATTGCTTATTATTACATTTGTGAAAACTGACATGTTTGATAATCGACTAACTTAGAAATTTTTTAAAAATTGATACTAGACCAAGTTCTAAACATGTAAATAAAAATTGGACTGGTTTTCACAAACCTATGTGAAAATCGGAACCGATCAATTCATAAAACTTGATTATCTTTGCCTTTGTTGATAAGGATATTTATAAAGGTTTTAAAACATTTGGGCTTTAATATTGATTGTTTTCATTAGTAGACTACATAATTTTGAAAGAAATTTGACCACAAGTAGCACAAACCTCAGCAAAAACATGTAAAAAGGGTTCAACTATTCATTTAGATTAGTAGATGCCTTATGTTTCAATAACATGTTTCGAGATTTAACCATTATGAAAATAAACTTCAATAACCAGCTCCACCTTGCCTTAATTTGTGCTTGCAAATCATGTACTTACAAGGCTTTACTAAAGATAATAGTAAATGCCCACAAAATAGAGCCCATGAAATCTCCCCACTTTCCTTGGCAAAAGCTTTTGAACAACTATCTTTTCCTAGTTAGTGAATCTCCATTCCTAACAAAGGAAGTGTAAAAGTTTGAATTGGTTGGCAAGATACCCAATGCCAAAAAATGGTGGTCACAAAATCATTGCCATATCTTCATAAGCATTCAAAATTTCTCTAAACTTAGTGTAACCGAACATGGGGTGACCGAACAACGTTGCTATTCTGATCCTGATCCTGATTTTGTTTGCACCATCACTTGGTTGGCGGCGCATTACCTCTCATCACTAAGATGTTGCATGGCGGCTGCGCTGGTTTGATCATGGAGGCTCACCACACTTGAAGATGACGGCACAGAATTATGGCAAAGGAGGTGCTAGCATTGATGGTTTGAGGCGGTTGGAATGCAGGACGACAATTCAAAGAGCAGGCGACTAAACGTTGAAAGGGGGATCTTGGAAGTTCAAAGAGGACAGCGGCAATGGAGGTCGGGTCCGGAGAGTTTGGAGAGGTAGAACAGGCTAGGCAGTTCAAGAATTGTACAGAGAGGAAGTAGGAGAATTCTCGGAGAGAAAGGGAGAGGAAGTGAAGGATTTTTGAGCAGGAGCTCAAGAGAGTGCTAGTTACTGAATTTCTTCCGCTGCGTTGGTGACTAGAGGATGGCTAGCTTCTGAGTTTGGTGAAAGTCTGATTGTGAGTAAGGATCGAGGTCGTAGAACGGAGAAATTTGGGCAATGCATAGGATAGACAGCTCGAGTGGTTTGCTTTTGGGGGAGAGCTCGATCGTAGACAGAATAGTTGTCAGATCATTGTTCCACGTTCTGGAAAAGTGGACGCTTGTGTTATTGAGGACCTTTTTGTGCAATCTGAATTATGCATTCTTACCCTGGAAGTTCTGAGTAGGAATTGTGTCTGCAGAGGTTCGGGCGAGTCTGTTGTGCTCCAGTGATGAATCTCTCGTGTGGGTATGGATCAGTGATGTTATTGTGCTGTTCTCTTGATGTGTGAATACCCGATGCTCGCTCTGTCAAAAACAAGCAGAGCTAGAGGGGTCTGGTTGTTGGTTGGTCCCTCTCTTTTGGTGACATTAGAATTTAAATCAACCCAAAAGGAATCAATTGAGGGATGGTTCAATAACAAGCTCATGAATATTTCAAACCCGACAACATAACAACAACCAATCCGCACCAATCCACAAGCATGAAAATGAAGAAACCCAACCCTAAGGAAAAGAGAAAACAAGACCAAGAATAAAATCAAGGAATAGTTTGAACAATAACAACAACAACAACAACAACAGCTAAGTGAAGATGATTGTTCCAAGGTCCAACTACCATAAATGTTGATTATGAAAATTGGGAAGTGATTCAATTTCTTTCCCAAATCACCACATGTGAGAGTATTCAAATCTTGAGTTGCATGTTAGGAAGATGCTTAAAACTCTTTTATGTTCTATCTTTCCTTTGATCATTTTTGACATTTTGCTAGAATTTTGTGAGCTTTTTATGACCTCAATATCCTTTGAAATGATGAATACACTCACTTGGCAACTAATAGTGATATGTTTTACTGAGGTGGTAGTAGTAACTAAGGACAAACAATATCAAGGTTTACCAACACCTCCTTTTCAAGCCTATAAAAAAAAATCAATCATTTTCCAAATTTGTAACACCAACAACAACCAACACATGTATGCACACATAAGCCACCACTAAATCCTCTACCAACTATATGAATCCACAGACAATGAACAACTTGAAACAATTTTTGAAACCAACAATTTAATCAATTCTAACCAATGTTGTTAACATCTTTACCTTCTGCATTTGAAAACAAAAAAGATTCATGAAGTAGTGTGTTACTTATCTGTAGAGGTCCACCACCACTTGTGCTTTCACCATCATCGGACACAACCAAAGAATTGTCAAGGGATCACTTGCATCCTAGTGGAAATCCACCAACTTGTCTTTGCATTCAACCAATCCAAATGTCACCACCTTCACAAAATCTCAAGAATAACATGTATGAATGCCAATAGAGTTTTGGGATTTTATGAACATGTCTACAATGGTGTTCAAGGTCATGATTAGATCATGTGATAAATGCATTTAAAAAGTAAGTGGAAGAATTATAAATATTTAATTTACTACATGCCTGAGGCTCTTAACATTGATAACACAAAAAAAAGTGCCTACTTATAAATAGAAAACAATACAAGGAATGTACATGTGTCATGTCACGTGTTGAAAGAAGAGCCCAGCTGGGACCTTTATTGACTTTTTTGGTCTACCACTTTCCCCTAATTTTTTACCTATTTGCATTTAGACCATACATGGGATATCAAAGATGTTTTTTAATGCAAGATTTGCAAGAAACCATTAATTTTTATAGGGCACAAAAAAGACAAAAAAAAAGGTTGTTACTTGCTTTCTCAAAGTCCCACACATTCAACAATCCATTTTTTGCACAACTTCCAAACATAAAAGCCCTACTAAATAGCCCAATAGCAGCTTTCACCATTAAAGACCCCCTCCTGGCTAAATTGAACCATTTGTAGATTATTTGGAATTTGAAAAAAAACCACCAAAAAATTTGGCACCAATAACCATCTAAATTGCTCCAAAAACTCCTAGTTATATTGGTGAGGTCAATATCCATGCATAGTTGTTGCCAAAGGACTCCTTGCAAATATTATGCTAAAGTTGTAAGTAATGTCAACATGAATGTAGGTAGAAATATAACACATTTCATAAAATATGTGAAGGATTGACAATGATCAAAAGTTTCTTATAATCTTTAGGGGAGCCACTCTTATGGCACTACCTTGTAGGTAAATTTGACACCCATTCCACAAACAATCAATCGTCATCATTTAAATCTTGTAATTTGATTTCCTTGCAATTGAAATTATGTTAGACACAATTTCAAAATGTTCAAACCTTTCTTAAAAAACCAAATGCTACAACTTAGATATACTAAAAGAATCCAAAGAGTTGGAATTGCTACAAAGATCGTGAGAAACTTGGTTTGCAAATATTGGTGATTTTATTTCAACCTACAAATCAACTCAAAAATTATAATTCTACGGGTATTAATAGATCAAACTTCATCTATATTCAACAATTGTTAAACTAAAAGTTTTTAATAGCTTGAATGTAATCCCAAGAAGGAATAAGAGACAAAAAAGAATGGAAAGGAAGGGGAAAGTTTAGGATGGTAGGAAGTATGACACTTTGAAAAAAATGATTATGCAAGAACAACCTTACAACTTTTCTTTAACCCTTAAAATAATGATGTGTACAAGATTTTCATCCTAACATAGAAAGAGAAGAACAATGATCTTAATTATTGATTTGGAATTTGAAATTTCATCATGTTAAGTTTTACAAAGTTACTACATAAAAGCTTTTAAACACTCCCTTGAAACACATCAAATTAATATTTAGACTCCATATTCCATAATATTTCCAAATACTATGCTTAAGAAAGAATGCAATGTCTCTAATTTTATGATGCTTTAAATTCCAAATTCCAATCAAATCAGAGTTTTGAAAAGTTAGGAGGCGCTTGTGGAACATGTCTTATCTTCAATTTCTCAATCTCTATCTTGAACATTTACAGTTGCAAATCCACATGACAATTAAAGCCAAGAGCCAACAATTAATAACCATTGACATATATATATATAATTTGTAAGAGAATGGCAAGAGAGTATGGCCTTGCACTAGAAAGAGGCATATTAGTGTATGTTTAGCCCAAAAGTCATACCTTGATTTGTTGATAAATGGTTTGATCATAGTTCCTCCCACCAAGTGTTGTTGTTGCACCCCAAAAACCCATATTGAGCATCAAGCACCTGGGGAATGTTAGGCTTATGGACCCTTAATGGACTCAAATGTGAGTCCAAATTGAAAACAGCAGAAGAGTAAGGAGTCGAGGCACATTCCCTGGCTCGCAGAACTTTGAGGGGGTAAAGGGGGCGTGTTAGAGCTCCGGGATGGGACTAGGAAGAGTGACAAGCATCAACTACTCACACGGACCTACACAAAACCAACACAAGGTGGTTAATGCATAGTTGGAACACTTTTGGTGCTAGGACGAGCCACGGGCAAACTCAGACTCACAAGACTCACCACAACCTGGACTTGGGGGAAGCCACCACCTTCCCCTTTATATAGTATACTTTGTGCTTCTCCATGAGGCCCACATCCAAATGGCTTTTTGTCCCGGGACTCCAAAGTGGGAATCTCAAATTGCCAAAGTTGAGACTCCCGTGACTTTGGGGCCCCATAACTTTGTGTGCAAACCTTCGATTGAGATAAGGCCTGAAACAAAGTTGTAGCCCTCGTCGAGAGCTTTCTAACGGTATGTCGCACGTGACCTGCACACAAGGAAATCGGGGTGATTCTTGACTTTTAGTGGTTGGGAGTCAAATTGTCAATTTGACTCCCGACCTTTCTTTTGGCCATAACTTGTGTTTCAAATGTCCAAATGGGTGATGCAAGCCCATTTTAGACATCTACATTTCAATAACTTTCCAATGTTATAAACAACTCCTCGAGCCATTGGATTTTGACCCTTGTAATCGTTTTCTAAACATTCAGGAGTCCACCAGGACTCCAACTCCCAAAGTGGAAGCTCCTTTGGGAGTGTGAGGGTTCATTCCCTCACATTTTCCTTCATTCCTGGGCTTCCCTTTTGGCCCACAACCTTGCAAGCCCTTGCCTTGGTCACAAGCCCAAGGCTAAGGTTGCGACATTTTAAAAGAGTGGCAAGAGAGTATGGCCTTGCATTATAAAGAGGCGTATTAGTGTATGCCTAGCCCAGAAGTCATACCTCGATCTGTTGATAAATGGTTCGATCATAATCCCTCCCACCAAATGTTGTTGTTGCACCCCAGAAACCCATATTGAGCATCAAGCACCTGGGGAATGTTAAACTTTTAGACCCTTTGTTCAATTCAAGCTTCATGAACATTAATGAAAACGTATATATACTAAAGTTCAAAAACTATTGTGTATTTGTGACTTTTGAAGCTACCAATCCAAAGGAACTTTTAAAATTTATTATCTCAAACAAAATGAAGTGTTGAATAGTAATCCTAACATTTTGGATTCAACATATATTACATGCCATTATTGAGACTAAAAAGGTTGAGAATAAGAAATGTAGTATCTACTTACTAATGTAATTATAACAAGACCTAAGGTTTGGACATATATTTTATTAGGAAGTTAGAAATGTTTAAAAAACCTTTCGGCAATGTCTTGATTAAAAACCTATGCTTTCTACCTCTCTTAGTACTTTGTTCTTTCACCTTAAGAATAAATATAGGGATTTTCATACCTATTTTGATAACGTCTTGTAGTGTGGAGTGAACATGTGAGTAGGTAACATGCACCATGCTTGCCTCTTTTGCTGTCTTGCATGTCTATCAATGTCAGATGTGAACAATCACAATAGGGTGAAAGCATGGTAAAATATACACAAAAGTAGTGTAAGCAACAAAATACTAAGGTCTCTATATAAAAAGACTAACAAATAAATGATTTTATGACGATAATAATATTTTTTTGGGTACATTATTTTAAAACTATTGTTTGCATGAACTTCAAAGCTAAATTGTTATAATTATCTTTTTTTACACTACTTGCAAGTGCTTGAATTGGACTTAACATTTGTGATAGTTTGACAAATAAAGTTCAAGTACTCGAAAATAGGTGAAATGTTTTTGCAAATACTTGGTTTTTTTTGCATGCACCTCAATATTGATGTGTTAAACATTCCAATATATATTTTGGTTAATAGAATTTGTTTTCATAACTAAATAATCTTCAACCCCTAAAAAATGATGAGACTGTTGGGGATACTTTTAGGGTACTTTTTCAAGACACAAATTGCTTTGAGAAGATAAAGGGAGGCTAAAGATGCATATGAAAAAAACTAAAAGTTTCATTTGTTTTGAATTGCTAGAGGAAGGCTAATTTTTTTTAAAAAAAAAGTTTATTGTTTTCAAGTAGAAAACAAGGTAGCAAGTATGTACAAAACATTTTGCTTGCACCCAGTAATAGTTAGATGCATGTAAGCGCAAAACAATTTGGTTGGTCTTTCTGGATGAGTTTGACAAGGCACACATATTAATCTCCATCCATCCATGATGTGTTGCTATGAGTTCAAAAACTCAACACACCTAGTTCTCAAGCTCTCTTCCTCCCAAAGGTGGGGGAACATTCTTATTATGCAACATCAATTCAAAGCAGAGAATGTGCCTTTAGGTCAATGTGACTTTGTGAATGAACTTCTACAAGAGGGTTTGAACAGGGGCTGTTAGAAGGTTCAATTGTTGCAGCTCCAAGGGGGTGGAAAGGTGGGCAGGTTTGAACTTGCCTTTCTTGCACCGGTCCACAAATAATAGAAAAACAAAGCTACAAAGCTCTTAAGAAAGTGAAAGGATGCAAAGTAAGTCCTTACATTTCATTAGAATATGTAAACTTAGAGGCAAACTCCAACCCTAATCTTTGACCCTAGCCATTCAAGGACTTGTTTATACTGCAGAAAGTTACAACGAGAACTGGGAGCCATCTATGGAATGCTCACTCAACACACAAATTTCAATGCATGAATATAATTTAAAACCCAATTGCCATCCAAGCTAATAAATGGTAAAAATACATCCAACTTAACCTTGTTGCAATACCAAAATTAGCGTCTCACTTTCTCTTTTACTTCAGGTTTGCAAGGATCAGATTTGACACAATAAAGACTTTGAGGGTTCAGAGTTGGAGACGAGGATGCCATCTTATATATTAAAGTTATAATGTATGTCTATCTGTCTGTCTGTTCGGGCAGTTTCCAGGCACTGCCCGGACAGACAAATAAACAGTTATTACCCAACTGACAGGGGGGGCCAGCACGGGTGGCAGGGGCCAACAGGGGGGGCCAGCACGGGAGTGGGGGGCACGGGCGGGGAAGGACCGGGCGGGGGGAAGCTCGACGGGTGCATTATGCACCAGGTTCACAGTAGTTAGATGGAAACCCTTCATTCCACCTCAAGTGGTCATAACATCACAAGCTCCCTCTGCAACCTCATGTTTCACCTTTTTTCCATACACACATCAATATGCTGGTGAGGGTTTACTTCATCTTGTCTAAATAGTAGCAGAAACATTTGGATCCATTTCCACGCCTAAGCTATGTGCAACTCCGTAAGCTATGGCAGATTTTTCTTATGATAAAACAAATTTCACGATTTCAACGAAGAAAAAATGCAAACATCGGTAACCATTTTTTCTCAGCTTTGTAGAAAAGCTCATCTCCTAGGTTGAAACCTAAATTGGCTTCTTTGTCCCAGGCTCCTTCTCTCTGTTTTTGCAGTCTACATGAACGAAATCAAAGCTGTTGTCAACTGTTACTACTTTCCCTTTACTGCCACCACGAATCCATCACCACTTACTTTGCAAGAAGTCCGTGACGACCTTCTTCTTATGACATCGATGACACAGAGTCTCTGCAACCCTGGATTAACGTCTGCCAAGATCTTCAGACCTTTGTCGAGTCTTGCTAGAGAGAGCTGTTGCTCCTCTATACATCGTTCAATTGAAGCTGGATCAATTGCATTAAAGTTGTGACATCGCTCCCTCCCCAAAAACAAACAAAACCATTTCAGACATGTAGAAAAAGCTTGGTAGAAGAGGAAAAAACATTGATTATCACTGCTGCAATGGAAATGGAACATGCATACACACCCAAGCTGCACGATGAGGCTTGGATGTGTTGTGTGAATTGAGCAGGATCCAGGAAGGAAAACAACAGAAGAAGCTGGCGTGAGGTCGACGTCTGTGAGATTGGGAAAACTCGCACACCTTTGTGCCTTCTTCAGTCTCGTGTGTCTATCTGCTGCACAATTTCATAAACTAAAAGAAAACAAAATTGTCTAACAATCCTTTTCAACATTTCTGTTCTCGGAGACCGGGGACAGGAGGATCGGAACTCAAGAAGAGGACGAGAATCCGAACTCCATCGCCAAAATAGGAAGCTCGAAACAAAGAGCCAAGAAGAGCCAGAAAGACACAAGAAAGATACAAAGAGACAAGATACAAAGAGACCCACCAAAAAAAAAAAAAAAACGATTCACAAAACGATTCCAAAATTGAAGCGGAATGGCTCTGGAATTGTCGTAGTGACGATCACCAAAATCCCATCCTACATTTGTGATTCAAAAAATCAACATATTTTAATATTTTAATCACAATAAAAAATAAAATATTATAAACACATGCTTATATCAATATGTTTTGAATTTGATAATTTTGATATCAAATTAATGACAGAAAATTTCATCAAAATCTTCCCAAATGAGATAGTAATGGATATTATTTATATTTTCTAATATTATCCATCATGCAACTTCGATCTTCAATATTTATGGACAATATCAAACTCAGTGAAAAAAATTAAAATAGACTTTGATAGAACATTCATTATGAGAACTCCGAACCAATCATGGAATTATTTTTTTTTATAGATAACACAATTAAATGGTTGACATTTTGCTTGGCAAATAAAGAATTTCAAAAATATGACTGGAAAAAATTGAAATATAATGAAATCTGCACAATCCCTTTTTTTTTTGAAAAAAAATTTCAAATAATAAATCTTTAAAAATTTTCAAATTTCAAAATTAAACCTAACATATTATTTTTAAAATAAAAATAAAACTTGTAATTGTAATAATTTAATCATCGTTACTGGAAGTGCATAGAAGTGCAGAGCCCAAGTAACAATAATAAATAACTGCGAGTTTGTAATTTGCAAACCTGGAAATGTCTTGGTGGAGTTCGTTAAACCACGCGGGCAGCTGGAAAAAAATACAACCGGTCAGGTTCTTGGGATTTTTAATAACCCAAGAAACTGGTTCGGGACAGGTTCGGGATTAGGGCATGAAGAAGAAGCAGGGGAACCCCACAGGCTTGGGGTTTAAGAGGAGGCTAGGGTTTTATCTTGAGATCTCCTTCACTAAGCGTCTGCCCTGCCGCCATCGCTCGCAACCTTGGAGCTCCTAGTTTCAATTCGTCTCCAGCGAGACAAGTTCACGACGGGCGATCATGGTATGTGTGTGGCGTTTTGAATGCTCTGCTTCATCGGCTTAAGTTTTTTGTTTTTCCAATGAAATTTTTAAAAAATTTCTTTGTCGATGTTTTGTTTTGGGGAAGCCTCGTTGCTTGCCCTAAGGCGGCCTTGTCACCCCGCCTTGCAGCCTCCCGGTTTGCTTTACTATACGTGGTGTATTTTTCTTGGCGTTTTTGCTTGGAAATCAACGAAGTTCGAAAAGCGGCTGTTTGTTGGTAGAAACAGAAAGTGCGGACAGCTGCTGGTTTTGATGCGTTTGGTGGTTTTGTTGGTTTCCGTTTTGTGCGTGCAGTCGGGGAAGAAGAAAGTGAGAGTAGAGAAGGAGGAGAATGTGACTCTCGGACCTACTGTGCGGGAGGGAGAGCATGTATTCGGCGTGGCTCACATCTTTGCTTCCTTCAACGACACTTTCGTGGTAAGCCTTGCCTCGTCTCGTGCTGGTTGATATTCGTCTTTGAAATGGATTGAACTCTCTCCTGAGATGGTTTACCATGTGATGTTGGTGTCGAGGAGTTGTCTTTTGTGATGCCGACTTCCATGGCTGACCTGGGTGAAGTACAAAGTCCAAAACTCTACTCGCTTTGGATCAGGATTTTCTAATGCTTTCTGGTAATCTGATCCCACCATTTGATGTCATTTTCGTCCCCTGTGTTTCCCTGCAGCATGTGACCGATTTGTCTGGGAAGGAGACAATGGCCCGGGTCACAGGTATGGTACCCTGTTGTCGCCACTGTTTGGCATCTTTTGTGACGGGGAACATGATTTCTTAGGTCCAGTAACCCCGGATTGTCAAGTAGTTCAAAATGTCTCGGGATTCATTCAGTGGAAGACTAGGGTTGCATCGTGTGGAAGGCAGGCATCATAGCTAATGGAATTTGGATTCAAGTCCTTGCTGTGTGCCTTCACATTCTACAACCTCTATTCTATACTTTGTCTCTGAGTTAGCCTTCCCTTTGGTGCAGGTGGAATGAAGGTCAAGGCTGACAGAGACGAGTCTTCTCCATATGCTGCTATGCTTGCTGCCCAAGATGTTGCTCAGAGGTGTAAGGTTAGTGCAAATTTGGAAAGGTGCTCTCAATCTTCTTTGAGGGTTTGGGCTCTGACTCCAGTGACAAGTTCTTAAATTCCTGTTCATATCGAAGTGTCAGTTTGTCTCTTTTGCATAAATTTGGTCCTAATGCCTTTTTCCTCTTGTTTCTTTGTTGATAGGTGCTATTATGTTCCTGTGTGTGATTTATAAAATGTGACAGAAGATGACTTAGACATTCTAGTCTATTGCCTAGGCAGTGGTATACAGTTTTTGTCTAGTCTAAGGTATGTCAGCATTTTCTTGATCTGATTTTCTTTTTGCTCCCCAAAACATCCAGGAGTTGGGCATCACTGCCCTCCACATCAAACTCCGTGCAACTGGTGGGAACAAGACAAAGACTCCGGGCCCTGGAGCTCAGTCTGCCCTCCGTGCTTTGGCCCGCTCCGGCATGCGAATTGGCCGCATTGGTAATTCCTTCTGACACCTAGGAAACTGCTGTGTGGAGTACTGAAGAGTCTGGTTTGAATGATCCCCTCTGATATTGCCAATATTTAATCACATTGGATACAATATTTGCTTGAAAATCACAAGTAGTGGGAGGGTGTACCAATATTTTCTAGTATGCACATGTTTATTTTGGCTTGTATTGTCCACATTGCTCAGGTCGTCTGTGTATACATTTGTAAGTGTATCAGTTCTGGGTTTTGGCTTGTACTTTCTCTTGAAGTTTTCTTGGAAGTATTCTGTGTTATCATTTCATGTGGAAAAAGTCATGGCTTCTAGAATGAGAAGGAACCCACCAGCATGATTATCTGTCTTGGGCTGTATGAATTTGTTGGTATTCTTACACTAGACATGGCTCATTGCAGAGGATGTGACACCCATTCCCACTGACAGTACACGGAGGAAGGGAGGACGAAGGGGTCGCCGTCTTTGAGTTTTACACAACTGCACTTATTTTCACAATCTTGCAAACTTTTGTTTTTCTTCTTGCCCTTTGCTCAGACATTTTGTGTCCAATACAAGGACTTCTCACTTAAAGGGTGATTGCTGCAAATTGGTGTGAAGAAAGCAAGTTAAAGTTGATCTTTGTAGGTGATTGTGTTGTGAGGGTTGCCCAATAAAGACAACTTTCTTGTTGGAATTCCAGCAATCAGAGTCTTCCCAAATGATTTCTATTAGTAATGTCAAAGAAGTAACCTGCAGTTAGAAAAGTGGAAGTAAAACAGAGAGTAGTAGAAGATGAGAGGAAAACCTCCTAACAAATTAGGTGCTTCAAAGAGAAGGTCAAAGAACATGAATAAATATTTTGACACAAAAACTCCGCATGGACTCATTGAGGCCTCTTTTCAGGTGACTTCAAAGGAAGAGAGGAGAAGCCTGAGATCCAAGATCTACTGACAATGTGACCTTGCTGATGACCCAAGTTGCTCCTGTTAATGTTAGAAACTTGCTGAATTTACCTAAGAATATAAGACTGCAGTCCAGTGTGTTTCCTTTGGTCAAGGGCTTTGGACTCCTCTGTGTTGTGCAGAAGATGATGGGAGGGCTTTAATGAATTTGTGACTTTTCATAACGCTAAGAATTCAGGCATATTTTTTCTTTTGTAGGGTGAAAGACCCCTGCAGATGAATTTACCTGCCTCCATTGATCAGCCTTGTTTATCTGAAAGCCTGCCCACAGGTTTAGACATCTGGTGTGCTATGTCAGATCTACAATCTGAAAGCCCAGAAATCGGACCCTTTTGCTTTTGTGTTTAGCAGTAAATATCTTCTCCTATGCTTACTAAACTCCAATTTTAACCACGAAACTCTCTTTTCCTCCTTTGCCATTCTTTTCTTCTCTCCTTTTGCTTTACACAATCCAAGCTTTCCATCTTCCACTGCACAACCTATACCCCACCATGATATTCCAAGCTACGACCAGAAGATACTTAACATGAAGGTTGCATCTTAATGGGTTGGTCATGGAAGAAGATCCAAGGATTTTTCCATCCTTCAAGTCCGTGGAATCAAAATTTCCCTGCAAAACCAAAACCATTGAACAACTCTTCTGGAACATTTCTAGCACATTTGCATCATCATGTGCCATTCCCTACATTGCAGTCCTTTAATTTTCAATTGTGCAACGAATGGTTTGTTATTGTCAATTTATGCATCAAGTTTTATTTCTAACTTCTCCTCTCCTTCTTCCTTTTGGGATAAGAACTAGCACAAAAGTTGTGTGTGCACGTAGGACTTCAATTCTATTTCTCTTCCAAACTTGCATTTAGATAATGGTCTCTCATCAGCTGTTTGGATACACCTCCAGAAGCACATGAGCCAATACAGATAGAAATTCTACCACTTGGTGTCCAATTCTATGGATACTCTGTGGGGATAACATGAAGTGAACAGATGAAGGTCCATTCTGCCCTAATTTGCTGGAGGTTTTCTTCCACCAAACGATCCGCAAAAGCTCAACTGTTCTTCAGCCAAATCTTGTGAAGATGCAACGACTTGATAGAAGCTGATTTCTACTGTGGTAGACCTTGAAAACAAACTGGATCATCAAAATAAATTGAGAGTCTTGGAGTCTGTCAAGACCAAGCTGCTGCTGAGCTCTATTCAAACATGAAAAGGATGAAACCTCACAAAATGATCAAATCTCCTCGGTACAAATAATCTGTTCTTCATTACCCTAACACAAGACAAAGGAATGAAACCATAGTTTAAAGATCTCAACTAGAAGAAGCATAACAAACTGACAAACAAACAAGAATTGAAACAATGGAGGAATGTAGTCTGAAAAAACCATTCAGAAGTGTTCATCTAGAGAAAGGAACCGAATCCAAGCAGCTCAGAATCAAAAGCAATGACTGCTTTTGATTCAGGGAGTCCAAGCTCCAAATCAGAGACAGGTTACTAAGGACATGACTGTAAAAACATGGAGGTGTTGAAACTACATCAATTTAATCAACTCTTGCAGGACATGACAACAGAATCAAAGAAACAGGACTGTTGCAGAGGATGTGAGGAAAACAGGACAGCACCAGAAAGTCTTAAAGGGTCAATGAACATTCTGCATAATGTTGTGGGTGGCTGAAGAGACAACTGCTACCTGTTGTATTCTTTTGCACCTTTCTTAATAGTAAGTTGCCACCGTATACACCCACTCTGCACAACTTCTCAATCAAGCAGTAAACTTTTTGGCACTGAGCAGTAAAGTCTGCTTTTTAACAAGGTCTGCTCTACCATCCACTCATGGCAAGTCAGAGGAATAGTTGGCCATATATTGTTAGACTGGAACTAGAGATCCTCTATCAGAGCGTCGACACCCAACTGTCCTCAACTAATATGCAATTTCTCATCTAAAACAATGGGGTCAGCCAGAAAGCTGCTATGAATGGGAGAGGGAATGCCCAATGAAAAATCTTTGGCATCTGTTGGGTAAACTCTATGTCACTGCACACACACAAGCTGAAATGGCTCATCAAAACAGCGAATACTCAATTCCAGGATGAGGGATTGTCATACAGCCCCAGAGTCTGATTAAACTCCATTTCTCTCCCAATTGAAAGCAACTTGGGTTTTTTATGCTATCTATTCTGAATCCCACTCAGGCAACCTGCTAACTACAATGGGGTCTGTAAGAAAGAGTGCAACAGGTGACAAACCACAGCAAGTGCCAAAAAGACTAGGTTAAGGTTGATGAGCCTCCACCACAAAGTCTTTGTATGCTTTCCCACTTGAATGCTTTTCCACTGTACGGCACTGCTCTGAATGTAACTACTAAGCTGGATGAGATGGGTACAATACAATCACACTCCAGGGCTTCCACCAGCAGTGTTCTTCTTAAGAGTTGTGTTCTTCACAATCTGCAACCAAACTATAAGTCAGCACTCCACACTTGTCCATGGCATGGCCGCTTGAATATCACTCACTGTTGCGACTCTAGACAAGAGTCATTCGTACAGTACAAAAGCCATTCATACTTCAGACCTCAGCAGAAATACTTACTTGGCGCAGCATCTGATTCTCATGTTGTAATGTGGACACCCGTTCCTCAAGTTCAGCATTCCGTTGCTCAAGCTCCTTAGACCGAACCTCCAAGTCAGTAAGATAAGCCTTCTTCCTTTCTCTAGCTTGCTGTGCTGACACACGGTTCCTTAACAACCTGCAGTCATACACCAAACTTTTAGAGAATACCCTGACAACCATGAACAATCACTGCATATACCCTGGTCCCCCATGCATGTAGCTAAAAAAACACTTAACTAGAAAGCTCAGCAACTCTTGCTGACTGCAAGCTTCATTGGTATTGTGCTATCTGCGATCTGGGATAAGTTTGATAAGGATTTATACTCAGACCTCTTTAAACGCTTGTGCTCTTTGTCAGCAGAGGCTCCCCCTCTTTTTCGTAAAGGTGGTCCAGAACCCCCCTTCTCATGGGTGCGGGATGATACAGCCCCAACTCCCAAACCATTTCCTGACATTTCTGGGACTCTCCTGACATCTGAGTCACTCTCCTTCCCTGCAACCACAAAGCCCTTCCCACTATTAACTCCAATAGCTTTGTCACTTTAATGAGCATCAAGACCAAATGCCCAGAAACCAGGACACAGAGTCATTTTGCAACAGTTTTTGTGGGATCAAATCACTACTATATCATGCTAGATCCTACCTATGATAGCTGACCCGGCTTCAACTGGGTCACTACTTGGATGCATCATCCAAAGGATAGGAAGCCAGAGGCTGCAAAAGCCCTAGGACAACAAATGTACAGCCACAGTTCATTACAATGGCTTGAAAGTATCCACTTTGAAAAGGAGGCAATAAATCTGAGGCTGAAGAGTACTTAACATAACACTGGTTCATTCATCTTTGACTCATCATCTTCAAAGAACACATTTGGATTCCACCTAATAATGTCTATAAACTACAATTATCATCATCATGCTGGAAGATTGAAAGCAACAAGCAAATTACCTTCTTTTGTAAGATGCTCAGAAGAAGCAGGGGTTTCAGACACAGATTTGGATTTCTCACTGCTGGTTTGTTTGGGTGAAGGTGACAGAAACGCCCCACCAGCAGAAGCTCCCTGCATTTGAGCTCTATCTTCCAGTCCCTGGAGTTTACCTCCTATTACAGGCTTCCAGCCCCTTCCCGAATCAGATTCCTTTCCATTCTCCTTGATGCTCGCTCTCACTGGTGTCAGCTTGACTTTCCTCTCCTCAGTTCCTGTACAACCACCTTTACTTCAGACTCCCCCTTGCTCTCCCTACATGTTCCTATGTCAATGTGCAACCACAAAACAGCTCACAGTTTCAAATGTAAAGGTCCATCCTTGGCTATAGAACTCTTCCACAGCAGCACTGACGATGTAAATTCTGAACCCATGGTTCTAGATGTATATTGTTCATGTTGCAATCTAGAGAGAGCTTCAGAACAGAGCATCTCCAGATAAGAGGAGAACAACGTCGAAGCTTGCAAGATGAGCCCTCTCAAACATTGCAGTTCACTAGTTTTGCCAACAGATCCAAACCGTATCCCAAATCCTTTTCTGAGACAAGGATCCGGACCTCTCCGTCCACAGACAAATCGATCCCAACGCTGAAACAAGTTGTGCACTAGGGCACGAGAGAGCCCTTTCACTTTCTGTGCGCATGGTAGAGAAGCTATATCATTAGGGCTACGATTTCTCTTTCACGACAGAAAATTCACACACACACACACATACCTACACTTACATACACATGGCAGAGAGAGGGAAGGAACAAGGAACGAACCCTGAGTGATCGTTGAAGCGGCAGCCACGGGATCAGTCATGTCTGGAACTTCAGCATCCGTATCATCACTCTCATCGGAATATGTCTCGGAGGCGATATCCTCCTCCTCCTCCTCCTCGGAGTCTATCCACTGTTCCTTCTCGTCTTGGATCTCCAAGTCATTCATTTAAAGAAAATACTTCCTTCCGTGTCAATCTGTTTCCCAGCCTCTCTCGTCTCGTCTCGTCTCGTCTCCTCCTGCCCTTCTTCTCGTGCCAAGAACTCCCACGCCAAATTCAAGTTCCAGTCTCTTTCTTTCTCCGGGACTCGCCTCTGTTTCAAACCCTCAAGAATCAACCACTGTCTGGACAGTACCTCCACCTCTCAAACCTCCGCTGCAAATGGGACTCACACTTCAGTTTCAAATCTACTCGGATACTCTAAAAACTCAAGAAGATCTGCAAACTATTGGATCTTCCTTCAGCTACAATAACAAAAATGCACACGAGAACTGAGAACAGCGAAGTCAGAACGTAAATCAGATAGTCCCTAACTCTCGTTTTTTAAATACCTACAAGCAGCTTCTTCTTCATAGAGCAACAACACAGTCCGAGCTCCCGTTTGCTATCAAAACTTTGAAAAAAAATGAGAAAAAAAAGGGCTAAGTTCGCACATTCCACCGCAAATCAGCTCCAACACAAAGAACGAAGAATCGAAGCTCCGACAGGCGAATTTTTTTTGAAGAGATTTCCAATTGTCTTCGCAAAAACGCCCACTACCACTACGGCTCAAATAAACAGACGAAACAAGCGAGCGGGCGAACAAGCAAGCAGGGCCAAGTGTTTAATGACGCTGTGAACCGACGGGTGTGTCACATTCTAGACCGTCTATCCAGCAAGATCTGCCGTATTCGATGGCCACGATCCAAAACTCGTACGTACGCTATACTCAAACTGCGCGACTTTTCTTTTAATTTAAAAAAGAAAGTTTTACTCTTTCTGGACCTCAAATGGCGGAAGGGACGACGTGGCCGCTTCTCGTTTGAGACAGGAGGCATTTGTATGTATCCCATTAAACAAACCCCTC
>Ga0209611_10006972_pt1 | contig 18254 bp, 21 predicted proteins | sample S1TSphgellanicum_3_FD_187693 | JGI IMG/M metagenome (GOLD analysis project Ga0209611, IMG submission 187693) | Host-associated microbial communities from peat moss isolated from Minnesota, USA - S1T2_Fc - Sphagnum magellanicum MG (SPAdes) (version 2) | ecosystem: Host-associated > Plants > Peat...
TTTTTTTTTTTTTTTTTTTTTTGTAGCCTACCTAATAGATTGGACTAATTTTGCTAATTTTTTGGGGGAAATTTTTGGATTACGCTAGGGTAAACATATGCACACATGCCAAAGTGACAATGGTATGAAAATGGGGTTTGCTCTTGCTCCTCTAAATGGGTTTGTGCCCAAATGGATATAGAGAGAGAGAGAGAGAGTTTTTTTTTTTTTTTTAAAATGATGGAGTTTTCATTTGATCCCATTGTATTTTGAGGAATTGATTTTATTTTTATTTTTAAAAGTGTGAACTAAAATGAAACTTCAAACCAACATTTTCAAAAATAATAATAATGGGAATGAAATTTGAATGTATTTATGAGTACAATTTTATTTTATTTTTACTTTGAAAATGTTGGTTTGAAGTTTCATTTCAGTTCAAACTTTATTAAAAAAAAACCAATTCCTCAACATACATACATACATACATACATACAAAGGTCCATTCATACAAAGGCCTTTGTGTAGAAGTAGGTTTACCCCTAAACCCTAAACCTACTTTGTTGGTGTTAATTCTTTTTCGTGTGGTAGGTAGGTACTAGGTAGGTACCTAGTTGTTTTTCTTTTTCTATGCAAAGATTTTGAGGATCCTACCAAGTTTTTTTTTTTTTTTTTTTTTGGGGAGAATTTCAATAGCTATATAATTCAACCAAAATTTTAAGGAAAATTGCAAAGATTTCTATACATGGTTCAAGTAGTCCATTGCAAAAAAAAAAGTTTATGGGAGCATCTCTAATCTATTCTCAAAGACAAGGCCCACCCACATCACATTACACATGGCACTTGCAAAAGAGTGTGCAAGGGTTTTGTGTTTAGCATCTTGCCACATATCAACTCCCCTTTGCCCTTTCCACACACACACACACACACACACCCCTCCCCCCTTCCCCCCTTTTGGTGCAACCTCCCCAAAACCATCCATTCAAACCCTAACAACAACTAGGGTTTTTTTAAGGTGACCTTGTGGTTAGGTCAAGGCCCACACCTATTGGCTACCAATGAATGGGTGGTGGCCACATATGGGATATATACTACTACAATGTTCAACTTGGGCCACAATCCACCTTGCACTTATAAGAGAAGCCCAAGTGGCTTAGCTTTATGCCACATGGTGGTGGCAACTCTAAAGGTGACAAGGCTACCAACCATTGTATTTACATATGAAAGGAGTGTTTTTTTTATGTTTTTTTTATGGTTTTTTTGTTTCCTTTTATTGGTCTAAGTTGAGAAATATGGATTAAAAAAAAGTTGGTGGAGGAGGGGACCATTGGGTGGTAGCCAAAATTAGGTTTAGGGTTGAAAATAAAGAGGTTATAAAAAAATTGGTGAATTTTAGCCAAGTTCCAACAAAGGCTAGCTAGCTATGGTTTTTTTGCCTTCATTTTTGGGTTTGTGTGTGTTCCTTTTCTCCAGATTTAGCTTCTACTAGTTCAAAATTGTAATTTGGAATATCTTTAGTCACAAAAAGGAAACTTGATGGAATCCATGCACAACAAAATGAATGTACAATTAAATTTGAACATTTAAAAGAGACATGAAACTAGCACCAAAATGAAACAAAGCAAAAATTTAATGTGTGAATGAATTTTTTTTAAATTAATGGAATGATTTGAACATGATTAATAAATCAAAATCAAATATTGGTGCATCAACAAGAACACTTGATGGGCCAATTGTGTTAGAACAAAAATTATATTTATGTCAATTCTAAATAATATTTGAATTAGTTTTTTGGATGATTGGACCTCCCAAAATGTAAACCTTGCAAACATGAATTCTTCCATCATTGTAAATCCAATATTTATAATAATACAAACATATAAGCTTAGAAAAATCCTCTTGCAAGTTCCTAATAGCAATCAAAGTATTTTTCATTCCTTAATCACATTAAAGCTTTTGGTTCATCGCACCATGGGAATGGAAAAGAACTTCCTTCCTATCAAACATTATAAACATTACACAATTACATAAACATTGTCTTATAGGTGAACTAAATGCCAATAAGTTTAATAAAAATTGTGTAACTACATGACCATTGTCATATTAATGAAATGGGTGGCAACAATACAATGTCTAATAAAAATTACGTCCTACATAACCATGATCGATGAAATAGATAACAATAACACAATCTCTTTTGTAATATTAGAGGTGTTTATGAAACTCAAATTAAACAAATGTCATGTTAGTATGGTTTAGTAATGGCACAATGATTTAGAATGGGTGGTAAATGGGAAGACGATTAGAGGATCATTATGAAAAAAATTCTACCATAATTTTTTTTTAAATCTTGTTTGAATCCAAAAACCACTATCATATCTATGTGTGATAAGTTTATACAAAAAAATGTTTATTTACACATGTGTTAGTGTGACTATAGTTATCTTAACATTAAGATTACTAATTGAGATACCAACATATGTCACAAACTAACATTGGCTACAAAGTAACTTAAAGTGGCCAATGTTCACATCTATAAAAGTAAAATTAGGCATAACATTAACTTCCCACATATTTTCACCATTTCTTTTTTTTACCAATTTACACACAAAGTTACCTTCTACCCTTACAAACTTGTTGTCTCTTTCATTTTTCCTTTTTTTTTTTAAAAAAACTCTTTTTTTTTGTGTTCATTTTTCATTTTTTCCTTTTTAATTCTTGAGCTCCTTTTGTCTTTGCAATCTTCAAGCATGGTTTGATCGTTTTGCCATAGTCTCACATTTTTGCAATTTTAATTTTTGATTTTATTGTTTTGTTGAAGTCTTCAATGCAAGAACATTCTTCTTGAGCATTATCTTTAATGCTTTCATGGTACTGTTTTTCTTTTTAGTTTTATAGTTTCTTTCATTTCCATGATCATTTTATCTCTTTCATATATTTGCTAAAGGTCTTTCATTTTTGGCGATCTTCATGCTTAATTTTGTGTATTTTTCAAAGCTCTTTATCACATCAACAATTTTTTTCAACTCATTTTTTGTCTCATTCTTTCATTTTCTTATTCTCCTCTTTGTTTTTGGAGCTTCTCTCACCTTTTGAATATTTGTGTTTGGTTATAATGTTTTGCCATAAGTCTTCATTATAGCGAGATTATTTTTAAACTCTTTTATTTTTTGTGTTCACGTTTTGTTGACATTTTTTAACATTATTTGTTGATGCATTTATTAATAATTATATTTATTCAACTTTGCTCCATTTCCAAGTTTGCAAGACCATTTTGAAGTGTTAAAGGTTCATTTTATTCTTGAGTTGGACTTTTTTTGTCTTTCATTGGATTTGTTTTGCAACTACAGTGTAGGTTCACTTTCATTCATTAATTATTTTTATCTCCTTACCATGGATGATAAATAACTTCTTATTGTTAATTATTTCATCATTTTCACTAAGATGCTACAATTTGTTCTTCATAAACAAGTCACCTTTCCTTCCTTGGACTTTGAAAATCATCATACTTCAAATAATATAGAGGACCTCATAACCCCACATTTCATTATTGTTTTTATGTTGCATGATCACCATTTGTCGCTTGTTAATTTGTTTGTAAGTTCTAACCTTGGTCACTAGGTGAAACCTAGATTGATCTTTTGTTTTTCTCGATTCATCATGATAGAATTTGATGATGACAAGTGGGTGAAGAAGTTTTAGATGGATAAAATTACTTTGTTTGGGTTTGTTCAAAAAATGAAGCCATTGATTGTTAAACAAAACATAACATACCATTAAAAAAATAATGTTGAGATTCATGTGGTTTGTGCAATTTGCAAATGTGATTAAAGTGTTAATCTTCTTAGTGATTTATTTGCCATTCGTAAAGTTACTATTTATATGGTGTTTCATGACGTTGTACATGTTATCAATGGTTTGTACAAGTTTGTTGTTCATTCACATGTAAGTGTCAAAATGCAAATTCAAAGGGTGGTGTGAATTACCTTGTGTTCAAGGAGTGATTGACGAAACTCACATTACTATTACAAAGTCTTTAGCTTCATTTGCACACAATTAATATAATTTCAAAACATTGTAACCCAAGTTGTTATAAATTATAACAAGATGTTCATAAAGGTGTTTTGTGGGTCTACTTGGGTAAATGAATGATCTCAAATCTTGTGAAGTTCATTTTTGTAGAAGCTTGCACATTATAAAAACTTGTTAAATGCAAACATGAACATAGTAAATGGACCTTATCCTCCATACCTTTTAGGTCATACATGGTAGATCCACTCATTTCATGGATCATGACCCCTTTCAAGGAGGAGGGTTAACATTATATTCTTGAATTATTTTAGAACAAAAAAATGAGTGCTGACAATTTATTATGAACAATGCTTTTGAAAATTTGAAAAAAACCTTCAAAAATTGTTTACAAAATTTGAATTGAATGTAACTTTCATACATGTTTGTTTGTACTTACACAATGCACAACTTGTTGAAGTATAAGCTAATGCACATAATTGATTTGAAATTACAAAAAATCTACAACAAACCCAACATATGCTTACAATACATAATGAACAAGGACACTATGGCATTAAAGACCAAAAAATATCAAGAAATCACCTTTGTCAAAAACTAACTATGTACTTGGGACAACAATGAAATATTGGGAATTGAAATTTGAGGTATATTTCTTTACTTCCCTTGCATTGAATTGAAATCCATTACAAGTCTACTATCAAACTTTGCCATCTATTATAATTCTACCATGAATTTTTTCATTTTAGAAGGTTGTCATCAAAACTTTTTATTTTGTTGTTATTCAAGTATGTTATATATACAAGTCCACCCAATTTTATCACTAGTTCGCCACAAGGTCTACCATTTATCTAGTGTGTCTAAAAACCTTTAATCTTTGAAGATAAAACTTTCAAAGTTGAATTAGATCTTTCTTATGTGTTATTGTTCTTTGTCTACAACATTCTCCTTATAAGCAACATTTGACATTGGTGTGAGCGGTTCATGGCATTGTACAAGGACTTCATTGTTGAATGATATATGACATTACAAAGGAACTTCATTGTTGATAACATGGCCTCTATTAGTGAATGCCATGCCCATAACTTGTGTAAGAATGATAATTGTTTTAACCAAGTTCATATGAGTTGAGTTGATTATGTCTTTTTCTTGATTTGATATAATAGAATTTTATTTACGTTTCATGTTTATATGGGTTTTGAACATTTTTCTTTTATGATGAAAGGTTTGATGTGCAAACAATCAATGAAATCAACTAACATGTTCTTTTATTTTTCAATTGCTTATGTAAATCTTTTGTGGATTAAGGAATATTTTTGCTTGACCTTTGTGTTCCCAATTGATAGTCCTACATTGCATCTTTTATTGGTTGATGTTGAAATTACTACACTTGTTAGACGTGGGGTGAGTTGTTGGTGACATATTAGGCCATCAAAATATGGTATTGGGAACATTAATGTAGAAGTGGCATTGGACATGAATGTCAAGTTGTTGACTTGGAAGTCGTCACACAAGTTAGTGGTCTCAAATTTTTTCATCCTAGTCTTCAAATTTTTTATTATATTCATTCAAGTCAATGGGATCCTCTAGCATAAAGCTTGTTGATTAACAAGATGCTAATCGCATAATGTCTTTGCCTTAACATTCAAGAATATTATTGCAAATGTTATATGAAGTTAGATATGTAGGTCAATATCCTTTCATCATTATTTTTGCCTTATTATTATTGTCAATATCTTTTAAAGAACATTTTTTTTACCTATGTGATGGTATTGTGGGATGTAATCTAGGAGTTCGAATGCAAAATATATTGGTTTATGGTCAGTCCAACAAGCTTCAACAACTCCTAACATGCATTGTTGAGTGGGTGCATTTGTCCATATGTGATCAATATGGGATTCATAAATTGTTGTAATTTTTTTTAATTGAAATTCCATTGAATATTGGTCCATAAAACTTTGGACTTCATTTGGTTGTGTTGAGTTTTGATCAAACATGTAAATATTGAAATCTCCAATTATTCTTGTGGGACAAGAAATTGGCATTAGATCTAAAAACTTTTGAAAGTGAATTTTGAACATTGACAAAGATAATGTTGAAAGTTTGTATATTGAAATTATATGAATAACCTTTCTTGTATTTGCATTGAATGTTGTTGTAATATACTCATCCCTTAAATATGTAAAAGTTTCATGTGATGATAAGGTTGTGAAATTGTCATATATAATCATTATACCATTTTGACCATTTACATTATTCATTGATTGTGTTATTGTATCAATGTTCAAAGATGTATTATTAGACGTTAATGTGTTGAAATGTGTTTCATTGAAGCACAATATGTAAGTTGTTTTGAGATTGTAATCCAAAAAAAAACATTATTTTTATGTAAAAACAATGATCTAGTATTGAGAGGATAAATTAGTACATGTGAATCATGAAATGTATGTGGTTTGGGGACAAGTACATCCCATCGTGCATTGGCTTGCAATTGGTGCATCTCCATGGCAACACTTGGATCAATTTGAAAAAAAATCATCTAGAAAGGTTGTAAAAGGTAATTTTTTTCCTTTTTCGTAACACAAAAAAATGTTATATATGTCAAACCATGTTTATAAACAATAGTAGGATCAAATGTTAAATAATCAAGTGTTAATCTTTGTGCTCGATGTATAGTGCGTGTTGCAAACAATTAAATGGGAAATTGTGTTTTTGTTATAATGTGAAAATAATTTGAACCAATTTGAATATCTTTGGACATGGGTTCTATTGGTGTCCATGTAGGATGTATTTCATGTTCATACAAATGTGCATTATTTATTCTTGTGAGTTGACCACATTTGGGATTATTATATAATATCCATATGATTTCTTGTGAATTGAATACTTTAGTTGATCCTTGGAATATTCCATTTGCACCATTTACAAGACCATCATGTCTTGCATAATCTCCAACACATTCAACCAACATATCTTTCTTTACTTGAACCTTTAAATGTCATCATGTTATGAAGTTTGCATCATTTTGTAACTGAAATGATTGAGGACATGTATCATGATGTCTATCTTGTGCACACAATATGAACACATCCTTTTCACTTTGAAGAAAAGCCGATTCATTATGTTTTTGCTTTGCTTCATTTGTATAAAAAATATATGAAAATTTTGGATCATTTGGCAGTGTATGAAAACATTAATTATTTATGGTATCCACATATGATTACAATTGTGTAGCGGTTCGAAATTGGTTTAAGATGTTAATGAATTGTTCATCATTTTGGCACATGACTTGTTTCAATTCAGAACCTTTAATTTTTTCCATCCAAAAATTTGGAGCTAAAATATCGGTTGTTGTTTGCATTAATTTTGAAAACTCTTATTTCACGAACTAGTTGAACTTGATAATCCCTAATGATAATTACATCAAGATTTCCAAAGAATTTGATGTGAATACATTTGATTGATCTTAATCGAAGATCAAAATTTGAATATTCTTTTCCCTATTAATGAAATTTCATCTAATATTATTAATTGCAATTGGTCATATTTTTTAATTAAACTATCTAATCATTTTGAACTTAATGATGGTAAATCTTTTTAATTAAGTGGTATAGAAAAACTTGAATGAATTATAGTCTCATCAATGTTAAATGCTACTTTTCCAATATATGTTATGAGTCTTTTTTAAAAGATCTAAATGAGGATGTATATGATAAAAACGTATCAAAACTTGAATTAAAAGCATTAATGTGAAATTTTTATCTATACTAACACCTCTAATAATGAATAAATGAATTGGTTCATTTGGATTTTGTTTTTTTCTGTACATGACATCATCAAATATAAAACGTTGTTCATTATTCATTTTTTGAAGTAATGAATGGAATTCATGGGTAGGCATGATTTGGTCTTGAACATCAATATTGGTTGAATTAGGAATAATGGAGACACCTATACATAAGTTAATAATATATTCATTACAAATGTTATATGGTTCCACTTTAGTACAATCAGTAATATTTTGTGAAAAAACCCAATATCTACATCAGGAAATTTATCCATCCATATGTTAGTGTTTTTTTTTTGGCTAACTCAAGAGCTTGTCATTATATGTTTAATTCCCAATTTATTGTGTATGCATTATTATTATCAAATTATATAAAAATGTTTTTCTTAATAAATTGATTTGTATTTCATGTATGTTATATGCTACATTCCATGTGGAATGGTCACTTTTGAGAGTATGTTCATTGTCAAAGAAAGGAATAAATAATAATAATTGTTTTCTATAGTATTTTTTTAGGTCTCGATGTTCATTATAATGCACATAACAAATTATATGAGTTTTTTCCTTTTTTTTCCGAAGATTTACAATGTCATAATTTGCAACAAATTCAATGAGAGAAATGTTAGATAAATAGTTAGGTCTTTTGATGTATTTATCAATGATTAATGAACACATAATATATGTAGAATCCAAAAGAAGTGTTTTTATTGATGCAATATTTTTTAATACAAATGCACGTTCTTCTAATGGGGATGTATTAATGAATTTAAATGTTCTATATGCATGTTACAATGGCATAAACAACACAATATATGTAGCCAGTTGTGCTGACATTTGTTGAACATTAATAAAAACATTTCCCATCTTTTGAATTTGAGTATGTGTTTCAATTTTATTTTCATTACAACTAATAATTATATTTTTCAACTCTTTTGTCACCATTTTATCTATTTTTGTTAGATAAGACGTGCAATAACTAGCTACAACATAAGGGTCAAGTATGAATTGAACATCTGTGTTTGCTTGCCAAAGATTTCCAACATGAACACCAAAGGGATTTGTTCATATATCTTTATATAATTTTTGTAAAAAAATTGTTGGTTTTAAAAATTTTACTCATAATGCATTGATGTATGTTTCTTTATCAATAGAAAACAATTTTAGTAATGCACTAAATGACATAAATGTTGTTTGTAAATCAATTTTATTAAGTTCCTTGAATTATTTTTTGTTAATTTCACCTAAATGAACCTTTTTTGAAGGGGTTAAATATTCCATTGGGAATGGTTCAAGAATTTGTGTTTTTTCCATGGAAAATTAAATTGACAAATGGTTTGATTTTTCATCCTACAAGTCTTTTTGTGACCATGTGTTTGAGCTTCACGAAGATTGGGTGCTAATTTATTATCACATGATATATATTTGTCCACAAAGTTTTCAATTTCATTGTTTGAATCCAAACCATAAATTGGTGCATTTGCAACCCATAAAAGTTCATGGTCGTGTTGACTTCCATGATTTTGAAATTTTGTACAAATAAAAAAATTAATAAATGCCCTAAAACGGAATTATCTTTCATACACAATGTACAAAAAAATCTCATACAATGATCATAATATCATGCACATGTAATAGGATCACATCGTATAAGATCTACAACATGTTTGGGTTTTAATTTATCAAAAGGAATGTTAAGTCCTAAGTTTTTACTATTTAAGTCATATAAACATTTTAATAGAAGGAGCCATTTACTTTCAACACTAATTAATGTAACAAAAATTGTTGGGGACCTAATTGTCGAATCATTACAAATACATGTTTTCTTAATCAATTTATATAATTAGGTAAAGTATGTAGTCATGAAAGATCCATATATCTTAAATCAGAATGTAAAATAACATCCAAATTTGGTTTAGTTATGACATCACGTGTTTGAAGTTGACATCCAAGGAGTTTCCCTTTTCGTATGTGCACCCAAGATGACGAAATAATGGAATGAATCAATACTTTAATATCTTTAAAACACAAATTTGGTATATGTGTGGCAAAATTTTGATTTTTATGTAAGAGTTCCCATTAAACAATCATTTGATAAAACATTTTTATTCCTTGGTTGCTACAAGGTTAAAACAATGTAGGAAAGTTCAATTCTTCACAATGGGGATCTTGAAAAAGGCCCAATGGTTTGAAATCTTGGCCTGGTGCCATAGTTACAACATTTTCAAAATTATCATATATTTGTTCAGAAGATAATATGTTTTGCACCATTGTATCTGTCAATATGTCTTCTTGTTCCTCTTCAAATCTATCTTCATTACTATGGTCACATGATTCATCATCATTTATGTCATAAGAAACATTAGTATTGATTTGCATTGATAATGTGAACATATCAAACCATTGTGGATGAATTGCTATTTTAGAATTATCAGATAATGGTGTGTTGAAAAGATCATGTAATGCCAACATAATGAACTTTGGATGGACATTACATGTTAAATATGTTGATTTATATTCCATTTGTCTTTTTAATGATAGAACAATTGTTGCTTCATCATGAGGAAGACGAAGAAATATTGATTGAGTAAAATTGATATTGGATGGAACATTTATAATACTTCCTTTTATGTTATATTGTCCATAACCTTGGAATTGCCAAATTTGAACAAATGTTAAATGAGGTGATACTAATTGTTCTTCTAACTTATTTAATTTTTTATATAAAATCTATGTAATTGTTTAATTTATTATTTGTAGGAACTAAAAGCTTTGGTGTTTTATTTTTATTATAAAAATAATAACAACTTTTACACAATGATGGATTTTTTTTCTTGAGGTGGAACATGTAAAGAATATGTTTAAGTCATGTATTTTAATATTTTTCTTATTTAAAAAAAAAGAAAAATCGATGACAACACACACATGGATGAATGGGTGTATCTAATAATTGTTGAAAATATGATGAGGTGAAGGATTTTCCAATGTTGTCAAAATATTTTCTTGTATTATATTTGAAGTCAATGTATTATGAACATTAGTAGTTGAAGATGGTTGTTCAATGTGCAATGGTTCCATAGGGCTATTGCATGTCAATATGTCAAATTGTGAATTTTCATGTGAATGTTGTTCATGAAAATGTGAGTAATTCAAGAAATTAACAATAGTTGAAGATAACACAATTAATGAGGTTTGAAGTTGAAGATGGAAGCAATTGCAAAGGTATGTAGTAATGGAAACAAAAGTAATTCAAAAGTTTGGAACAATTGAAATCATGTAATAGATTTTGATGGATGAAAACCTATAGCAGGACAAAGGCAATCAAAAGGGTGAACTTACAATCTTATGAATCTTTGATGCAGCTAAAATCGATGATCATGGTGCCAAACAACTCCGTTCAAGTTATGTTTTGTGTTCACCTTTATAAAATTATAGAAATCTTTGAACTTTGATGCTTGAATTCCTTGCAAGTTCTTTATTATGAACTCCTCAAACTTTGTTACTTGCATGAGCTTATGTGATGTTTCATGCTTTGAACAACATTATCACTCATCTATTTTATGTTTTTGGTTTTGCACAAGCTTTTTGCTCCTTTTATACCCTTCCTTTTGCAAGTGTGATGTCTACCATTTTAGTTTGTTCTTACATTTGTGAGAACTAATAACTTGAAAATCAATTGAAATTAAATTTTATTTTTTTTAATACTTCAGACGGTTTTCATAAAACTTTTCAAAAATAAAAGAATCAAGATAGTTTTTACAACTTCATAAGAAAATGAGAATTGTGGGTTTCTCATGAAAAATGTGAGAACCATCCAACACTAGTTAACATTTGATGCCAATGAAGATGTCATCTTATTTTGAATGTTAATTAACATTCCATATGTGAGTTTGAAAAAAATAGAATTTATAACCTTGAATTAAAACAGATTTTTAATTAAGTGTGAATGGTCCTTAAGTATTGTAGTACACAGGTAGCTAATTTAACACAAGTTTATCAAATAATTAATTAATTTTGAAAATTCTACATCAAGAATTTGATGTTCTTAAATATTTCAAAAGATTCTTCACTTTCGTTCCAAATCAAGAAAAAAAAGACCCAATTCTTCTTTTTTAATTTTTTTTTGATCATGGCCACTCAAGAGAGAACAAGCAAAACTTTAAACCTCAATAAATTATGGAAAGTGCATCCAAAGCTTTTTCAATCTGGAATTGCAACCCTAAACCCTAAACTTACGATAGTTGAAGCAACAAGACAACATAATAGACACCCATGTGAAGTTTGCTCCATTTTCAGTCCTTTTGTCAATCCTACATAACATGAAGATGGTGAAGCTTTCTTTACAATCGCATTAGAGAACTCCCTTTGCAAAAAAAAGTTCCAGACAGGTGTGCCCACAAATGTAATAACCGTGCACACTTACATGGGGCATTGGTGTCTTGGTGGTTTACCTACATTGACATGCAAACAATTTCTTCACAGATGTTCCTCACAACAGATTAAATCCATAAATTATTGAAACTCACCCATCTTCTCAAATGCATAATAATCACATTCAATGAATGAAAAGCTTGCAGTCTTTCACTGCCCACCATTGTTCAGGTGTTCCAGGGGGCATGAAGCAATGCTGAGTTTCGGCTCACCTTTTACAATTTTGTCTCTTGTGGAATTTGTCTCTCGTAGATATCTTGTTTAGAGATGGCTCCGGGAGATGACAGCATCAGGTTTCTTCAACAAATGGGGCTGTGGGAAGTTCAGCCCAGGAGAGACAGACAGTGCAGAGTTTTTCTTCAGCTAATCGCAAGTGAAGTTGTCCTCTGTCTTGAGCTGCAGATCAACTCTAAGGAACACTGGTCCGTTGATGGTGAGGTTCCACCGTGGGAAGTTGAAGCCCCGCTCAATGAACCAGCCAGAGAAAAAGTCGGAGAACACAATGCATGTCCCTGTAGCTTCAGACACCTTCAGATCAAAGGATCCACTTGTTTTGGTGTCGTAGTTTTGTGAGTAATCTCGCTTCATTGCTACTGTGTATTCCACAAACCTCCTGTCAGGCAGTTTCCAGGGAGATTCGCAAGAGGGCACCAGCACCAGGTTGATAAAGCACGTCAGATGCTGGTTGTAGCTAGTCTTGACTTGGCTGTGGTAAGCTTCGAGATGGAATGTGTATTGGTCACAAAGGTGGAAAGTGCGAGACTGAAAGCTCTGGCCTGTACAGATTACCAGTTCAAGGGGGAACTCAAAAAATACTTGGCAGCTGCCATCAGGATGCTTCACCTTGAATGTCTTCGAGTTTCCCCAAAAGTTCTCCAGGATTATGGTGTTGCGGGGCCTGTACCGATTGTGGTTTGTCTTCTTCCACAGCATCTGCTGCTGGCGTGAGTGTGTATAGCTCTTGAATTTCAGGGCCTCCATCACAAGCGCCTGCAGAGAAAGAATTCAACAACTTGTCAAGTGGGTGGGGGTGATTATTACCATCACGACACAATGCCACAGACATCCACCAGACCCTGACAACACTTGTAGTTGCAACCTGATTGCTCAGTGTATGCATAGGTGTCCATCAGGTTGTCAAGGCAGGTGTGGATTCAAAGACTTTGCCAAGAAAAACAACAATAATCCATTGAAAAAACCTCACCTGGCATGCCTCACTCTGCATATGTGGGTTTGTAGAAACAACATCGATGAGAAAGTCACCCGTCATCCAAGGGAACCGGATCACCTCCACAACCTCTACTGCTACTTCTTGTTTCTGCTCTGCTGTACAACAGTTCACTTCCAGCCAATCAAGCACAATCTGAAACACTTCTTCCTCGTATGTAACCATAAGGGCGTCACTATCAAGAACCACCTTGACACCCTCGATGGAGAGGGACAGAAAGTCTCCTTTCTTCATTGCAATGTCCTGAAACCAACATGAGCAACACAGGACAGGACTAAAATCACAGAGATATATCCAATGTCCATTTCACAGAAACAAAAGAACTTTTACCTGATTCTGAATACTAAACACCACGAGTTCTTTCTCAAGGAATTTGGCTTTTGCAAATAAGATCACTAAGAATAGCCAGAAAAGACTACAAGTGCAGAAACAGTACAAAAGGGTATTGTGAGCAACAAACCAAAAGCTGAACTGGAGAAGAAATTGACGGATTTGTGAGGGGAATTCATGCCTGAAACTGCTGGGCAAGGTAGGTGCGACATTGCTCCACAACTGGTTGCACAGCACGATCAGATTTCAGAGATTCCGGCAACCCTAAAAGAAGCAAACAGCCATTTAGAGTGCTCGGGAACTGCTTCAACACTTTTGCCAAGGGCTCCATACAGGAAGAGATTGCAAAGCGATCTGCCAAGCAAAGGAGTGTGATCGTAGCCTCTGCATCAATCGGTTCCCCCAATCGGCCCGTGTACATATAGCGTATCAGCTCCTGGATTCCCACCTTCTCTGCAGGACACAATGAAACCACAGGCAATGCTCACAAGTACACAAAAGATCTCAGAGATTCCAGATCTACTAAAATTCCACAAGAGCAGCAGTGATTCAAACCACCCAACCCAACACAGTTTTCCCATTTGCATTGATCATCTTTCTGGCTGCAGGAATCATCAGGGTTGTACAAAGCGTTTCTTGAAAAAGAATTTATGTTTCTGCAATCCCTAATCCAGTGATCTGAACAACACAAAAACAGAGATAGAATTTTTTTTGAGGATCCAGCCAGCCAGCCAATAGTAATGACAGAGAAGGAAAAATTGGATCTTTTCTTTTTTTCAATTTCAAAAAAAGAAAAGAAAAGTGCTAGAGATCTTCACCTTCTTCAGTAACCTGGACAGTGGCAGATTCGGAATTTGACTCAATCATGCCATTGGAGAAAAGGCGCATGAAATAATTGGAGTGTGCTGCAAGAATGACTGAGCTCACATGAACCTTCTCTATCACTGGCTTCTGTGCAGCAGCAGCCACCACCATTTGGTCCCCATTTTCCTCTCCATTGTTGCTTCCTCCCAGTGCCACCTGCATTCTCAATCCCAAGAAAGAAAAAAAACACACACACACATACACACACACATCATCATCTCATCATCATCAATCATCCTGCAACAAAAGACTACAAAAAGATTTCCTGCAACACACATTGAGTCTTTTCTGAAAGCAGCAAAACAGCAAAAAAATTAGGTCAAAAGTTTCCTGACAGGTCTAACTGATGTTTCTGGGCTTCTATTCAACTTCCATTTTCACTCCATCACACTACTCTCTAGAACTTCTAAAGACCAAAAAAAAAAAAAAAAAAAAAACAGAACTGTAGAAGATCAGTGGAATAGGCACCTGTGACAACGACGACGACGACGACGACGACGACGACGATGTTGATGATGATGATGATGCAGAAGGAGGTGCTTGTGCACTGGGAATCACTTCCAAGTTCAAAATGCGGTCGGAGAAGACAGGATTATCAAAAGCAAACTCAAAGTTCAACATCCTTTCTCTCTGTGTCTCTGTGTGTGTCTCTCTCTGTTTGTCCCTTATCCCGCCACCACCCAACAACAGACACAATTGGCTATACCCAACAACAACCCATTTCAGCTTCTTCAACTACTTCAGCTTCTTCTTCAACTCCTTCAGCTTCTTCTTCTTCTTCTTCTTCACCTCCTCACTCTACGGAAGCGTCATTTGACAGGCATTCTTTAGGTCGCCTGGAAACATCCCCACAAGCCAGACAACAAGCACAACCTCACCCATCACACTTGCGGGGGCCCTCTCCGTCTCTCTCTCTCTCACTCTGTCTCTCTCTCTACACAAGGAAAACGGAAGATTCTTAACACAGTTTCACAATTTTTTTGTTCTGGATAAAATCGAATTCTGTGAACTAAAACTTGCAACACACAAATGCGAATTCCGCGAGCATTTCGGAGATGGAAATCGGGATGCAACGAGCGAAGAGCGAGCAGAGAGCTCGAGGATCCCGCACACAAGGGGGACTCGGACTGCCGTCGGCTGGGACCACGGCCGGGTCGGGTCGGGTCGGGTCGTCCGCATGGGAAGGGGACGGAAACAACGGGTGAAAAGGTTGGAACCCGTCCTTCCTAATCAATACCCAAAATGGTTCCTTTCTTTTACCTAAATTGGTATTTCTTTTCTTCCCCCAGTTGTAGACTCTTCTTTTATGTACCTACCTATTGTACCTAGTACCTACCTCATGTACCTAGTACCTACCACCTTAGGTACCCTACCCTCCTTCCTATTTACCTACCCATTAGTGCCAAATGGTTATTTTCTTTTTTTAAAAATCCTATAATGGTTTTTTTTTCCCCTTTTTCCTCTAATTTTTAATTTTAAAAAAAAATCTATCCAAGGACCACCACCATATATGTACTCTCCTTCCTATACCCTTAAATGGTTCTTTTCTTTTACATATATTATATTTTTTTATAATTAAAAAACCTAGTATTAAATTTTATAATTTTCTAAAATCTAAGCACCATGTGGTGTTTTTTTCCCATGATAATAATAATAATAATAATAATAATAATAATAATAGGTATAACAACAATAATAAATTAGTGAGGTGAATTAAAAGGCCATCATCATGCCATGATATTTAGGTCATTTTAAAGCTTTCCTTTCCAACCTTTCCAAGGTGGAATGTGATATGGCTTTGATTATTTAATATTTTAGAAGGTTTTTTTTAAAAAATTGAATATTTTTGTACATATAAATTTTCTTTGATAGAAATTAAGGAAATGTCTTTCTTAATGTATGGAGGTAAAATTGTGGAAAAGGGTGTGTTGCAAAGCATAATTGTTGAGGACTAAAATATTGATATCAATTTTGTTATTTAAATGTGGTTTTTTGTATTTTATCCACGTTGTTATTTGATTGTGTTGTAAGTAAATCAACAATCATGGGTTCAACAATTGAGGCATTTTCAATAAGTTTCAAGATTTTTAATGGGTTGATATGTATAACACAAGTTTTTTAATTTGGCAATTGAGAGTGTTTAAATAATTTTCCACCTTATAACAAATCCCATAAGACAACTTATTTTATTGCAATATATCACCAAAATGTGAAATAAAAATTTGAGAACATGATTCAAATTGGTGTTACTAGAGTTTTTTTTTCAAAAAATTAATTATTTCAACCATATTTGTTGAACATGACTTATAGGTACAATAATAAAACATACTTGACCTTGTGGACCTCATTTGTACACATTGAAATTAAAAAATTTATTGACCTTTTTATTGTACGTGGACAAAACATTTGATATACATAAGACTAATACATAATTTTTTTAAAAAAAGTTCAACAATCTTAAGCTATTTCACACACTTTTCAAATGGTGATAACCATGGTTACAATAAGTAAGTAAATGTATAAATGATGCATTCATCAATTCATTTGATGGATGACACGTTCACTACGATGAAAATGATGAACAAAATCAAGTATTCTTTTTGTTCAAGCAACAATAACAAATTAAAAAATTATCGTATTTTTAGTAAAATGCAAAACCCAAGGTTAGGGTCACAACTTCACATGTGTTTTGTTTATTTTATGAAGTCAAATTGTAATGGGATTTCATGCCAATTTGAAAGTCAAGACAAATGCATCACTTATTGTAATCAAGTTTCTACCATGGAAGTAAATAAACATCATTCTAGTCAAGCTTTTGTACTTGGTTCTTGTGATGTGTTAAACTTGGGCTTTCTTCAAACCCACACGTTTTCACTTTCTTTTATTGTCGTTCTCACTTCTCTTCGTCATTGATTTGAATTTTAAACATTGTGTACTTGTTTAATGTACACAATGAATGAGTTTATTGGTTTTTGAAAATCGCTTTTGTGTATTGTAAGATTTATGACAAAATTTTCAAAACAAAGGCAAATTTGCTCACACAACATGTGCATGAAAGTGAAAAATTGAATAACCTTTCTTGAAAGAGTTTCGATTGATTGTGAATGAAAAAAAACTAAAAAAGATTTCATACGTGACAATAAAATAATAAAAAATGAGAATAACTAATATGCATTTTACAATGAAGAAAGAAGATTTGCAAACAATGAAAATGATTCAAACCCATAATGATTCTTTCAAGTTCAAAGTTGAAAATTTTAAAAATTGAACGGTGGATTCTATTTCATTAATTGATTTCTTGCATGTTTTTTCGTTTATTATTTTATTTATAGAATCTTTAAAAATGGTTATGTTGAGTTTAAAACAATTATGCGTATTGTAAAACATGAACCAAATATTTCAAATTTGAGACAAACAACTCTGATATACACAAGAAAAAACATTGAATGTATCTTTCAAATCAATTGATCAACAAATTTTTAATGGAAATTGAAATTTGTCTTGAAGAGTTGAACTCCACAAATTTGTAATAATTTTGTTTATAATTAAAATTAATAATGTAATTCAATTTTGTTTTGTTGTGTTATCAACATTTGAGTTTTCTTCGTTTTT
>Ga0209611_10006974_pt1 | contig 18250 bp, 14 predicted proteins | sample S1TSphgellanicum_3_FD_187693 | JGI IMG/M metagenome (GOLD analysis project Ga0209611, IMG submission 187693) | Host-associated microbial communities from peat moss isolated from Minnesota, USA - S1T2_Fc - Sphagnum magellanicum MG (SPAdes) (version 2) | ecosystem: Host-associated > Plants > Peat...
GCTGGGCCACATTTTGTCAATGCACGTGAGGTTGCTGGTGGAGAAGTTGAGCGTATTTATAGCCACTGTAGCTGCTGATGCTGCAAGCACTGCACCACTAGTCCCACATCCTTGATCCATATAACCTGTTGCTGCTGCTGCTGCTGCTGCTGTGTGAGGCAGAAGAAGAAGATGATGCGATGATATAAGCACTACGAGCAGGGCTGCAAACATCATCAGGAGCTCATGTAAACCTTGATCTGCAATAGTAATATTATTCCACCTTGATCCAGTACCTCCAACAGCAGCAGAAGTTCCCATATTGGCGGTTCTCTGCACTTCTCTCTCTCTCTCTCTCTCTCTAGTCTCTCTCCCTCCCTCTCTATAAGGACTCTACTAGTTCACAGCCACATGCAAAATTTATTCTAAAAGAAAAGAAAAAACAGAAACACCCACAAAAACAAAAACAAAACAAAACCTTGGACTTGGTGATGAAGAGCTTTTCAAAAGCCTTGGGAGAGAGATCATAAATTAATTGCCAGACTGAAAACTCTATAACAGCTTCAGCTGTGGTCTCAACTGTGAACTTTCTGTAAAAAACTGACTCTTCCTCTGATTCTGAGTTTTTTTTCTCAATCACTGCAACATACATGCAAGCAAGCAAGCAAGCAAGCAATCAAGCAGGAGGAGGGAGGAGCCGCACTAGTGAGGAAGTGGGAAAATTTCTTGTGTAGGATAGAATCTGCTAGTTTGTGCTAGTGGGGGAACTGGCTATCTTTTGAACTAGCAGATTCAAGGCTGCAAGGTTTGGTACAGTGTTGGGCGGGTACTCGGGTTTGGAGGATAAGAACTGCTGGTTCCGGTTCCAGTTCCAGTTAGTAAAAACCGAACTGGAACTGGGTCTGAGTTTTGGAACCAGTTCTAGACCTGGAACTGGGTCCGAGTTTTGGAAATCAGTTCTAGAACTGGAACTGGGTCTGATTATTGGAACCGGTTCTAGAACAAATTCCTGGTTCCACTTCTGTGTGGAATTGAAACCGAAACTGGAACCGATGATTTTTGAATTCTTTTTTGAGGAAAAAATTAGACTAAAACTGGTGGGACTAACCGGAGGTTAACTGGCAGTTAGTTAACTGGAGGTTCCAGTTTGGGTTACACAGAACTGGACCAAAACTGGTTCTGATTTTCAGAAACTGGAACCAGTAGCTAACTGGCAGTATGTTTTTCTGGCGAAATTGAGCTATTTTTCGACAAAGAAATTGGTAAACTTTTGGAATTTTTTCTTATTCTAGTGCAACTTCGATTAATTTTGCTATTTTTTTGTTAAATTTCGCCAAAATTTCGATATGAAAAAGAAAAAAACACTGGTAGCCAGAACTGGAATCTGTTGTTTTGAAGAACTGGACCTGGAACCAGAAATTATTTTTTTGGGGGGAAGAACCGGAACAAAACCCGAACCCGAGGTTTTTGGTAAAACTCAAGAACCGCCCAACCCTGGTTTGGCACTGGTTTGGTACTCCTCGCCTCTGGTATAGAATACAGCAAAGCAAAGGTGACAGAAGGGGGGTAGTGGAAAATCCTTTCTTGGACTGTGTGGGAGGAGGGCAGAGAAGGGTGGCAGAAAGGGTGGCAGAATTTGCAGTACATTGTGGTCTGGAGTGGCCTGGCAGATTATGTACAACAAAGTATTATTATTATTATTATTTACCTTGAGACTTGCATTACAACACTTGTGTGCTATGTTTGTTTTTGCCACTTTTTTGTGCATTTTTCTTATACCCTAAATGAAGTTCCCTACAAGGCATTCAATACAACAATCTCAAATTGTATTTTCCATCTTTTTTTGGGGTGTTTTTTAAGGTCTAAATGAATTTCCCCTTGAGTGTTACATTACACCACTCCATCATGCCTACATTTTATTTTTCAAAAAAATTGGGTTTTTGTAAACCCAAATGAAGTTTCCCTTGGGACTTTAATTACAACACTTCTTCCTAAATTTGATTTGATTTTTCAAAAGTTTTGGCTTTTTATAAAACCCAAATGAATTTTCCCTTGGGACTTTAATTACAACACTTGGTCCCTAAATTTGATTTTTTTAAACAAAAAGAAGGCTTCTTTTGGACAAAAAATGATGTTCCCCTTCAGACTTACATTGCAACATTCCCTTCATTAATTTTCCAATTTTTTCTAGGGTTACCCCAAAAAAAAAAAAACCACTGTACAAACTTCCCCTCATAAAGCACCGGTGGCAGAAATTTTTCAGTGTATTTAGAGGGCACATTATGTAGCAGAATCTGTCGTCTACAAACGGTGGAGCATTCCACAAATTGGAATGCCCCACTTTTCCCTTGATCCCCAGCGGGTATTACAGGGAAAATAAATAAATAAATTCTGCTGGTGCTTTATGCAGGGTAATGCCCTTGGAAGTGTGGGGGGCCATTCCCGAAATAAGCACCACTCGGCTCGGCTCGGCTCCACCTCGGGCAGGCACTTCTTTCAGGAACCCAGAAACCAATCATTTTGCCTTCTCAGAAATTCAAATAGTACTGGTTTTCCAGTCAAGGACAGGTTTTCCAAATTTTTTTTTAAATTTGAAAATTAAACCCCCACCGCCGCCCCCCCCCCCCCAAGTCTGGCAAGAATCCGTTGTTGCCGCCACATTCGGAACAATTTACGTAAGTACATTTTGGGGGACCCCAGGGGGGGGGAACGGAAGTGGTCATTGCCGGAGCTAGGAGCCAGAATCTGCCAAACCCTGCCACCTCCGTGACTTTAACAGCTGTTAGTTCTTACAAAATTGGCAAGGCTTGCCGACTTGGTGTACGGAATCAGCACCTGTTTTGCAGATTAGGTACACAGAATCGGCACCCATTCTGAGTGGCCGATTCCGCATGAGAATTTAGTTGATCAAAAGGAAGAATAAGATCTAACAGCTGTTTGTGGCAGAATCATTTTCTCATGCCACCCAGGTCAGTTTTTTTTATAAATTTATTTAATTTATTATTTAAAAAATTAAAAATTAAACTTTTAATATAAATTTATTTAATTTTAAATTTTATTTGTAATACTTTTTTAAAAATTAATTAATTAATTTATTATTATTATTATTTGGGTGCGAAAGTCTGTCAAATTGCAATAATATATATTTTCAAGTTTGAAAAAATTTAGTGTTTATTGAGTTTTTTATTGTCCAAATTCCAAAAAAATCTTAGAAAAAGAAAGTTTGCTGGATTCTATTTATCCTAAGTTGCAGTCACGTAGACAAAAATATAGAAGGATGCTAGAAAATTTTTTACTTTCATATTTTCTTATTGCCAAATCTGGCTAAACTGTCTGATGGATGATTGCCACTTCAGCTACATAAAATTATTTTGAAAAAAAACCCCGAATATTGCCACCTATCAAGGTTGGTGATTTTCCAGTTCTATCAAGAACCGGAATGGACTGAATGTGCAGATTACAATCTTGTATGGTCCATTCTGTCATATGTTCTGATCAATGGCTCAGATGTCGGCATTGAGGTTAGATGAAAATAATATCAACACTAGCTGGGTTATGTACTGAAATTAGGGTTTTCAAAATTTCTTGGAAAGGTTTGATAATGGATGAAAATGAAATTTGTTGAAAAAGTGAAGAAAGATGGAAATTTGAATGAACTCGAGCAATTGAGAGAAGGGATGAACTTTGAGAGCTTTATTCAATTTTGTGATGTTGCCACACTATCAATCATCCATGAGGAGATTTAGCCATGTTCGGCTATAGACCAGTTATGGAAATAGAAATTTATTAAAATCCTTTTATATCTTGGTTACTTGCTTGAACAATGGCATTTTTTCAGATTTTGTTCAAATTTGTTTTTGAAAAAAAGAATATTTGATAAAATGTTACATTTTGGAAAACAAATTGCCCCCAAAAAAACGATATATGAGACATTGGATAAAATTGAGGAAAATTTACTAACAATGATTCATTAAAGCTTGGTTGGGTAGAATGATTATAGGGTTTCATAGTATTTCATATTGCCAAATTTTAACTCAAAATACGTTTAGCCCCTTGCTAGTAAAGAGTTATGGAAATGTGTCTTTTTGGATTTGTGTCTTTTTTTAAAAAAAATCTTCCGACACCGTATTCATGAATATATTTTCAATACATTCTCCACCATTTTGTTTTCAGCTGAATTTGAATTGAATTGAATCTTAATCGAATTATTGAATTAAATTTAGTTGAATTGAAATTCAACTCAATTTGATCCAATTCCAAATAATGTAGTTGAATTCAATTTAGGAATTTGAATCCAATTCAACATGCATGCAATTCAATATTTTCGTCTGAAGGGAACTTATTTTTCATAAAATTAGTTTTATTTTCATCAACTGAATTAATTCATTGTCATTAGTAGTGTGCATGCAACAACTTAAAGCCCAAGTGAGATAATGGATATACTTGAAGAAGTTTTGAAACATTGAATTCAAGAAAATTTAACCCCTACACATAAGGACGATGAGATTTAAGCCCATGTTGGGCTTGTTTAATGCTTAAGGGTTAACTAGGAAGTTGATAAAATTGGATAGTGGATGAACTTGGGGAAGTTTGAAATGGCAAGACTTAAGGATTTGAATTCAAGATAGTTGAAGAAGTTGGATAGTGCATGAAATTGGGGATATTGATGTAAGTGAAAACATTAAATGAATCCCAACTAATTCCACTTTGATTCATTGTCCATGTTTCATGACTTTTCCAAATTCTTTTTTTCTCACCTTACATGGGGTTCATCCATTTTTCAAAATTTTCAACATTTTTAACCTTTGCTTTAACAACATTGAACTTGATTAAAGTCACATTGAATTCATTGCATCTATTTAATACTTGCCAAACTCTACTCCACATTACATTTATCTATTAAAGAAGGTAGTTTGTTTTGTGTTGTTTTGTCATGATGAAATTTCCCAAATCATCATATCTTTCATCATGTTCTTGGTATTTGAAAACCTTTAATGTGTAAGGTGCATTGAGGTGATTTCATAATGTTGTGGAAAATATTGAGTATTCAATATTTTTTATAAATATAATTAATTAAATTTTTTTTTCACAATTGGGCTTGGTCGCTAGGGTCTTGTTCATAATCGAAGCAATTACATAGTCTTGTTCACACTTGTTGACACACCCCCAGGCTCCTTAATGGACTCAAATGTGAATCCAGATTAAAGACAGTGGGAAAGCAAGGAATCGAAACATGCTCCTTGGCTCGCAGCACTTTGGGGGTAGAGGGGCGTGCTAAAGCTCTGGGGTGGACTAAAAAGAATGACAAGCACTTAAGCACTCACTCGGATCTGCACAAACCAAACAACAAGTTGGTTAATGCATAGTTGAAGCACTTTTGGTGCTAGGACGAGCCATGGGCAAACTCAGACTCATAAGATTCACCACGGCCTGAACTTGGGGGAAGCCACCACCTTCCCCCTTATAGTATACTTTGTGCCTCTGCACGAGGCCCACATCCAAATGGCTTTTTGTCTCGGAACTTCCAAGTGGGAGTCCCGAAATTGCCAAAATTGAAACTTTCGCGACTTTGGATCCCCATAACTTTGTGTGCAAACCTCCGATCACAATGAGGTCTGAAGCAAAGTTCTAGCCTTCGTTGAGAGCTTTCCAACGGTATGTTGCAAACCACTTGCACGCAAGGAAATCTGGTCGATTCTCAACTATTAGTGGTTAGAAGTCAAATTGCCAATTTGATTCCCAGCCTTTCTTTTGGCCATAACTTGTGTTTTAGATGTCCAAATTGGTGATGCAAGCCCATTTTAGACATTGAAGTTTCAATAGCTTTCTAATGATATAAAGAACTCTTCAAATTGATGAGTTTTGACCCCTGCAATCACTCCCTAAAAATTCCCGAGTCCTTCGGGACTCTAACTCCCCAAGTGGGAGTTGCCTTGGGAGTGTGAGGGTTCATTCTCTCACACTCTCCTGCACTCCCGGGAGTATAAAATGTGCCTCCCGGGTCTCCCTCTTGTCTCACCCTCTTATAAGCCCTTGACTTGATCACGAACCCAAGGTTAGGGTTACGACACTTGCTACATTAATCTTGATAGAATTATATGTTAGGGGTAGAAATTGTTTTAGCCAAGTTAGCCATATAGGCTTCCTAATAACTAGTTAGATACTAGTGGCAAGGAAAATGTACTATCTTTTAGTTTAACTAGGGGGTGAAACAAATGGGTTAGATAGCCTATAAAAATGGGTGATTAATATTTGTTGACCTATCATCTAGGGGATTTCTAACGAAAATATAAGATAAAAGCTTATTTTTTAAGGAGTAATGTGGGCTTTGTGTGGTCCATGGGGATAAGGGGTGAAGGAGGAGAAGGCTTTTCATTCTTTTGATTATGTGAGTATTGTATGGAATTTTGGAAGAATATAAGGGAAAATGTTATATGACCTCGGAGTATGTAAAGATTATAGAAGGTGTGAGTATTATGTGGTGGCATTTTTTTTTATTGTTTATTTTCTTTTATTTTGCCCTACTTTCCAATTAGTATCATAATAGTTTAGTATAGTTTGATGTAAAATACTATAGTTCTAATTTGATTTGATTTTACTTAGTTGTGATATACATAAAGTTAACTCTCTAGATATGGAACTCTTTGGAAGGTAGATATTGGAGGATGGTAGGGTTATCATGCGTTCCTATGTTGATGCTTACAACCCTCATTGATAACACACACAAACAAACAACATAATAGAATCCTAATTTAATGCCTACCATCCAAACCAAAATAAACTCATCTACAATTGAGTAGGAATCCAAATTCAAAACACAAAATAAAGATCAAAACCCAAAAAACCATGTGCAAATGAAAATTCCATAACATAAAATAAATGTAAAGCAAACAAAGCACATTGTGCTTTGGAATTTCAAATCACCAAACATGAAACATTTGGAAACTTGTTCACATTGGGGGTTCTAAGGTAACTTACCATAATTTATCTATAGTAACTAGGATGTAAATAATAATTAAAATAAAATTCATCACATTTATCATGCATTATTATATTGTCAACACCTACAACCTTTGTTGTCAACTCATAGAAACCAAGCAACATAATCCCATCCTAACCTAATGCCTATTATCAAAACCGCCCCTTTATATAGGGCTAAGGTCCTCATAAACCAGATAGTAATAGGGAAATTTTATTTGCAAAATCCCCCACAAATGAATGGACCTTGGTTATAAATTGCAAGGATTAGTAGGCTAGGTGCAAATGTGAGTCCCATTGTTAGAAGTTTGACTACAATCCCCCAAAGCTTTAGCCAAATGTGAACCACCTTGGAAAAAACTAAAGGCACTTCTGACTATCCAACTACAAAAATAAAAGCTTAGGTTTGTTGGAAGCCCATTTGGACACAGTTTGAAATGCACCTTTACAAGTTGCTTGAAAATAGTTGGACCATCCATGTCCAATCAAGAACACTACACATAACCACATGTAAAAAAAATGAACATATTGGATTTTAACATTACTAGAAGATCAAAATAATATATGCATCAACTTAGTTGCACAAAGGTACTATATGTTGAGGTAAAGAAACTTGGTACGATTACAAAAAAGTGGCACACATGGACATTCACATGAAGCAATGTAAGATCACATACCTTGACTTTCATTTTTGTTTTTAGTGTTATGTTTTTTTGTTTGTACCCAGAGAAACTAGGTTACCTCCAAACTCAGAAGGACTCCCAACTAATAATTTCATAACTTCCTTCCTTTTGTTTGATCCTTTTGGGACGACCTTGAATTGCCAAATATTGTGTAACATCCTTAATTGAACCTTTTGTCGTTGTTACTCTCTTAGGGAAATTGTTAAGAATTATTGTAGATTTTTTCTTAAGTTGGCTTGGATTTTCTTCAATTTTAGAAATGTCTATTGCTATTTTGCCATTATAATTTGGCAACATTTGGTCATTTTGAAGTTGTTCAAATTGGTCCATCATGAGCATCAAGGTGCTTAATTTCTACTTGACCTACAACATTGGGTTCTTCTAGCACCTCACCTTGGTGTATGCAGCTTGATGGTTGTTCCACCAATTCAACTTGAGGAAGATCAACCTTAGAGGAAAGTGGCTCAATGTTGCATTCTTTGTTGGTAGATTCAAAGGCCTCCTCACTAAGTGACATAGTCCCACTACTTTGTACTAACAGTGGTATAAGCTTGACTATTGGATGTCATATGTGATGCACTTTTTGGCAAGCTTTCATGAGGGGTGTTTATTACATCCAACAAATTGAACTCCTCTTCACTAGAGGTCTCATTCTCAAAGTTGAAATTTGGTTTTTTGGAGCCACATATCTCCATCCTCGCATTTGCAATTGTAGTATGTATAATAGGCACTTATTTGCTTATCTTCTTTTGTTCCACATGTGGAATGATTGCCGAGTTGAATGCATGGGCAAGGCCCATTGGTTTTAGATGAGTTGTAACTTGAATTGGGGTGCTTTTCAGACAAGATATGAAGTTGTGGTGGATAGGGCACAACGAGACATCATGTGCACAATTGCTACATATTCCATTATGTCCACAAGGTTGAAACCAACAAATTGAAACAAAACCCAACCTTTCAAGAACATCACATAATTCCATGCAAAATTATAAATTCCATGTCATGATAGTTATTTAATTGTCACCTACTTACATAATCCAAGGACACTTATGGTTGAATTAAAATGTGAAAATGTTTTCCAAGTGGGCAAGTAGATGAAAAGACAACATTTCAACCCTAGACCTTTATGGAGGATTGGCCTTCTCAAATGGACTTTCTATACTCATCAAGTAATAATTATATAATTGATGTTGATTATCTTAGGGACTATTTGTAGTAGTAGGTCATACCTATATTAGGTACCATACTAGGTAACTAAATCCTTAATATGTAATAAGTATATAGCTATTCATTAGGTAGGTACCCATTAAGGTTAACATTTATTTTAGCTAGTAGGTACCTACCTATTAGCTATTAACACACACACACACACATGTGTGACTATATCTCACCTAAATTAGTATAACATAGGTATATATTATTATTATCTATAAATTATAAAACCATTATTCACTAAGAAAATTATGTTTTATAATTAAAATGATTTCATATAATTAATGTTCAATTATAAATACGATTCATATTAAAATTAATTTATATTAATATTTTAATTGATTACATGCAATAGATTTTTATGTATTAATGTATGTAAATATTTATTATTATTATTATGCGCAATATTAACTATCATATTTACAATTAATGTTTGGCAAGATATCGTAAGTTGAATATTTATTTAGAAATATAATTATGTATTGTTTTATATTATCACTACCATCCATTATATAATTAACTATAAATAACGAGTTGAGTTATAATTGAATATTTAATGAATATTAGTAATATTATTTTACATTTTTAGTTAAATAATTATACTTAATATCCAGCAAGATAAAATATAGTACTATCAACATTAGTAGTTATTATTATTATCATAAATATTTAATATTTATGATAATAATTTTTCTTATTTATTAGATTTTTTATGTTTAATATTTAGTAAGTTAGTAGGTAAAACAAACAAGTTGACAAGATAAGTTGACATGATGAAAGATTATAAGTTGATTGGGCAAGTCAAATGTTCAAATTGCGAATGTCTCAAGATTTAACAACAAATTAATGATGATTATATTTTTCCTCTGTCACAATAAACAACATTTGGGAAAGAAGAATTGTGAAAGTTTAGTCATGACTTGTTTTGCAATAGGTTGCAAAGGATGTGATGACAAACAAAGGTGAAACAAAAGAAGTTATATATGAAAGAGGTTGTGGCAACAAGTGTGAATATTGACAAGATTTCTCACAACAATGATCAAACCAAGGTATGCATGAAGTATGACAAAATATTTATATTCTTTCCAAATATTAAAAAAAATATATAGTTTTAGGTTTAAGGTTACCCTTATGTTCCTTTCATCATTGCTTTCCTATTGCATCTTTTGTTGCAGAACCTCAAAGTGTCTAGAGATTGTCCATGAACATCAAATGAATTGTCTTGTTATACAATTTGTTGTGAAAAGAAAGAATTATGGAGATTGGAAAGTTAAGGTTTGTTTAATGTAGGGGGATTATGAACAAGGATTGGTGGAGTAGGATGTAGTTAGTTAGGGAGGGAGGTGAATAGAAAATCATGGAAAAAACCATGAAAATAATCATGGAAAAACCTTTTGTTGTTGAAAGATGAAATATGAATTGAAGAGTACCAATGTAACCCTTATTGTAAAAAGACAAAGGATGAAAGAATTGGAGAAGGTAGTTTTACATTTGATCTAGCCATTACTTAAGCAAGGTGCCTACCATGAACCATGTTGACCAAGAAAAACCCAATGGAGTGCAAGGTAGGTGAAAGTGTAATGTAAGGCGTGTAAGCATGCATTCTGTTGATTTTTCCAATCAAGGTTGATTTCATTTGATTTATTTTTGAATGTTTTTTTTGTTTTTGTACTTCATGATGGTGCTTCTTCTATAATTGTCACTACTTTATGATGATGTTTTTTTTACCATCATAAGACTTTAGGTTAATGTTTTTTTTGCCATGGTCATTTATTGTCATGGACATGAAAATTACAAAGATAGATGACAAAATGATATGTTTAAATCTAAATCCAAAACATGAAATAAATGAATCAAGACAAAACATAAAGGTTAAAGTCAAAAACATAAAATGTGCAAGACCAAAGTATAAACATATCTTTATTACAATAAAAATAAAAATATAAACACAAAAATAACAAAATAAGACTATGGAACAAAATCATATTTCAAATTAATGTTGAACAAACTAAAGGTAATAGGGGATCCCCTTTAGAGACCTAATTCAAAGAAGGTTTCATGAAGGTTTCCCACATGTTCATCGACTAGGGAAACTTCATTAAATTCTTCCTAACCATAAATGAATTAAGAATTAATTGTGAATCAATTGTGAGTCATTTATAATTAATTAAAAATGAACTCAAAATAGATTAGAAGCGAACTATGAATTAATTAGAAATGAATTGAGTTAATTTAAAATTAATTTGAAATGATTTAAAAAATGAAATATGATTTATGGATGAACATCCACATGAATGAACTCCATTTATTATGTGAAAGTGATGTTCATTACATTTATTATGAACATATTGATATAGTTTAAGAAGAAAAAAGATGATGAAAATGTGTGAGCAACAAAGGTTTTGAAAAGTTAAAAAATGATTTCAATCGAATTGAAGGCATTCCATATGATTTTTTGCCCATGTAACATTTATATTCTTCTTGACCTTTAATACTAGAACACTTAAGTTACTTAAAACCATGGGTGTGCAAAATTAACCATGGGGAATAATATTACTAGCATACATGTGTGTACCAACATGTAACAAATGCATCATATGTGTTTCATACCCCTTTGTTTCAAATACTACAACTTGAAAAAACTTACTAATAAATGCCTTTGAAAACTCCAAGAATTAGGCCAAAAATATTTGAAAGATGGTCTTGACCCAAATCTATCCTCAAGACACCAAATTGCCCTCCATACGATAGCCTTGATGTACAATATCTTTATTGAAAAATAATTTCTTTGGTCACCTTAATCGTGTGGAGTTTGGATTTGGTCACAAATTTTATTAAGTTATGCATTCTTATAGTCACAAGCATTTTGGATTTAGCTAAACATAATAATTTTTAATCAAATCAAATCGTGCATTGAATTTCTAATTTTTGTACCACTTTTCAATTACATGTAGTTCAGTCCTAATCATACATTAAAAAAAGGAAAACAATCATTTTTCAGTTGCATGTAGTCTGGATTTATCACATGAAAGAACAATTGGGTCACATTTCACCATTTGTTATCTTCTTAGAGCATCTCCAGCGGTGCTTCGTATGTATCTGCACAGTAAAATTGGATGAATAAAAGTCAAAATATGCTGGTTTAGCTCACAAAAATTGTTTTGGTTCAGCATAAGTGCAAAGTCTGCGGTGGATGGTACCTGCACGAAAGAGTGTAATAAATTTGATCTGATTGCTGCTCAGTGTTTCTGATTGGCCTCTAATAATGATTGGCCCAGGTAGTTAGCTATTAGTAGTTCCGCACCTATTTGCTATCCCGGTTTCAGTTTTATGGGTGGGGTTGCAAAGAATTAAATAACTAAACGTACATGTGAAAAATATTTGTGAAGGGTTGTATGCTGAGCACTGCTGGAGATGCTCTTAGTCACAAAGTTGAAAAACATGGTCAACTTTAAATCAAATTGAAGTTTAGATCAAATTGCACATCAATTTTTTTATTCATTAGTTTTTTTCAATCAACTTTTACTTGCACATTGTTTGGATTTAATTACATTGACATGTGAAACATAAATGCATTACCTACATGTAAAAACCTCCAACAAGCTTTCATAGTACATTGTTGGAACACTTATCAAGCACAAGAATCCATAGTGCATTTTGGAAAATGGAATGCTTGCACCTGTGGGCATTCCATTTTCCAAAATGCCCTACATAGATTTTTATTTTTTTTCCTGTGATACCCAATGGGTATCTGCCAGATACCCACCAGGTATCAGGGGAATTAGAAAATAAAAACCATCGCTGTTTACACCATGTAATGCCCTCAGCCATGGGCATTATTAGAATCAGGCCTGCCTCAGCTCTGCCTCACAGGGGTCCTTATTTCAGTAATGCTTACCCTACACATAATGTGGAATGAACTACGTCGAAGTTCATAATCTCTTGTTCTTGTTCTTGTATTTCATTACTGATTAAGTTTCCAACTCAAATAACCTCAGCTTTGTTCTCATAATCTACCTTGTTAATACCTTTTCCCTCATAATGCTTTGAAAATGTACACATATTTTACATTGCATATTATATGCTTATTACCTCTTGCTAGCTCTCCTCCCAAAGCCTCCTCACACTGTACTTGCTCGAACATCTTGAAACTACTTCTCATTGCCATAGCTAGACCTTGCTCGTCCCTTTTGCTCGAACATGAATGCTTGAAACTACTTTTCATTGCCATAGCTAGACCTTGCTTGTCCCTTTGCCTTGAACTTGAATCCATGATCACCGCAAAAACCCATGGATGACCAACTGAGTGTTGATATAATTTGCACTGCACCTCATCACACCATCAGCCCCAAAACAAATTCACAATTACACTTTAATTTATATGTTCTGATTTTCTTCTAGTAATCCACAAAAATTGAATCCTTACAATCATTTACCAGCCAACTGAATTGCAAAGATACACCACTTCAGCACCACAGGCCACCAGATCTTGGAAGACATAGGAGACGAACTCCTGGTTGTGAGAGATACACAAAACTCAAGAAATATTTTCATACATTGAGATAGGAATTTCCTTCTGTGGCCAAAGTTCCCTAAGTGTCTAGTAAATGGCACAAGGTGCAGCTCTCCTGTCTTTGTTGCCACCTGTCCCAGAAGGTGGAATTTTCTCCTAGCCTACAACTAGAAAAAATACCAGGCTATACACCACATTGACTTAAGCAATTGATTCTGCTGGTTGGTGCACCTCTTGTGTTGCAAACCTAGAAAGCACCATTCCATGTTGTGCTCATAGAAGGGGGTCAATTAGTGGATCAAAGCAGGCATTGGAAAGTCAGCTTGCTGCACACTGATCCTGGAAAGATACATAAGAGATATAAGCCTATCCAAATCAAGAGGTGTTGATATTTGGTGGCATGATGTATAGAAGAGTTTGGCACTGAGGGAACAATTCTATAGCACATATTGCCTAGTGCGGAGTAGACCTACTTGCCTCCAACAAGGGCCTCTGTGTGTTGAGCTTCTGAAGAACACGGATAGTCATGTTGTCAGGGCATTTTGCTCCTCAGAACATTTATGAGGCTGTAACTATAACACTAGAACACACCTTTCAATTTGGTGATGACAAGACAGACTCCACCGCTTCAGTACCCGTAGCAGCTGATCCAACGCAGGGAAACCAGTAGCGCCGCTTCCCATCAGGATGCCCATCATCCACCATAGCCAATCCTTCCTATTTCCATTGAACAAGAAGATGAAGTTCAGCTAAAAAGATATCTTCATATTGCTGAGAATTTCTCCTTACTTATGATTTGATTCAACCTGAATAGAAGTGAGAGATGACCTAATAGTAAGGTTATAGATATTTCAGAATGTGACAACTAAACAGCAACCAATCAACAAGCATGTAAACAAATAGTCTACCCAACCCCAAAGAAGAGAGAGCAAAATAGAAATCAATAGCAAAACTGAAGAGTGGTTTGAATCACAGCAATGGTCACATTGCATGTTCAGGACCTTCATCAGCTCCCAGCAGTGGTTGGAACTTAATGTCAAACTTTATATAAGCAAGAGTTTAGAAAAGGGCAACTCCAGCAGCTACCCTGGTCAATCAATGGTGGTAGCTATCTGTGTATCTGCAGCATAGAACCCTAACTCCCATATTCAACCAAAATCATATGGAAATGAGGTTACCCTCATGAGATTCTCCAAGGCATCAAGTGCACGGCCAGCCTTCCAGGTAAGCTCATTCTCAACCTCCTGGACTGTGACATACCCGTGCACCTTGAACCACCCCAAACCCCAAGTTTTAGCAGTAATGATGGAAAAGCTGCATATCAACACAGTAGAGCTGGCAACTGTTGGGGGATATACCTATGTCTCTGCTACTATCCATGTCACTCCTTGACAAGAGATCACAGTTCATAAATGTATCATGCAGAAAATGGCACATTCACATGACAATAGCCTCAGGACATCATATAACCTGCTCACATGCTCATGTTCCAATACTGCAATTAAACCTTGAAATAGTTAGTGCAAATCAACATTCCTCAGGTAGGTCAGTGTGAAACCTAAAGATAAAGAAAATGAGTAGTGAGGTGGATTTCCTGTCAGAGCTACTGAAATGGGTGATATCTCTCAACACCAAAATCACAGAATCCATGATGTTCTCTTGGTGCCTACCTGTGCGAGCTCCAAAATAAGATTGTGGTCTCTATTCAGTTCTGTTGGCACAGAGCGGACTAACTTCCGGTGCCCCACTGTAAACACTTCAAAGCCACCACCCAGGGACTGCACATAGAGGAACAGAGAAACCCAGTGTCAAATCTACTCTGTCTGCACTTCATCCATGCATACAGTTCCATCAACCTTGCAGCCCATGTGGGTATCAAAGATTGGAAAACCTTGCAAACATTCCTCTCAACTGCAAACTGAGATATTTTGTGAACACCTCATCACATGTTTTGAGCTATTAATCAGGATGATGGCACAAGTTAGCCTAAGCCACAGCTCGGATCCAGAACACAGGCCATCAGATGAGTAGCCACAAGCTATCTACCTTGAGTTTGCTAACTGCCCGCAAGCAGTCATCTTCTGTGATGGGTTCACGGGAAGCCCGGCGCCTTTTGGCAAGCAGGCCACGGAGCTCTTCCAAGTCAAGAAGTCCACCATTGTGAGGCCTGGTTGCTAGGCAGATGTCCACTATTTGCACCCCTGCATAACTTGTGAACTGCTTCTGTAAGGGAAAAAGAATCAGCTCTGAGACACTCTCTGACAGTTCAAGCACAGGATTCATGCCTGCAAACAAGGTCCAAATCTCCTGTAATCCAGTCCTAGAGTGTTCCACTAGCAGAGAACCATGCTAATAACAAAACATCAAATGAATCCTCATTCAAGCTGCAACAAGCTTCTGAGTCTGCCACATCTATTCACAATCAACACAATAAAGTATCATTACCAAAGTTTTGTTCCATGAGTATGGAGTAGTACACTACTGCAGCAGTCCAAAAGAAGCTCAAACCTATCGAAGCCAGCCTAATGTTGGCAAGGAAAAGACTGACTCCTTTTTATTACCATAAGAAAAGAGAATGAAAAGGGAATTGAAAATCATTTTCCAGTGAGAGATACTAACCTAATTCATAGTAGAAATCTCCAATTCCCAGAAGTTCAGCCCAGAAGCCCTTGTTGGAGGCGAGTGGGTCTACTCCACACTTGGCACACATGCTATGAAATTGTGCCCTAAATGCAGGACTCTTCTTTATATCGTTCTGCATGAATGAAAACACCGTCTTCAGTATCAGTATGCCCAACAACAAGATGACAATTGCAACACCAGCTTTTGATCATGTGATTGCTCCTAGGGTTGTGAAGAAGAAGAAGTTTGAATGGTGCTATCTAGGGTTAGCAACACAAGATTCAACTGTAACAACCTGATGTTGTCTTGTTGTTGTATGCCTGCAAAGTCTGGCGTAGCATGTGATGCTTGCTTGATGCTTTGCTTTGCGTTTTTTTTTTTGTTTATCTTTTTTTCTTGGTTATTGCAGCATTCTTATTTCTTTCTTCCATAATGCACATTATTTCCCCCCTTCTTTCCCTGTCTAAAGAACAATGGAGAAGTGCAGAAAAATACAAAGGTGACAGACAAAATAGAACTACATACCTTGTGCTTGCGAGCAAATTCTTCCAGCTGGTTTCTGAAGGTTGCAAGCTGCTCCTTCATCAGGTCGGTGCGTATTTTGGCCACATTTTCACCAAGAGACCGATACTGGTCCTGCAAAAACCAGAATCATGAAACCCTCAAGTATTTCTTTCTCAATTATTCTGTCTCAAGAGCTCAATCTTTTTTCCAGACCCAATCCACAGAAAGCACACCAATCACACAGTTGGGAAGGAAAGAAGCTGTCGTGACTTACTCGTGCAGCCGCAGCTGTTTGCAGGCCAGAGATTCCTGGCCGCCTCCTCATCGTAATCTCTCTGCGCCAAAATCTCCTCCTTGCCAGAAACACTCGAGGATCCAAATGCAATGACAACAAGTCGAGGATCCAATTACAATCATAATCTTATACTCTAAACAATCAAACCCTAAGCCTCGATGTCAGAAGGCCCGTGCACATGAAAACTTATGCTTTCGTTTTCGCCAAGACCCAGTGTGCAAATCGTCGGCGTAAATACTCTTCGTTGGCAAACTCTGAAAGCGAAAATTTCTACTTCGCCTTCGCCAGCGGAACTCGTCCGTCACTCCTCCTACGATTCCTCCGCCCTACCCAAAATCTTCCCCTCCGTCCCCTCAAATCTTTCCCTGGCCTCTCGCCATTATTCTTCCCTTTTTTTCTCCTTTTTTTTCTACCTCGCTTATTAACAAATCAATTAAAAAATCAAAAACTTCAAAAAAAAAATGCTTTAACTAAATTCTTAGAATGGCGCTTAGACTTTTAAATCTCAAATTAACTTCTTAATCATCCACTAATTTTTAAATTATCAATTGATTTCATAATCCTCATTTTCATCAAATTTCATTGACAATAAGTTCGAACAAGCTGCCATTTTACAGAGATAAATTATAATCCTAATACACCAGGGAAAACTAAACGAAAAAATCAAAAAAATGAAAGCAAGGATTGAAAAAAAAAGCATTTAAAAAAATTGAGTGATCAATGATTTCAACAAGCGTTTTTATTTTCAATTTGGTGGTTTCAAAACTTTAAGTAGGGTAGAGAGGCCGGTCATAGTACACTTAAGAACACAGATGCTCTTGGCGATCTCATGAGATTCAGGTTGGATCTGAGGTCCAATGATGGATTGTAGAGGAGGTCTGGGCACACCTATTGCACTTTAGATCGCCCAATTTGGACTTAAAATGCAAAAGTTATGAGCTCTAGAAGGTCTCGGCCTCATTGAAAAAAAATCAAGAGTTATCAAACAACAAGCCTCCCTACCTTCAAACAATGCACATCCTATAAACAAACATTCTACATTGACACTTGTCAAAATCTACCTTATCACCAAACATGCACATTCTTGAATTAATCACAAATGTTGAAAAAATTGATCCTTTTTAATCAATGGTTCATATTGAAACCTCAAAAGGGCAAACAAATGTTTGGTTATTAAACCTTAAAGGTTTAGGAAACCCTAATTAAGTAGCCGCTCTTCTGTGTGGTGCCATTCCAAAACCCTAAAACCAATTCCCCCTACCCTTTCCTCTCTCCACACTCAGAAGCGCTTGACTCTTGCTCTCTTTTGTTTCTCGCTCATAGGCTTTCATAGGCGCTTTTTTTGTAAAACTCCTTTAACTATAATGGCTAACTCTACTCTCTCCTTCAATGCCCATGCTTCTTTGTGTTTCAATTATGTACATCGCCTTTGACCATCTTTAATGCTAGGTGTTTCATACGTGT
>Ga0209611_10006975_pt1 | contig 18248 bp, 11 predicted proteins | sample S1TSphgellanicum_3_FD_187693 | JGI IMG/M metagenome (GOLD analysis project Ga0209611, IMG submission 187693) | Host-associated microbial communities from peat moss isolated from Minnesota, USA - S1T2_Fc - Sphagnum magellanicum MG (SPAdes) (version 2) | ecosystem: Host-associated > Plants > Peat...
GCTATTCTTGGCTAACTTGATGAGGAAGGCAAGGAATATGTTATCGCCTATGCATCCCGAAACAACAACAAGGCTTAAAGCAACTACTCTTCATACGAGGGGGAGTGCTTTGCTGTTGTATGGGCCGTCATACATTTCAGGCCCTATCTTTATGACACTAATTTCACTTTGTATATCGACCACCAACCTATCAAGTGGTTGATGACCGACGATGAGCTTACTGGTAAATTAGTTTGTTGGGCGCTTATACTTCAAGAGTATGAGTTCAAGGTTATTCACCGACCTGGTATTACACATCAGAATGCGAATACCATGTCACAAAGACCCCTCACTACTTCTGAAGATTTTTTAAAAACCAGGCAAGATTTTGACCAGATTCTAGCAATACATGTATCTAATGCATTAAGTTATCTTGCACTACTGCAATGTAACCTAGTTGAGCATCCCATTGTGGATATATGGGAGGACTTGGACATTTTGAGGTTTCTTTAGCATGGGGAATACCCTCACCAAGTTACATTAAGTCAACGAGATCGCATGCAACAACGGTCCAAACGCTACTCATGGAGGGACAATCACTTCATTCGATGCTTACCACAAGGCAACACAGTGGTTCCACCACCACATGAATGACCTAGTCTTATTCAAAAGGTACATTCAGAGCTTGGACACTTTGGAGTTAAGCGTACTTATAGCTTTCTCGTTCCTCATTACCATTGGAGAGGTATGTATGCTCAAGTCCAAAACATCATTGCTAGGTGTGAATAATGTGATAGAGTGAGAACTTCTTTCTCCTTTCAACAACTCACACTTTCTCCACTCCCTACTCAAGGCATGTTTTATCGTTGGTCATGTGATTTAGTTGCAGAATTACCACAAACCTCCAGGTGTAATGTTTACATCATGATTATGATTGAGCATTTTTCAAAATGGGTTGAACTTGTTGCACTCTTGGACAAGTCATCACATAACACCATCCAGGTTTTCTTACAACAGGTTTTAAATAGGTTTGGGGCTTGTGCTAAGTGCCTTACTGATCAAGGATCAAAATTTAAGGGAGAATTCCAAGACCTACTTGATCATGCTCTCGTTGACTATCGTCAGACTTCAAGAGATCATCCCCAAGCTGATGGCCTTGCAAAAAGGATGGTTCAAACGTGTAAGAAGGGACTTCGGAAGATTTGCCTTACTAAGAATAAAGAGGATTGGGACTTGGCCCTCCCTTACATTACCATGGGTTACAGGATGTCTAAACACGCCTCTTTATCTCATTTCTCTTTTTACTTTTTACTTTTTGGGAGACATCCCATTCCACCTTCTTCCATTGTTGCTCAAATGGACCAAGTTGTGGACTTGGACTCGCCAACCATTTGGGCTAAGGTCATTACAGAAAGGGCTGCTCTATTCAAGAGGGTTATGCCCATGGCCATGGAGAACCTATCCATTGCACAACATCGAGACACCTTATGGTATGCACACACATGAGGTGGCAGTTATAAACCTAAGGTGAAACAATTTGATGTTGGTGATTTTGTGTATCTCTAAAGGTAACCCAATGATTTCCTAGACATTTCTTCTGGTCGCACTATCTTGAAAATTAAGGTGATCAGGCCTTTAGGTGTGTTGGAGTTGCAAAGAGCTGACAAACACACAATTCAGGATCATTCCAAAAATTGTGCACCTTGCCATTTACCGAACTTAAATCCTACCATCATCACATCGACTTGGATTCCTCCACTTGATTATCCATGTCAAGAATGTCAAAGGACAAACGATGTTGATTAGATGCTGCTTTGCGATAATTGTAATGGTGGATACCATCTCTTCTACCTCAAGCCAGAGTTCATTTGAGTTCCCGCCGACAATTGGTATTGTTCATCATGTTCTCCTACAACACCTTGATTCCTACTCAGACCATGCCACGCTTTTCCCGACTCGGGTTTGGGGGGGATACACAAGGATTTCATCTTAGCCTCCTTTTGTGCATTATATGTGTGTGTGTGTGTGTGTGTGACACTGTACAACACTACACGTTACGACATCTATCATGCCCGTACATGGCCTCATACATGATGGCCAGTTACAGGCATGCCCATGTGCGCTTTTAGCGTTAATGTAGGTCTTAGGTGATTGTACGTTATTAGGTACTTAGGGTTTAAATTTGTTGATAACTATATAAAAGGCCAAACCCTTTCTTTCTCTTTTTAGTTTTTCTAAAATTCTTTAGTTATGAGAGTTCTCTCCATAATAAGTTAGGATTTTTAGATGCTCACAGCGGCCATTGCACAGCCATTGTCTACATACATTTCATGTTTTTCTTTTTTTGTAATTCAATTATACATGAGAATTTCATCTCAGCTTCCTCTTGTGCATTGTATATATATATGTGCATGCATATATTTTTGGTTGATTAGTTTATACCTTTGACTAGCTTTAGTCTTTTTGTTTAGCAGAATTTACTATGGATTTACACCCTTATGACATTGTATGTCACGACACTACACATCATGACACTTCATATTTATTCAAAAATACCCAAAAAAATCAAATACCTAAACAATTATATTCATTTTTCATAACAATTTTAAAATATATATATATTCAAAAACTCATTCATATAAAAAAGTTTTTTTGGGGCAAAAGGACATGTAGTCCTTTTCTAAAGTAACATTGTTAACTCGTTTTATTTCGTTTGTGCCCAATGTGGTGTTTCCATGCTACATTGGAGTAAAAAAACTATCACAATCTTGTAGTTTTCACTATAATGAAAAAATGAATGACTTGAAGAAATAATTGGAAAAGGTTTAGAGATCAAAATGTGTAATTAAAAGTGGTCTACATCTTAATATATCGTTATGTTATGAAATTGACAGAAATAGGAATTATGCAATCATCTTTTGAAATACATTTGTAATGTGTAGTCATTTGCTACAAAATGATTCTTCTAACAAAAGGACTAGGAAATACTTTTCGTTGGAATTTATTAATGAGAGTTTGCACGTCCGTGTATATATGTAAAAAGAAAACTATTTTCCATCAAAGTTTTTTCAATTTAATTTAACGTCGTGAAGTTTAGATTTAAGTTATATATAAAGTTTTAATGGTACATTATGTTATAATAATGGTGATGATTATGATGTTTTTAGATTCCAATTTTTTTTCATTAAAGATGTAGATGTTTTATGTGTCATTTTAATTTATCCACAAACTTGCAATGGGTTTTGAAAATTAGTATAAGGATGGTATATTGTTGTCAAATAGTGCATTTTAATCAAATTCTTTAATGTGATTAATGTACATTTACCTGTAGAAACAATTATGAAACAATTTGATATTCATGATTGTCTTAACTTCTTTTATTTTTAAGGTTCAAATCAATTGAATGTAATTCTTATAAAAATTGAAATAAATGAATTTTAAGTTGTAACAATTTTAATAATTTATCGACATATAATTTAGACTACATTTGGCTTCATTATAACATGTAAACACCCAACAATACAAATTTTATCAATTATTAACTATTGGTATATTCTTAAGTGATGTTAATGTTTCATTTTCATAATATCTTGATAGTTGATCAACAAGTTAGAATTTTTTTGATTATTATGTGTAGCAAAATTGCATTTGCGATATCCTAAATGGTACTTTTTAATGCATGAAAACACCTTAACATCTTTTTCCATGTCTAAACAAATAATGCCCTACTTTCAACCTTTTTAAACACATTTATGAAATATTGATCATGAAAAACATCCCTTTGATTATGTAATGAACTTTGAAATTTTATGGACTTTTATTGTTTATAATAAATAATTATAAAGCCCATCACATATTTCAATTTTTCTAAAATATTTTATTTTAAGTGTCATAACCTTTGAAAGAATCATGTTTTGAAATTGTAAGAACAATCTTCAATTTTCATTACAATCAATGAATCCATAACTTTTTTTTATGAATTGTGATCTAAAAGTTACAATATAAGGAATTACGTTCATCAAAACCACATTACCTTACAACTAAAGCTCAAAAAACAATTTGTACACAACTAGTTTGCAACTATCCCTTGGGTATCACAACTGTTGTACAATTAGGTATACCCTTGGAAATACATGGAATTAATGTGTATATCATGTTAAAAACTCAATTTGGGCATACATATGAATATGCCTATTTATACTTGATGGTTTTTACCCAATTTCATATTTAATTTTTAATGTTTAATAATGGTTTTTTAAATAATTTACTTTTTTATTAAATACTTTTTAATTTACTTAATTATTATGAATTAATTACTTAAACGAAATAATTAACTATTAATGTGAATTATAAATGAATTTGATTCAAATAATTATTTTTTAGTTAATTAAAATAATTAATTATCTAGTTTTATTAATTAACTAATTATTTGAAATAAATAAATAAATAAATAAACTAACTCCCTGGTTATTTAATTTAAAGAATCAATCCAAATAATTAATTATTAGGTATTTAATTCAAAAATTTACTTTTCCAGTAATTATTTCAGATAAAGTCAGATAAATTATTTTGATGATTAATTATTTGAACTAAATTAATAGTAATTTAAATCACTATTTCAGATAATTAAATATTAAATAATTAATTCACATATATAAGTATAAGATAATTGCTAATTTATTTGTATGACTTACAAATTCAAAATCAAACAAAAAGTATGTGGGACAATCTTTTTGTAGTTGCAATTCAATTTGCAACTAAAAAACAACTAAAACATTTAATCCTTATACTTATTTTGAATCCCATGTAACAAACTATATAAAGAATTTTATGTTCTCACATGAAAATACACATGCCATTTTGTGATGAGCTCAAAAAACTTAACCATAAAAACAAAACATAAAATAAAATAAAATATTTATAGGACTATTCTTTAATTCGTCTAATCATGTATTTTCCTACTTGCTTGCTTACCCATGTAATAAATAGGTTCTACTTTGCTTCCTACTTAGGTAGATAGATAGGTAAATAGGTATGTAGGTCCTAAGATTCACCAATTTACCTACCTAATTATTAAAATAAATATTTATTTAATTTTTTTCAAAATTTAATCAATATGCCATGTGATAATTTTTTATTGTGCCACACATCATAATTTCAAACCATCAAAAATTGACACATGGCATATTAATTAAATTTTAGGCCTACAAACAATCCATGGCCTTCATGTGGCCAAATTCTTGTAACCTTATAACTTGACATGTAATTTTTTTTTGACAATGCATGGTCTAATGCCTTGTATACCCACCTAACAAGTGATTTTGTTTTGTTTGGTTCACAACAATTATTTTGAACCATTGCCCCATCCCTCTCCTTTTTTTTAGTATTGCAATCTTCAAATGGTGGTTGATTTATTCTCTAAACCAAATTTTGCTCTCCTACCTCTACTTGTAACTCTTATACACCCATTTCCAAGTTTGATTTGTGATCCTTTACCCTAGTTATAAGACTATTGCACTAAGAACTCGAATTTTCAAGAAACATTATAGCTCTTCTTTTCCACTTGTTCTTAGAAAGGTCATGCTACAAGAACAACTAATGGAATGGAGAAGAATGATAATCAAATGAATTTTGCTCTCCCAAATTCCTTGTGAATTGTTCCTAAGTTTTGGCCAGAATCCAGTGTGACCAAAACTGAGGAGAGTTGCAAAGTGTGTCCTTTAGGCTGCTCTCAAGAATATCCCAAGTTAAGGCTCCTTGATGTTGTGTTTAATTTCCTTGCTTCACATTTTGTGCATTGGTTTTCTTCCCATTTGCTCAATTCTGAACACCTTTGTGTTCACTTCTTTGCCTTAAACCTAAAAGCGAGTAGCACACCATAAAAGACTAATTATTTTGAATCTCAATCACATTTACACCCAAAATCAAACACCACATGCTTCATTCGGGTCTTCTACCAAAGAATTAGTTCACAATTTTTTCTATTGAGTGTTTGATCATTGGCACTGGTTTGAACAATTGTCAAATCTAGCCCATTCTATTGCAGACTCCACTCTGCATTATGAGGGTGTTCGGTTATAGGTTACTGTTCAGTGTTAGACACGCTTGCCCTATTTCATCTCATTATGCAAAAAAAGAAGAAACTGTAGGTTTGAAGTTTTCCTAATCCACTTGGAGGTGGCCTAATCTATGACTATCCCTCTTAAAAAAGACAAGGGATCTTATAGCTACTCTTTGAGAGTGGGAAGGGAGTCGGACCTACTTATGGGTGTAAGATCTGTTCAACTGTGAAGGAGTAGGTGTAGAAAACCTCCCCGTCCTATGCCGCATGATCTACATATGTTTAGGTTCATGATAATGTTGGTCTCCTGCTTGATGATGGGTAAGGCCCCACAGTTAAGGGACTAGTGCCTTGTTCTAGGCCCTTATTCTGGGAATACCCCCACCACGAGATCCTCCAGCTATCATGATAAAAGAAAGAAACATTGAAATGTTTGTTGGAGCAGACATTTCGCTTTTGAAAACACACTTGTCAGCCACAGCTGCTTTCTTGCACTGCATGACCCACACATCATCTTGGGGTCAATGTTGATGTTCTACACACAATTCTAAATACTATATTAGAGTTATCGGTAAAGTCGCACGATTAGGGGGCAAGAATGCACGATTAGGGGGCAAGAACAGTCAGTTTTGGCATAATAGGGCACCAAATGTGTAACTGGGAATAACAATTCTACAAAGCGAAATAACTGGGAATATTTATTTAAAAATTTCAGCAAGCTCTTGTTTTTGTTGGAAAGTCCTTGATGAATGTGATTTATTGGAGATGATTTTCTAGTTTTTAGACATAAGGTGGGGAAGATTTCGAATTTTGAGTACTTTTTATCAATGGAAATTCAATCAATTACAAAAGCTAGTTTTGGAAAGAGATATAAGGTAGTTGAGCAATAAGTTCACACATGAGCCAACAGCATAGGCCACACTAGTCTGGAAGGTAGTTTTTTTTTTTCGTTTGTCACCATCAAATCTCCCAAACAATTGCAGCCCCCATCATGCTTTTCATATCATTGAAAAGCCTCTGTGAACAGGGGTGCATCAAGGTGGTTTTGTACTGTTTAGACTTATGCTGCAAAGAGTTATCCAATATTGAAAAAAATTATCAAAAAATTTCAACAATATGAAAAATAATATTTTTAGAAAAAATGGGGGAAAGCTATTGGAAAGTCCTACTAGAGAAATGAGATTTCTTGGAGGTGATTTTCACACTTAAGGTGGGAGAGAAATTGATTTTTGAGTAATTTTCATAACTGGAAATTATAATAAAATTATAATAAATTTTTTTCACAAATATTGGGCTCAAGAGTAGTCTAGCATCAGGGTCCTGTTCACACGTGGGCCGAGGGCAGAGGCCACACTAGTTTTATTGAAGTCTGAAAGTGTTGGCAAAACAAGAAGAAATTGCCATTGATGTACCACGTGGAGCATCTCTCATTGCGATTCGAGCTGACAGTAGAGGGGCTAGGTTCGTGGGATCTAAATCGAAAGGTCCCGAGTTCGAACTCAGGCGCAGTTTCTCAAAGCCCATCATCATTACCTTGAACCACGTCCCTCCGTCCTTGCTTGCATGAGTTTAGAGTGCGCGCGTGCGCGTGAGCGAGTGCATCCCTCTCTCTTTCTCTCGTTACGAGATTCAACCACACGGGATTCAACCAACTCATTGCTCCTGTCAGACACTCGAAGTGCGTTGCATCGTTTTGCAACATCATTATCACATGTGTAGTTGTTGCTGTCTCTTCTCAGTAGGTGCTCTCTCACAGTCGTCTTCAGCATAGAAGTGCCATGTCCCTTCCCTTGCTTGCTTTCTAGAGAGTCTAGCGCGCAGTTTGAGAACACTGGTGCAGACTGCCTATGTGAGTCTGAGGAGACAATAGCGCGGGTTAGATCTGTAATAGTAGAGATTTGGTGGTGTTTTGTACTCTCAAGGTGCCCAATTTCTGATCTTGCCAAGCCTAAAAGTTGGTTTCTCGGAGTAGTTTTGTTGCCGCTGTGAGAACGGGTTTGGGATTGGGAGGTGGATTTTGTCGGGGTGGGGAAGATGGGGAGAGCTGCTGCGGCATGGAGTTTCTTGTATGTTTTGGTTTTGTTTCTGGGGATGGTTTTGGTTAGGGCAGAAAAGGGGAGTCAAGTATACAACGCGGCTGAAGCGATCAAGAGCGAGGATGGAGGAGAGAACGAAGCTGCAGCTTTGAAGGTGCAGATTAGGGTTCTCGAGGAGGGGATAAAGCAGAAGGAGATGGTTTTGGATCAAAGGGAGAACACGATTAGTGATTTGGAGTCAGAAGTTCGACAGCACCAGCATACGCAGAAGGAGGGATCAGACTCTGAAGTGGAAGTGGAGCTTGAAGCAGCGCTCTCGACGATCAAGGAGTTGGAAACCCTAGTTGGCAGACTCAGAGATGAGTCTGAGAAGCTGGAGCAGGAGGCGAAGGGGTTGATAAATCGGGCTGAATCGGCACAGAACAAGGCGGCGACGGATTTGTCTGAGAAGGAGAGAGCATTGAAAGCGGTAGCCGAGCAGGAGTCTCGGTTGCGGACGGTGGAGAAAGGGTTGGAAATCGCTGAGGCGGCGATGCTGAAGGCACAGGCCGAAGGAGAGACCAAAGCGAAAGAGCTCGCAGCGACTCACAATGCTTGGTTGCCTCACTGGGCTGCTACCCACACCGCTGCTCTTCAGAGATCCGTCTCTTCTGGATGGTCTACTCATGGGGATCCAGTGGTGGAATCCCTGAAAAGAACCGCTTCAGGTCGAGTTGCAGATGCTCATTCCTTTTTGAAACCACATCTTGAGACTCTCAACACCAAAGTGAACCCTGTGATCAGGGAGAGATGGCAGCAGATCACTCTTGCAGTCGCCCCTTATCTCGAGAGGATGGTGAAGTCGGGAGCTTCTTCAAAGGAGTATCTTGCACCCCAGGTAGAGAAGGTGCACAGCACAGTTCAACCTTATATCCAGATGGTGAAGGAGAAGAGTGCGCCGTATGTGGACCAAGCAAGTAATTTGCTTGCACCTCATCTTGAGAGGGTGAACACAATTGCAGGTCCTCACTACCAACGGGTTCTCACCACAGCAAACAGCTACCATGAGCAGCTCCAGGAAACTGTGAAAGAGAATCTGCAAAAGCATGAAGCTCTTGCATCTCTTGCAACCAAGGAAACTGTGTGGTTTCTAGCTGCTGCTCTTTTGGGTCTGCCGATTGTTGCGGCTGTCACAGTGATCAGGTCCTTGTTCTCTGGAAAGAAGCTCACCCACCATAAGCGGCACCGCAGCCATGGAGGCAACACTGGTATTGGCTCCTCTCACAAAAGGGCTCGGCGATCCAAGCAAGTGGATAAGCTTGGGGACAAGCCTGTGGACAAGCTTGAGGACAAGCTGGCAGAGAAGTGAAAAAAACCTGCAGGCATTGATTTTTCAAACCAATGACAAATTCATGAGGAGCAGCAGATTTCAATCAATTCTCTGTTGGAGGAGCTCCGGTCAGTTGCAGTTGCTGTGCTGCTGATATGCACACCCAAATCATCAACTTAGTGCTTTCAGGTTTGCTGCAACAAAGCATGAAGAAAGCAATATCAAATCTTCTAAGGTTTTTTTGACTTCTCCATGTGTAAAACAAATCTCATGTGCTTGATGATGCAATTTTGAGTGCTTTGTATCATCTCACATTTGTGCAAGTGTTTTGAATGCTATACTTGTCATAGGTGAGAATCTACAAATGATTGCAACACATCTTGTAAGCTTCACCAGAAGGGATGATTATTACTAGGTTTCAAACTGGCAGCAGCACCTCCTTACAGTGCTTCATTTAGCGGGTTTGGGGGTATTCAATTTGGTGGAAGGTAAGCTAGCATGAGGCAAGCACAGTTTGTAGTAGTGGGTGCAACTGGCTGCTGATAGTACTGTTTATCAAGGGAGATGAGCTGGCAGGCAAAGTTGCAGCAGGCATGAATTCCAAATTTGAAGAAAAAAGGGCTGCATGGTTTTCTAACTGTGAGTTGGGTGGTGTGTTTGTCTCTCTGCAAAGGAGTTTAGATTCTGGTCACAGGGTGTTTAGGTCACAGGGACTTCAGGTCATGACCCCTTTGTATTCTCACATGATAGAGAGACTTGCAAAATTGGTTGATGCAAGTGCTTTTTGATGGTTAAGCAGTTTTTTTCAAGCATAAGAATGAATGAATGCAGGGTGGCTCAAAATTGATTGATGAAGAACAGGGCTGCTGACTAAAGAATGTTTAGATCCTGTTCAATAACAACTAGTTTGGATAATAGGTAATTTCCTATTTTACATTGAGCACATTCTGTATTGCAAAGGTAGAGGTTTGTGCCATATGTTCTGCACTAATTTGTGTTGGGCTGTTTTGAGGAGTTCTGCAGTGTTGTCTGCAATAACTCAAGTGGAAAATGCACAATGTGTGAGTATGACTTTGGGTGACACAAGGACTGCTATCTGGAAAGCACAATTCAGACATTATGGAATCTGTGAGTTGGTTTTTTGGTTGCAAATGATTTATGTAGACTGCTATATGCAGTCTACAGATTCAGCCTCCTTTCAATCTGCACTTTATTATAGTTGGATGAGCAACTGTACCCATGTTTTGATTTTGTTGCAGAGTCCTGTGACACTGTACCTCATTGATTGGACCTTGTATAGTCATCTGATTTTGTAGCAGAGTATTACAGCACAGTTCTTGCAATTTGGCATAGACACTATAGTCATGGTATTCAGTGTTCGGAATGTATTTGGGATTGTCAACAGCTGGAGATAGAAGACATGAAAGTTCATCCCAAAAATATAATCAGAGGATCAACTGTCTGAATCTTTTTTCACTTGCAGTGAGGTCCATATCTGTAGCTGAATAGTATGTGATGAAGTACATAGGGTGGTTGGAGCTTGCAATTTCTAGCAGCTGCAAATGGAGGTCTCATTAGTACTGTTTTCAAAGTTGAATGCTTGGAAAGTGCCCGTTAAGACACACAACAAATAACCCTAAATGGTAAATGGCTTCGAGGGAGATCCTTGTGTCATTGTTTTGCCTGATGATGCCCATTATCATAACTTTACTTTTGGATTGTTTTGTCTTCCATGTTGGTATTTACATAAGATTTAATTTAAACTTATCAGACTTGTATGTATATTCCCCTGCTAACATATTGCTACTCAAACAAGTATACATACTTGACAAAATTGTGAACTAAAAACAATATTCATATTAAAGGGATATGAATTTTGCAAAAATAATTCCATAACATGACCTGACTGAAAACTAAATTCATAATTCTCTTATGCAATTACCTAATGTGGCAGGTCAAATTCAACCTGCCCATTCAACGTTTGTATGTCAGACCTTAATCATAAATAAGGGGCCAATTTGTACTTGTGTTTGTGTGTGTGAAGGTCAATTCCCACATAAGCAAATGTTAGTTTTAAAAATAGTTAAAATTTTAGTAAAGCTCAAAAAGTTAGGGTTAATTTTGTAGTCTTTGTGATTAGATGGTGCTAGCTTTCATTGTTCATGGATGGTAGCTATTGTTGTTCATAGATGTCACTTTTAAGACCATAGGTAGGCTTCATGCTAACTATAAGTAGCTAAATAGTCTTCTTGTTCAAGAGCAAAGAACAATAATATGATGGTAAGCATCATCCCTCCAAAGTCCAAATCTTCTAGGTTGTTCTCACCTTTTTTATTTTGCATTCTCTTATCATTGTGCTTTGTGATTTTCTCTATGATATCCTTTGTATTTTTTCGTTTTGATTTTGCTCTTAACGTTTTAAAATTGTAGGCTTTGTGATTTCTACAATCTATGTTTTTTTGCAAGCTTAGTAATTTATTACAATCCTATGCTTGGCAATTTCTTGGAGCACTTTACGAGTTCTTTTGCCCATGCTCTAGATGATTTCTTCTATGTTATTTTCTATGGCTTTTGTTGTCTTGATGTTGTTTTTAAAATTTGTATTATCCTTATGTTGTTCTTTTAATTTCTATCATCTCTATGATGTTTTAGAAGTTTAAAAATGGGTCCATTGAAAGTAGTTATTTTGGTGCACTTTTTGCAACTAGTTTTGCAAATACAACTAAGTAATGTTTATATTTGAGGCAATTGAGTTGAACATTTGTTTGATGTTCCCAATTTATTCTTTAGATGAGGATGTATGGCGTGTGCTTGAGATGACAAAAAATTCTCTAATCTTGTCCCACTATCAATCTCATGATGTATGATTTATTGGGAAGTAGGGATTGCAGGGATTGGGTTAAGGCTTAATATATCACTTGGTACTTTCATTTATTGATGATGCAATATGATATCTATATGTGGATAGAACATTTTTGTGTTAGTAGAACTTTTGTGCAATGGAGAATAACATGAGGTTCCGTCTATTATCCCAACGAGTATTTGCATCACTTGTAGTTTGTACAAATTAGTGAATGCTTTTGAATCTTGGCTTTGTTTTAAAATTTTGCTATTGGGAAGTCAATTTTCCACTCAGTTTTGTGTGAGCATGTGTAGTGAACTTGATCATGAAAAATCAACTAAAATCATTAGAAGGGAATGACTTGGTGGAAGTTATGTATGGGATGTAGGAATTTTGTGGCCTCCTTTCAATCCATTATGCCATAAATGACACACAAATTCATGTTTAGAAACCAAAAGAACATATTTTTGCAACTAACTATTAGTCATGTTCAAGTTGAATGGTCCCAACATCCAAATGGAAGTTGTTGTGAATGGTTAGAAATGGTTTCATGATGTGTTCATTGGTATTCCTAGATGTGTCAATGATGTTCAACTCCATCAACTTTCTTCCTTCTACTAGAAAACCAATGAAACAAACTTCTTTGTCATCAATCATAAACATGAAGGTATAAGGCTTTACATTCTATGGGACAAAGGTTATCCCTTGTTGCTTTGGTTGATGATGCCACATAAGCAAGTAAGGGTGTGTTGCACTTTCTAAAGTTATACAATTGACAATTTTGGCAACACATGAATGTGGTTGGAAATCTTTCGAGGTTTTAAAGAAAGTGCTCTAGGACCTATTGTTAAAGACCAATTTGTGTATCTTTTTTCATGATGTTGTTTGCATGTTGCACAATTTGATTTTCAATGGGAAAGATGATGACAATAAATCATTCATAACTCAATTGAAAATAGAAAATCAAAAAGATCAAGGTGCAAGGAAGGATGAACACACAATTGCAATTAGAGGTAATGATCTTGATATTGATTAACATGTTCCTTTACATCATAATGAAATATCTAGAACAACACAATGAACACAATTTGAGCAATATTTTGGAATTATAAACGATGCATTCAAAAACAAATATAGCTTGTGGTTTTATGTTGATCTAGAATGCACATGCACCTTAGTTTTAAATTGAAAACTAAAAGTCTAAAGTTTGAATTTGGAAATTTCTTTTTTGATTTTTCAACTGGTTGAACATCATCATCAATAACCATGTGGATGTTGAATTTTCATTATTGTCTTTTGATGAATTTGAAACTAGGTGGTAGGTGGAGGCAATTCAACTTTGTTTTGAATAAATGCATATGACACATCGTTAAATTCAAGTTCATCAAAATAATCACAATATTTTTGTTTGTGCAATGGATTTTCTTGGACCTTTGAATTTTAGATATTATAGTTAGCCTTTGCTTTTGCTTGTCGTCTCCATGATTTTGTTGTGAACTTGTTTTTTGATTTTAAATTGTTTGATGTTTATGAATTACATCGCATCAACAAGTGTTTAATAGGATACCATATCCCATCATCATGAAAAGGCTGAAGGCCATGGTAAAATATTAACAAACATTAAAACTTACTATTAAAACCTTGAAAGTAGTTTACATGGCTTTAGGCTAATAAAAAAACTAATAAAAACTATGTTTGTCAATCAAGTAGGTGATTTTGCATTAAACTCTTGGGACTATGGGTTGTTTGGCAAATGTTTTTTTTCACACATTCATTTATTAGGTCTAAGATAAAGAATAAATATTCATTCAACTATAGCAAAACCAAAGCCATTAATGAGGCTTAAATTCATAAACATTGGGTTCAAAGTAGGCATCCCATTTAGTTTTTAAAACATCTTGGCCAAAACTTGTTTAGCTTTGTGTCCATTCATTTTGATACCACCATTTCCATTAGATTTTTTTTTTGTTTTATTTGTTGAAAAAAATGGGACATTGCACAAAACTTGTACCTCTATTGAAACAAAATGGTTTCATGTTCTTTTATTAATGGGATATACATATTAATTTTCTTGTCAAAAGCCTTGACAATTGGGGAGAACATACTTATCCTATTGTGTTTAACACCAATTCGTTCCCAAGTGCTACTAATGATGGAATGTTTATGATATTAATAACATCTTGTTTATAACCTCGAATGAGCTTCGAATAATCATCACAATTCACAATTTATTCACATGATCCTTTTTTGTGTTGGACATTCATAACTTCTTGTCCATCATTTGCAATATGTTATTTTGGTGTAACATAAAAATCTCCCCAAAATTCTTGCAAACTTGAAATTGGAAGTGATGAAAAATGATTCTTGTGTATCCCCTAGTCTTATTCAATGCAATATATTCTCCATTTCCTTCAACTTGAACATCTTTATATATTCATGGAATCAATAGTTTGAAATCCACCCAAGGGGGAGGCTACCAAATGGGTCCAACCATACTTTGACCCAAATATGAAAAAAAATATATATATATAAGAAAAATCTTTACCTTGGGACTACCTTCCATTAAGCAATCTTACTCTTTAAATAAATATGATTAAAAAGAAATGAAAATAAGCAAACCCATAATGCCAATGATGTGGCTAGAAGGTAGTTACTTTTTGCCCATAGTTTCAATTTTGGTGCAAACTATCCTAAGAAGGACAAGTTGCCTTCACCACTTGAAGTTGTTGCCTTCTATTGTTGTTATTTTTCATATTGTCACAATTATTATCCAATGATTATTTATTAAGAAAAATGCATGGAACATAAAGAAAATTGAAAGTTACAATATTTTACATTAAAAAAACTAACAATGTCTATTTGTAAATAGGTAAACAAAAGCAAATCCAAAGAAAACCTACGATGTAACAACTTTCCTTGGGAATGTATTCCTCCTTACCTTTCTAATCACCCAAGTACATCATCATTCTTCATAAAACTCTTTAGAGCTCCCAAAGATACCACAAGAGAGAATGAACATTCCACACCAAAGAAACTAAAGAAAATGGGGTTAAAACTTTTTTCCAAGAAACATATTGAGAATGGGGGCCCATTCTAAGAGGCTCCCTACCACCCAAATACACATGGTTTTCCTTATGCCTTTTTAGATTTTTTCACCTTATCTTCCAAAGTCAACTTGCCAACTCCCCTTTTTAAAAATTTGAATATAATTCTTTTAAATTAATGAAAATATTTTCCACGGACCTATTTTGTAGAAGAATCATTAGAATTATTGTAAAACAATGAAGGTAATTTTCAAACATTCATACCTACTACTAATGAATTGGAATTACAAGATTTATCACATTAATAAAAGTTTGATTATTCTACCATTAAAGGTGATCTAGTGCCAATAATTACCATCAATTAACAATCTCTCATTTGCAAAAGTTTTTTTTGATAGCATTATATAACTCCTTGTTGAACTATCTTGAAAAATGATGGATGTTGCGCTTTTCAAGATTGTCAAATCTTAGAATGAAGTGTGGTGATGTCACAACCATAACCTTGAGTCTACAACCAAGGTTAAAACATGACTTCAAGGAAGTAGCACTAGAAGAATTGTTGTCATCTACAACTAGTCATTATGCATTTGTCTCCAACTAGCATGCAATCAATGGTTTACAAAATGGACACATGTTATAAAAATAACAACCTAAGCTAATACATACCTAAATTAGTATCCCAATATATATACATAGGCTATGTATAATAATATTATATTTCTAATATTAAAGCTAAATCCATGTTAACTAAGGCTAATTAACTAAAAATTTAAACTAACTAGGAAGTTAAATTAACCATGGCTAAATTAAATAGGAAGGTAAACTAAGTCATGGCTAAACTAAACTAGAGGTGGTTAAATTAATCGTAGTAAATTAATCACAATTAAATTAATGACAATGTATTTAATTAGGAGTTTAAGCGAATCATGGTTAAACTTAATTAGGTTAATCTAATTAATTTTTAATATTAATAATATATTTAATGTTAAAATACCTATGGTTAATAAGCTACATTAACTACCCTAAGTTAAGAAATTATATTATAATTATTTTGATCATTAGTCATTATTATTTTAATAATATTATTGAATATATAATAATAATAATTATTATTATTTAATAACTATTATTTTTGTTTTATTATCATTTTATTTATTATATTAATATACATATATTATATTATAATATATTATGTTAGGTAATGATAGTTATTCAAATTTGTCATGATGTAACACATGGCAAATTCAATGATAGGAGATATATAAGATAACAATATTTGGTATGTGGATTCTAAAGCTTCAAACCACATGGCTAGTCATGGAAAATGGTTTAGAGACACAAGGGATTTGAAAACACTAAGGTTTGTGGAAACTAATGATGACATTACACATCTTATCACACAAATTGCTAAGGTGTCATTGTCCATGCAAGATAAGCAAACAAAATATTTAAAAGATGTACTTCATGTTTTAACCATAATGAAGAATTTAATTTCGATAAGCCAAATGGTAAAACAAGATTTATAGGTGACATTCAACTCTAATGGATGTTTTGTGAAGGATATGAAGAACTAGGGCAAATTGATTACAAAAGGGAAAAGGAATGGATAGATGTTCACCTTGGATTTGAACATGCCTAAAGTGAATTCCATGTTATTCACACATGGAAAAACAATTGAAGACATTGGAATTTGGCACAAATGGGTTTGCCATGTTAATTTCCAATGTCTTAAATTGATAGAGAGACAAAATCTTGTTGAAGGTTTTCCCAAATTTGGAACCAAAAAGGTGATGCCAAAAGTTTGTGAAGCATGTTAGTTGGAAAAGCAAGTTAGGCATCCATTCCCAATTCAAACAACTCATGTAAGTTCTAAACCTTTGGAAATGATTCAGTAAGATGTGTGGACCACGAAGACGGAATGAAAATGTAGGTATTACGTGAATTTCATTGATGACTAGATAAGGAAGGTGTGGGTTCATGAAACATGAAGATGAAGTGTTTCAACATTTTTTGAATTTCAAAGCAATGGTGGAGAAAGAGAAGGGTGTGAACATCAAATGCTTAAAGTTCAACGAAAGGGGAAAGTATTTTTCAAATGAATTCAATGAATATTTGAAGGAACAAGGAATTCAAAGGAAATATTCATGTAGTTATTCCCCATAGTAGAATGGAGTTGCTGAAAGGAAGAATAAACACATTGCAAAAATAACACGTGCAATGTTCAATGAAAAGAATTTGCTAGATTATTTTTGGGCGGAAGTAATAGCAACTTTGTTCAAGTCTTTGTATCAAGTTCTAGAAACTTTGTTGGATTGAACATATGGTTTTTAATTGTTTCCAAAAACTACTTTGTAAACTTTTTGCCCAAGTTGTTTTAATGGTGTTAGATTCAAATTGGGGTGTGTTCTGAAGATCCTCAAAGCTAGAATATTAATGGGCTAGTTACATTTCAAATTTTTGAACTTTATTGGACTCAATGTTGAACTTAATCAAAGTCACAAACCTGTCTATATGGTTTATGGTTTTTTTTGGAATTATGTTATATTTAATTACTAGTTTGTGATAGGGTCATAAAAGGCATAATTGAACAATGTGCTAGTTGTAGCTTGAAATTAGTATTATGAAGCTTAATGGATTCACCATCAAGCTTGCAAAAGGTCTAATAAAAGCTAGACATGTCCAATATGCTTAAAGTGAAATTAAGTTTTTGCTATAGTTTCTTAGTGTGTCAAATGGAGCTAAAAGGCAGGCTTAAAAATGATGTGCATCATGGGTAAGTTTTGTCTGAACATTCCAACAAGGACTATAGTTTTTAGCAAAGTTCCAACAAACGGAAAGGTGACAACTATATGGTTGATTAATATAATATGAGTTTAAGCATCCATGATTGGTTAGTATGTGAAATGTGAATGTTTAACATGTCTTACTTATGTGAAGGATTGATGATGGGAACAAACTATAGATTGGAAATTTATGG
>Ga0209611_10006976_pt1 | contig 18245 bp, 12 predicted proteins | sample S1TSphgellanicum_3_FD_187693 | JGI IMG/M metagenome (GOLD analysis project Ga0209611, IMG submission 187693) | Host-associated microbial communities from peat moss isolated from Minnesota, USA - S1T2_Fc - Sphagnum magellanicum MG (SPAdes) (version 2) | ecosystem: Host-associated > Plants > Peat...
CGTGAGAATGGGGAAAAAAATGGCAATGAAAAAGTGGGAAATGTTTTTTTAAAAAATAAAGCTTCAATAATCGACAAAACCCACAACAAATTCTATTGGATAAGTGTTTTGGTGGGTGCTGGTTCACTCCAGCCCAGTTAGTTGCTTTGTATGTTTTCTGTGTTTGTTGGCTCTACTCACGGGGAAGAGACTATGCATGTGTGCAGGGGACTTGGGGATAAGATTTTGGTTCACTTGTTGGCCAATGTGGAACTAACAAGTGTTCACAGAATGAAAAATTTTAGATGGATGTAATTTTTCATGTTTGGGTTGGATGCATCAATCTTATATATTAAAGCTACAGTGGTGTCTGTCTGTCTGTCTGTCTGTCTGTCCGGGCAATGCCTGGAAAATTCTTCCAAACACTGCCCATTCCCTGTGGTGTGCTTTGTAGAAGGGGGGGTGTCAGTCTGTGTGTCTATGACAGTTATTACCCAACTGACAACTGATGGACCTGAATGGGATTTCATGGATGGGATGAGGTCTTGAAACGAGCGAGGTCCTCAAAACCTTCGAGGACCTGAACCGAGGTGGCTAGAATCCTCGATAAAGGACCTGAATCAAGATTTTCAGTACCCGGTCCAGACCTCGAAACGGACTTGAAACGAGGTTCCCAAAAAGAAAACCCGTCGTTGGGGACCTGAAATGAGGTCCTCAGAGAGAAAACCCGTCGTTCGGGGGGCCGGGCGAGGTGCCACGGGTGGTTGGAGTGGCGTAGCCACAGGTTGCCCTCACTCGTATATAACAAAAGGTGGAGCCATTAAGTGATGAGTTGCTTGTTTTCTTTGTTTGTAGATCTCCTAAACTACAATGCACCCCAATGCATTCTTGGTGTTGTTGCAAAGCCTTGGATGAGTAGGGGGTGCACAAGGTGATTTGTTCATGCAAGAATGAATGAATATTGAACAATTCGCTGAAAATTCAGTAAAACGAAAACTAATTTTTTGAGGGAAATTGGCACAAGCTATTGGTATGGCTAGAAAGGTTTGATGAGAGAGATTTCTTGGAGGGGATTTTGTAATTTTTAGACATAAGGTAAGGAAGATATTGAATTTTGAGTAATTTTTGTCATGAGAATTTTTATTCTTATTTTAAAAATCAAAATTGCATTCTAATTAGGCCCATGTTTACACTTGGAACAGCTACATAATCATGTTCACACCAGTCTTGATCAGGTCTTACTTTTCAAGAGAACCTCTCGCCATGATTTCAACTTTTGAAAAAAATGAGAGGGTCCCCATTCCACTTAATGAATTTTTTTTAAAAATTGATTTGAACCTCCAGTACAATTCCAGACCAAGTTCTCTTTCAAGACTCTCAATTCCCATTCTTCTAAAAACTTCTTAAGTAGGTCTACTTCCAAACTGGATCCAGTTTTACATATCTATATGCACATACCAAAACTGTTTTTCTTTTTAATTACTTGCAGTCTACCATCAATAATGTGTCTAACCATATATCAACCACACGCCTAATTCTAACCCCCATCCCACCCCACCCCTAATTACTATTCAAAAAAATCCACACTTAAAATCATTTTCTCTAAACTGACAACATGTCTCACCCCAGTACAAATTGTTTTCATTGAAATTAAGATTTAAAATTTAACTTTTAAATTTCTAAAGACTTGAAAAATCAAAACCTGTACAAAACAAGTTTTGGGGCCAGTTCTGGTACTAGCTGGAGGTTGATTTTCAATTCCAGTTCTGATCAATGTACAAGTAGGCCAACAATCTACAATTTGGCTCACACATTAGTGGTATTTAACAGTGTTGTGCCATTCTTCTGTTTTAAGAGAACTTCAAGTCCTAGGTTTGATACTTTTTAAAAATTGAAGATTTTCCATGTGCAGGTTTGAGCCCGGTTCTTCTCATTTTTAAACCTTGCAATTTTTATTCTACCACATTTTTTCAAATTCAAGAACCTTGGGGGCCTAGTTCAAAACTCAAGCCTGGTTCTATGTACACATTGCACACTCCTCTATAGTTGGGACAAAAGCTTATGAGAACAGTCAAATTTTCGAAAGGACTTGCACTCCACCTCCCATCTTCAAATCATAGGTTTTGGAATGAGTTGATAGCCCCGAGGTGCAAGTACAGCCATAGCCATAGTGCTACCACTTTGGCCTTCAAATGACACCCAAGAACTCCTTTGCAAAACAACTCACACACCACTTGGCAGACAAACATATGCAAGGAGTGTCAATACTTGGAAGCATTGTCCAAACATCCAATAAGACTCATGCTCAAAACCCCACTGTCTATTTCCACCATATGTTGCCATTCTGCAGTCTGGTCTTAGTTTTTCTCTGTAGAAGTCTTGTGGAAAACCTTGAGCTCCTAAGCATCTCACTTCTGCACAAGTATTCCATAGCCAATCATCAGGAGTTAAGAAAACCATAATAAATGTAAGTAGATATATTAATTTGATTGATTGATCTATTAATTGCCTGGCTGCATCAGTTTTGGAAACAGACCATTAGGTGTTGTGAGTGCCCTCCCAAAATGCAAAGAAATAGTTGCAGCAAAACATGGCATAGCACTTCTCTACACAAATTGTACACTCATAGAGCCACATGAGCTGTACTATGACCACAACATGAATCACCCATATGCATGACCCAGATAGTCCTGGGATTTGGCTACCTGCATATTTTGTGAGCATTCTGCCAATGGACATGGCAAAAACCTCTCATGCAATTCCTGGGATGATGGATATACCTGATTATGAAGACAATATTGTTCAGCCAAATTTGGAGGGCCGTGAACAGCAGCAAACACTTGAGTAGTGAAGTGTATGAGTGAACTCATTGCTGCACTTCTCCTAAATCAACTTCTTGGTAGCAACTATTTCACCAGAAAGCAGGAAACTGCAGAACCAAAAAAACCTTGACTTTCACAATTCACCTGCTGTGAAGGGGCATCTTACAATTCAAAACAGCAAAGTAAAATTCATAAGAAACTCACAATCATGACTTGTGTGCGTGTTCCCTCATTGTGTCAATTACAAGGACAAATTTTGAATCAAATTCAATGCTGCAAAATCGTCTGTACAGAGGTCTGTTCAATTCCAGTTCCACCTAAGAACACTTGAAATTTGGACTTCACAGCTTACAGAACTATGCAATTGATTTGTTGACAGAGCATTACCTTATTAACATCATGAAGATTGAAAAGAAGCCTCCAAAACTGTGAATACATACCAGTCAGCTGCAAATTGATCTGCCATAATTTGACAGAATCCAGCAACCTGCACCAAGCAAAGATTTTCATCTAACCTATCATTTATTCCCCATTCAGAAGTGATAAATGAAAAACCTAGTGAACCCTAATAGAGATTCAACATTCTTGCAAGTACTCATCCCCTACAGCCAAGACAACAGTACCCTTGTACAACTGCTTAATATGCTGGAAAAAGTATGGATTTGGCAACAGATCCCTCTTGCACACAGCTACAACCCAGGACCAAAAGCTACCTAGTGAAGGACATAAATCAGTGGTAGAAAATGAGCTAGTGTACCTTTACTCTGTAAAACTTTGTTCTTAGGAAATGATGGAGCAATCCCTGAGAATAATCTCAAGAGTCTGTATTTAGCAACAGGTTTTCAAGGTAAGTGCCTGCTGGTTCTTCAAGAGCTCCAAAAGTAGACAACCAGAAATTTGACAAGAATATCTCCTCACATCCTATGAAACAAACATCCAGAAATTCATGTCACCTCAGCATAAACAGATTGACAAAAACCAGTAGAGGAGGTCATCCAATATAACAAAAGAATCAAATAAGTATTAGTTGCAGATGCAAACAAAAAAAGCAGAACCCTAACCCTAACCTGCTAAGTAACAAACAGAAAAAACTATATGTATGGGATTGCAGACAAAACTCCACAACAAGTCTTTAACAGTAACCATTTCTGTCATTTCCAACAAAACCAATTTTACTAACATGAGAAGAACAAGTATGGCTTTAAACTTAGGTGCCCATCGCTTCACAATGTCACAAACCCTCTCTAGAACCCTACCTCACTTTCTGTTGTGGTAACAAGATTACCTCAAATGCATAACAACAGGGGGATGGTGCATCCCCTGTTTGTTTGGCACATCCAGCAACTCCTGCAGTGCTCCACCATTGCACATATGATTGAAGATCACTGATAGGATTTGTACAATGTCATCAGCCTGCTTTGCAATTACAGATGTAGAGCTCTTCATCCTCCCAAAATTGGTTGAGAGAAGCTCAAATGTTGTTGTCGACATTGTCCTTGTCACCATTCTCCATGAAGTGAACCACTGGAGGTAGGACCTAATCAAGCATGGCAGTGACTAGTTCTCCCAGTCCCAGCGATTCTACTGAAGCCCCATTCAGATCCATTTCCTGGCTACATCCCAGAACCTTTGTCGCTATTCCAAACTACAAGACTCTTTTTCATGCCAATGTCCACAAGGGAAGTTGCTGTTGGAACTCATTCAAATAGGAAAAGATGTAGGTGTTGTGTGTAAGCAACAGACAAGATTAGTCTTACCTACAACTTCTAATATTTTACAAATAAACACATAGTATCTATGTTGTTAACTCAGAAATCAAATAAACAATGGAGGGGATGTAAGGCATATGTACTTAAGGGGAACAATTCAGGACATTAACAAAAAACCCCTCTAAGGAGATTTGCAACTGCTTTTTAAGATTACTACTGTAGAGCATCTTTCTTATTTGAGAAGGAATCCCAAAATGAGCATTCTTTGCAAATTCCTCAAATTGATGCCCATAGGCATCATAGAAGTTATCAAGTTCAGATGAGTAGTTGGTGAAGTCATTGTGGGTCCATCCCCTGCAGTGAAGAGCTTTACAATAAAGAATCACAGCTGCTACTCTGATGCTGAAGTGGAGATACTTCCCATCAGCAATTGAAAATGGAGCTGTACCACTTTCACGTGATTCCCATGAGGCAAGCTTTCTGGACATTGCAATCTCCATCATTTTGGGTACCTGAAATATCTCACACAAGCACCTGAGGGTGAAGATGCCAGATTGTGCCAAGCTATAACTCTTTGGCAATGTGGTGTATGCTGTGATTGGAATATTGATTCCACGTTTGCCCAGTATTGATGCTATTTTGCAAATGATTTGAGCTGAGAGCTCAATGTTGACCTTTGTGTTGATCACCTCACTGGAAGCCCATAGAGCCTGGTGATCTAATCGCTGTAGTTGTCAGATCATTTGCAGATCTTTGGTAATCATGTCGTCACTGCTCAGACTCCTCTTTAATGGGAGTACTATAAAATGGTCTGGTAATGCTTGCACATTTGGGAAGAGGAAACCACGCTGGTCTAAAAAGTTCCTTTGCAAAAGTCTCTCATCTGTCAGGTCTGTATCACTTCTTGTAATGACTGCCTGGATTGGAAGCCCATAGACTGACAATATTTGCTTCAAGGAATTAATCCATTTGGAATAGATACTTTCATCCACAGAGTACAAAATCCACACAGCATGGATCCTGTTGTTCCTGTTCAATGTGTCCATGGGTTGTTGGCCATGCTCATGATGGTCCCAATCTTCCCTCAACGACACTGCCCATTTTGCAAGCAATGATGAGAAGGTGCAGCTTGTATTCCTCTCTCCCAAGAATTTGTCAATGCTTTCCAGCTGCTCACTGTCACCAATACCATTGCTTACATGGATGCAAAGTGGAAGAGCAGGATGCTTCCACTCCTTGTTGATGTCCATGGCCTCTGAATCCAGATCAAGGAGATCAGGTCCAATACTGTCCAACACATTTTGGTGCATATCGCAAAGTTCTGCCATGAAGGTTGTCTTTGAGAGTGACTTTGTAGGACTCCCTAGTATCACCAGGACTCTGGTGAAGGTCTCAGAGACATGATCACTCTCAACTGCTGCAGCAGCAAGAAATGCTTGGTACATGGTCCTCCTTTTATGCTGCTGTTTATCCCAAACACCTCACAATACACATCAGTGTTGGATCTTGTTGAATTAGGCTGCAGCCATTATTGAAGATAGACTAGCAATGAGATCAAGCTCAGTAGACAACAACATCAGACCACAACTTTCAGATGGAGACCAGTTTTCATGGCGAATTTTTGACCTAGCCAACTCACTCCAAACACTGCACCACAACTTCCTCCTCCGATTTTGCGGAAGGACTTGAACTGTGCTGATTCTATACTCGGCAACTTCAAGCTGGCTCCTTTCTTCTTGTTTGAATCAAAAGTCGAAGATTCCTGAGTACGATCCAATTCCAACATGTTTGCTATAAGCTGCTGCTCTTGTTCATCCTCATTTCTTCGGCCGCACTTCTCCAATAGCCTTTTCATCAAGCTCCTGTGATCTTCCAAAGCGGCCTCCTTCAACATACCGCGGATCGCTTTCATCTTACTTTCGCACTCTTCCACGGTACTGAACCCTTCGATCATGATCTTGCGCCGAAGATTGCTCGAAGAAGTATCGGTTGTAGCATCCGAGGTGACGATGTGGATCACGGCAGCACACCACTCCAGTCGAAAAAAAGAAGCGGCAAAGCTTTCAGTGTTATTTGCTAGCTTGACTGCCGCAATATTGAGCTGGTCCTTGTTGCAGCAAGCTCGTACGAGTTCCTCTGCCTCCCTGGTCACGCGGTAAAGCTCCTGGAGAGCTCCTTTGCATTGCTGCTTGCAGAAGAGAGACTGTTTCCATGGAAGTAGAGAATGGATATCAGCGCGTACAGTCCTCAATGTCTCCACGAGCTTCTCCGTCAAGAGACGACACTGATTCTGATTGACTTGCACCGATTTCTTTTTTTTCAGCAGTTTATTCACCTCATCCAACGAGAGCTGGAAGTAATTAATATCCGCCATTGACACGTTCAATCTCAAGATCTGCCGCCTCAAGTGCTAATCCCAAAAACTGATTGGATTCTCTGATCTTCACTCCACTAGATATGCAAAGAACGTGAATTCTCTCCCTGCCTCTGCAGCAATCTCTTTGTGTATTCATTTGCAACCCGATATGTTCTTGCACACACGAGTACTTACTGCTAGAAACCTAACCTCGACATCTCTTCTCCATCTTCAGGTCCTTGTTCAACCGATACGTTCAAACAAACCCAAACGAAATACAAGCTTCATCACTTGTGCAACATGAACGGACCTCACCAAGTACTTTGACCACAATTGACCAAAGTCCTAAACTTCTTCGCCTACAACAGACTATGAAGCATATGCATCCACGGCACAAAGAATGAAGATTTTCTACACACAAATCACACGCAAACAGAAGACAAACTTGCACACGCAATCTGTTGAAATCCAGTAAAAAAAAACACTGTGAGGACCATTGTTGAGAACTTTACATTGGGAACATATTGGGAACAGTCATGTTATTGTAATATTTGAACACAATGTATTGGGAACACATTTGTACATCGAAATCGAAAGTCTCCCTCCTCCTTTGCTCACCCCTCCTACAGACTGCCTCCCCCAGGAAAATCAACTGGGCCTCAGGAAGAGTGACCTCAGGTCGGCTGTGTTGGAGTTGCTTTCCTTGGCTATTTTTGTCACCATTGTTGGCATTGTCTACCGAATGCTAGGGACTAGGGACATGAATTGTGGGGACACAGTTTGGTCACTAAAGACGGAATGGAAGTAGCCAAGTATTTCCCTCTTTTCTCACAAGGGAAGCGCCGGGCCCCGGGTAGTTGGGAAACAAGTGGCAGCTCTTTCTGTACTATTGGCTAGTAGAGACCGTTGTCTTATTTAACATTTTCCCCCACGCACTCCCCACGAAGTACCATAATTATCAACTACGTGGAATCTGCAAAATTTTGGAACAATGATTACTTTCCAAGTTCCCGGGGTTTTCTTTTCACTTTTCTGATAGGGGTAGACCAGCCTATCACCGATCACCTGCCCATGACCAAACACTTATTTATATTTTCATCATATGTGCTTCATTTTGAGTGATTTACAATGTTATTGGAGTGCAACCTCAAGCTCTAGAGAAAAGGACTAATGAAAAAATAACAAGAAGAAAAACAAGATTCCAACTTACAAAATGTGTTTTTTTTCTTTTTTTCTCTCTTTGAACCCCTCCTACTTTCAACCCTAATAACTTTTTTATTTTTTATTCATTTAAAATGATTTAAAGTGCTAGAGGAGCACCACCTGAAATTTTACAAATCATCTTTGAACTCTAATAATAACAGAGCAGCATACAAAAAAAAATTTGAATGTTTGGGAATTGGCCTTTCTACTGTTCAGTGGTTTGTGTTTTTTGAGTTCTTGACCCCTTTTACTTTGAGGGGCTATAACTTTCTCATTTCTAATCCATTTTTTACGATTGTAAATGTGTCAGACGCACCAAGACAAGGAGTTCAAATTTGATTGTGATATTAGAAACAATGGAGCCCTCCTCTTGGATCCAGCCTGCCTTGAGCACTTAAGTGTTTAGTCACCAACCCATCTACCCTACCATGAATTTGACGAATGTTTTCAAAAAATTTAGCAAAAATAAGTCAAATTTTCACTTTAAAAAACACAGATGTCCAAAATTAGTTTTCACAATTTTTTGGTCCAAAAAAAGACAAAAAAATTTGTGTATCCATTGATTCCAAAAGGTCCCTTTCTTTGCAAGTTTGCTGGAATCAGCCTTCACATCCAAGGATGTGGTGGGTTGGAAGAACACATATTTCCACACTGTCAGCTTGCTGAAAACCTAGGAGATTGATTATGACGTCAACCTCTTGAATTACTAGGAAAGTTTCTACCTTCTAAGTTCTCACTCCCAACTATTTGTGGCCAGGGTGAACCAGCACCTACACCGGTACCTCCACATTCTTGAGTAAGGTAGAGGCACCCAAAACCAGGTCGGGGAAAATAAGGTGTATCACATTGTCACAATTTTATGTGCCCTTGAGCACAACTCTTTGTACTGACATGGTCAATAAAGGATATAATTATTAAAAAAAAATTTCATTTACAAGGATGATCATGAAATTGATTTTGTATATATTATATGGACATGCCATAACACGTTTATATTGGTCAATAGGGTGGTTTTAAATCTAGATGCCATTAGTGTTTTTCTTTATTTTATTGCAAGGCTCCACCAAAAAAATTTAGGCACAAATTCGCAATGATGGGTTTTGGCCATCCATTTGCTAGGATGAAAAATCTCACCGGCCAGCTGGCGCACATACACACATCAACTAACATCAGGGTTTTGCTAGATAATGAACATCTAGCTGTCCATTTTGCATGCTGATATTCCCAAGGGCTTCATGTCACTTCATGATTTTGATGATGTTTAGCAGCTAATCACTAATAGCTATTAGGTTGTAATAAATACTTAGTATCTAGGTAGGAAATAAGTAGTAAGTACAATGTACTAGGAATTGTGTAATCATTGACTAATTAGTGAGTGGTCACTAAAACCTTAACCTGAATAGGAAACAATGACCAAGCATTCAAAGCCCAAAACCCTAAACTCATGCAAAGGCTCACATCTTGCATCTCGCAAGGGCTGATTCCCAAGTCCCAACTCTCAATGTTCTTCCTTTTCATCTTAAATTGTTTAATGTCAGCAATGCAACTCACAACATTCAAGATTCGTCACTCAAGGACAAACGTTTAAGTCATCTAAAATGCAATGGGTATGAAGGTCATTGATGAACATTGAACAAATATTTGAAAGATCTTCATCTTGGTTCTAAGATATGCAAATTGCAAGTTTGCAATGACTTAAAACTTATTTGTTGCATTGATCTATTGTCTATAGAGTTCGAAATGGCAAATGACAAAATTGCACAATGCAAATTTTTTGAACTAGTTATCATTGGCATGAACAAGCTTAATCAACAAAGCTTGAACATGAAAAGGGCCTAGGTTTAATCAATAAAGTTTGAGTGTGAATGGGGCCTAAGTTTCATTTGTGAAACTTGCACGTGAATGGGGCCTGGCTTAGTGGTGAAGCTTGAATGTGAATAGGGCTCAAGTTCAATCAATGAAACTTGATGGGGCTTCTGTTTGATCCTTGAATCCCAAGCAATGAGTCTTGGTGTTGCAATGTTGGGATTCAAGAATTGAGATCCGATGGTGCTCAATTTTCAAAGGTTCACCACTCCACCTTGAAATGCAAGAGAATCATTCAAACCTTGCCATTTGAATTTTATTTTATTTGTGTGCATTGTATATTCAACATTGAACTAATGAGTTGTCCATGCTTGTGCTTCAAGAATTGAAATTTGAGTTGTGTGTGTGATTTTATCACTCTAAAATTTGTGTTTGATTTTGTCATTTTGGAACCTATTTGTGATTTTGTCACATTTTGTGCTAACTTTTGAACATTAATTAAATTGGAATCTATTGATCCCCATCTATAATTTAGATTCCTTCTTCTTTAGTATCTACATCGCAGAAAAATTGAAACCTCTTCTCAATTTCAAATTCAAATCTATTTTTGAGAGAACATTCATTGTATTAAATTCGTAGCCTAAGGAGGTAGAGTTTAGTGCACATGGAGAAAAGCATAATGCTTACAACCTTAAACACAAACCTAATCGCGTTCTTGTTGAGATCCAAAATAATTCAAATTTTCATCTTTTGTCATCTCATACTCAAAATCCAAGCCCTAATGATTTTATTCCTAAAACAATACATGCCTTAGAAATTTTAACAAAAACAAACCTAAAAAATCCCCAACATATGTAATGACAAAGTTCCAAGATGTCTAGTTTATGAAAATGCCATGGACTAAAGTTGTTTTTTATGTAACAACAAATCTATCAACTGTGAGATGTAATTACTAAAAGGAATTATGACCTTTGTAACCAATAAATCTATAACTACAAGTCCTAAACTACTACCCACTCACCCACCTACTCACCCACCTACCCACCTACCTACCTTGTCAACCTACTTATTTACCTATTTACCTCCTACCTATCATCTGACAACTTGCTACCTACCTCATAGTCTTATAGTGATATGAAATAAACTTGACCAAAATTGAACATATTTTGATGTTGTAATCCATTGGTAAGGACTCAATTTATCATTGTAAATGTGAAAGGTCCAATTCTTAATACTTACAACCTATGTGCATTCCTAAAGGGCTAAGGTAAGTAAACTAAACTTAGGTAATTGCGTAGGTAGGTTACATAAGTTACATGGGTCAAACTAAGTAGGTTAAATTATTACCTACCTACCTACCTATTAAAATTTAATTTTTATAACAATCCAAAAAAAATTAATTTAGTTATAAATTAAAATAATCAAATGGCTCAATGTCTATGCCAATCATGTTTTAGCATTCATTATATGACACCTTAGCATTAGATATGGCTTGTCCTTTATGACTTGTCCTTAATGACTATAGGATGAAAAATGTCATGTTAAACATTCAATGATTGCTTGTCCTTTGCTACTTGTCCATCACAACTAAGGGCCTTTAGATATATAATGTTTGGTATTATTATAAAATCATCATATTTATAGCGATTGATTCAAGAATGTATTCTAGTGTATGAAGTCTACATTAAAATAGAAAGAAAAGAAAAACTGCTAGTCCTAAAATGGGATTTACTTGAAAAACATGCGAGGAAAAGAAATAATGAAGAAGGGGTTAAGGTTGTCAATGTCAAGTGTGCACATGCTAGAAATGAAATAAAATTTGTTTCAATGAATTGCCTTTCTATTTTGGAGCAAATTTAATGTGGATTTAAAGGAAAAAACATAAAGAAGGTGATTTAATTTGCTTCTATATTCATGCTTCTTGTGTAAGGAAAGCCCATGACTGATTACAAATATTTAAGGCCTTATATGAATTTTTGAAGTTGAAAAACATTCCCAACAAAGATGGGAATGATTCTTTAGGTTGGCAGATTGCAAAACATCTCCACAATCAAATTCTAACAACCATTAAAGTTGTTGTCCAAGGGGTCGGGTTTGTGGCTTTAACATCTGATGAGGTTATTATTATGGATTATCAAAATTGGATTTCTATTCATGGATATTGTGTCCAAGATTAGTGTCGCATTCCTATTTTGCTTACAACTAATTATGTTGTGGAAGGATCCAATGCACAAAACCTAATTAAAGTCATCATTGATACTCTTGTGGCTATTAATGGTTTAACAAAAGTTGAGGTATCCAATAGGTCATTGTGCTTTGGTGCAAATGGTGTGAATGTTGTTTAGGGTGTTATGGTAAATGTTAATCTTCTATCACTAGTTTATTTTTTTAGTTATATGGTTAGATATGGCTTATCCTCTATGACCTTATCATTATGTGCACAAGTTATATTTAGATTTTACAATGTTAATCAACTCTAGAAATCAAAAAGTAAACCCCAAACAAAATTCCTTCCAAAGTTCATATTTGCAACAATATCTTCAATAATTTGAAAATAGATTTAGACTATATGGAATTGAAAACAAAAAATTGTAAACAAAATACAATGTAGTATCATGTTCTTTTCCATCAAAACTCTTTTCTAATTCCTATCATGGGATTTTCCTTATATTCAAAACTATTCAATGTTCTAATGATCACAATCTTAGAACTTTTTTCTTTACGTCCTTCTTGATTTCTCGCCATGAATATAAATTCAAATTCTTACTCGGCCCTATGTTGCCACTTTCTCTTATAATGATTCTTCCTCTTGTCCACTCTATCCAATGTTGACAATATAGTCTATCCATTTTGTCCAATGGTGATGGAACAATTTTGAAACAACTATGGCCTTAACATTACCCCTCCTATATTTTGGATTCCATCCTCAAAATCTTGTGATCTAAAATGTGTGCAAAATTATACTAACAAAAAAAAACAATAAAATTATTTTACTTGGTCTAAATGAACTAATATCTTTTGTTGAACTAGTATTGTAGTTTGTTATGTTATAGTAATTGTTCCATGAATTGTGGTTTGGTTTTCTTTTACTACAAAGGTCTACACATTATGTTGCACATCCACAATGGTTTTTATATGATCATTATCACCTTCCTCTAAATATGATTGGTTTGTTGTAATAATTGTAGCATACATCCTAAACTAAGATACATTTTGAATCATTATATACTCAATGGAATTTGCAATTTTAGTGACCTGTTGATGTACTTGCTTTTATACTTCTATGGATAAAATTATTGTTTGTTCCACTGGTTGAAGTTCTTCATGCTAAACAAAAACATTTTCCATTTAAACTTTTCCCTCATTTCTTCAAGCACTATTGACTACACCTCAGGTTCTTCTCCACTTTTTCCTACTTGAAACTAGTTCATGCCTAATTTTCCAAAATTGTTTTTGGAATTACAGAAAGAGATGCACATACAAACTTTGGGTAGGCTTCCCAAGATGCCTTGAGTTTTCTTTTATAATTTGTTTCATCCACCTTATGTTCATCAAACATGACTTACAAATCCTTCTATGGAATGTCTTGTACTAGGTTCCACCAATCATCAATGTTTGATGCATCTAATTCCATGGATTTCTGCTTTGTCTAAAGTATGATGTTCTGCATGAGCAAGTTGTCATACTCTCTAAGCTAATGCTTGGAAAGATATGGCTCCATGTCTTTTAGTTGGTCCATATCTGCTTTTACACGCCTAACATCATGTTGTAGAATATATGTATTGAATGATTACATGTAGCCTAAATCTACTCCTTTGCTAGTATTGCCTCATTCTTCATATGCATAGAAATCTGAATATCCTATTTCAAGTTCAGTATCTCCACATCCTATTCTTTTACAATATGTTCCAAACTGTTGTTATTTATCTATAATGCTACAAATTTTGTTTCAGATTCATCTATTCGCTTCTTCAAGGTCTAATATTTTTATCTTCCTTTTACTGAATCTACTTCAGTAAATCTCTTTCATCTTTTGTACTCTCCATGGACTATAGTTACTACTCCATAATACTCTTCCTCTGACCGTTGAAAGTAAAAAAATTTCAAAGTTTTAGTCATTTATTTTCCTAAAAAAACCCTACACGAATCATTCAACCCCTTCACCAACCCTTCGAATGCAATGGAGTTTTTTGAAAAGATCTTTCCATTCTGAAATAAGTTACAACAAACAAACTACAAACAACAAAAATGCATAATTAATCATGCACCTTTGCTATTTACAAACTTTTCAACCTTTACAAGAATACATCAAAACATTACCATTGGAAGAGTTAGTCATTGCCATTCCATGAACAAGAAACGTTGTGTCTCCTTGTCAACCCTAGAACCAAGTTCATGCGAGGAAATGAGGAAAGTATTAAAACTTTAAGTTGTGTAAAGATGTCAAAAACATAAGGATGTGTGTCAAAGGTTGTGTAAGGAGGTTAGGTGTAAATCATGGTGATTTGTCCTAACTTGTCACACAATCTAAAGTCATCCAACAAATGTTTTTGGATATGATGAAAAACAACCTTAAGCTTGTATTATATTGTGACTTAGATTTTCATGTCCCAAAATCATCCTTAAGCATTTTTAATGATCATTTACTTGCATTTAAGAAAAGTTCCTTAAGCATTTTTAGCACATGAAATTTTTTTTCTAAAAGCATTATTTATTCACATTAAGATCTTAGCAACAAGAATTTAGGATGTCAAGTGCATGGTTCACAAAAGTAAGTTAAGATCAAAATTAAGTTAGGCTACAACAAAATTTCAAAAATGTATAACTAATTCTACCAATGTCCAAAAATTATAGTTCCACTTACTATAAGTTTTAAATCCTCTTGTATTTCTTGCAAAATTAGTTTCAAAGCATATATATATAATACTGCAAAACTGCTTATTCTCATGGTTTTGGGTGCCTCTACCGTAAGGGACCTTACAAGGTATGATTGACCTGGGAAATGTTAGATGGACTTGGAGACTCTGATCCGGGTTTTCTTTTTGCTTTCCTCTTTTTTCCCCAGTTGTGTGATGTAGCCAACCTGGTGATCATCCACAAGACCATTTTGATATGGAATAAAATTTTAAGAACTGTTTTATGTTTTTAATTGCATGCAGGAACCTGTTGCAGAAATCTGGCAATTTTTTTCTGAATCAAAATCTGGCAAATTAGGGCAAACTTCAAAAACATCCTTTGGATATGTCCAAAATCATAATTTTCAGGTTTAAAAAATGCAAAGAAACCCCCCCCCCCAAACACAAAGTGACCCTAATTTTGTTTCAAGGTGGGATATTTTTGATGTTTAGAGGCAACCCAAAATTCTTAGAGGTTTTTATCAATATTCACAGTTACACAGTTTGGTGGGTTACAACTGGAGGTTCCAGCTCCAGTTAGTAAAAACCAAACCAAAAATGGATGGATCTGATTTTTGGAACTGGTTCTAGGACCAAAACCAAAATCCCTTTTTCCCAAGAATTGAACCCAGAATCAGATAAGGAGAGAGGTGGCCTTTTACCAGGAAATATGCTAAACAATCCCTCAGTCCCCGCATCCTTGCTGTGCCACACAGGGTTCTAGGCGTGCAGTGGACCAGCACTCACTAGTGCAGCATCAGGGATGGATGATATGTGATCAGGAAACAGTTTTCTGTTGGGTTCCAGTTCCCTAGCTAACCATGATGTTTCCGATATGTACTCTGTTTTCTTCATTCTTGTCCAGGGTAAGACCTTGCTGTCTGAAGCCTCAGTTCCCAATGCTAACACCTTGACCTCAAGGCCTTCCCCTGGCGTAATAAATAAGGATCTTGGAGAGCTGAGGTCAATCTAGATGAACTGTCACTATTCCCTGCCAAACCCCCCCCCCCCACCACATTTTCCCCAATTACATAGAGCCTCCCTGGAGCAGGAATTTGCACTGGGGATGTCCTCCAAATAACCAAGGGAATTTTGGGGCCAACGTTGTTGCAATGCGATTGAAGTACCAATAAATAATGACAATTGGTAGTGATCTCGCCTTTGCTGTTGCATTCCCTTGTTCCATGGTTATGTTCTTGTCGGAAAAAGAGCAATGCAAAATCGACCATCAACATCTGAAATTTTGGGAGCATTCTTCAACATGAGTGAGAAATTTCAAAAACATCAAAACATGGAAACTCCACCATGGGAGCATATGAACAAGAAACACAAGTAGAAATTGCAAGTAAGGCATCCTCAAAGACGATAACTTTAGGTCAAATGAAGGCATTGAGTTCAAATCAAATGAGAATTTTAAGAATTACGATGTTGGGTAGGCAAGAATTTTGTAAACCATCTTAAAATAACCTCATTTGAATTTATTACAAGAACAAGTTATTCACAAGTTATTGGATGTGAAATTTTGTATTCCAGGGTAAAAAATCAATTCATGGCATATATCATAGAGCCTGAATCAACTATTAATTTGAAATTTCTTGTATTATTAAATTCAAATAAGATGTTTACAAATGGGAATGGGCACCCCTACTGATTTTGTAAGGTGCACTCACTGGCTAATCTCACACTAGTGGGCTACCTGCAATTTTACCGTGCAGAATTGTAAAGAGTTCACCCATTTCTGAGTTTGCCCATTCCGTGGTGATCCGTAAACAATTTTGATGTCAGATTCTATCACATTATAGACATCTTTAAATGGCAGAAATTTCTCATCCAAGGTGACTTTACATTTGATTTATTACATGTCCTTTTCTATGTCTATAATTTAAGATAATGGTCAGCTATCCTTTTCAATGTTTATATTTTAACACAATCATCAGCTATCAATTTCAAAAATGACACTATACTCCAAAATTGTTTATGTAACATAATAGTCTGGCTACCGCCTACTCTTCTGGGTTCTGTGGTCGGCTCACACTACCGCACTAGCCAGCCACTTTACCCAGCAGAATTAGGCAGTAGCTTGACCATTATCAAATACATTCGTGGTAGGGCTAGCTTTTTAGGCCATGTTTTAGACTTTTGAGTATTAAAGAATCAGGCCCCCTTGTTTTTCATTGTGTGGTTGCTTGATTTTGTGACCTTCCAAAGTGTTCCTCTGTTCCTGGGGCCTTCCCTTGCCAACCAAACTGGCTGTTAATGGCATATTTTGCGAGGTCTGTTGCTACGAAGCTTGCACACTAGCACGCTCAACCAGTGACAGCTTACCTAGTGGAATGCGGGCCAGCTCTCTGGTACGTATCTAGTCTTTGCGTTTTGTGCAAGTCCTTTTTTAAAGATTCTTTTTCAATGTTGGACAGACACTCATATGCTAGCTAGCCAGAAAACTTTGTGCGAAGTTCCCATCAAATTGCAACAAGATCCAAATTTGCCATCGCAAGATTCCTTCATTTTTAAAAATGATTTGTCCTATCTAAACTTTGTTTGGGCCTGAGTGGTCAGAATTTTTCTCAGGCTGCAACAAGTAGAAAAATAATAGGAGGATCCTTCAAATTCTTTAGCTTTCAGACTTTGACGTAGCAAAATTTGTCTAGTCTATCTTCGTACGTTTGATTGCAACCTGGGCTCCAATAAATTTTTGCCACAGAAAACTCTGCTACTGGTTCCACTTTTGGTTCTGCTAAGTCCACTTGTGGTGGCTAAGTCCAACACTAAGAATGCTGAGTGATGTAATTAAGTGGTGAGAAAAGGACTCTATTTAATTGCATTGACTTGAATGCTGCTAGACCAAGAACTTTACTACTAAACTAAAGATTGATTTAAGTGCTAAGTCTAGAATTTTGAGTCTTGAATCGTGTATTCAAGTAGTGAGAAATGACTTCAGCTGATGAGAGCGGATCTTTAGTATTGCAAGGTCAAGGAGTACTTAGTAAAAACTCTCAGTGCTAAAACAAGGACTCATGATACAGATTGAAAAACATATTGCCATAGATTTTAAACACTGATAAAAGGAGACTTGTTTGATAACACGTTTTCTATTTTAAGACTATGACCTCCAAATCATTAATCAAAGACAAACATGGCATGGACTAGACATAAGTTGTCAACAATGCCTGGATTCTATTTTGTTACCTCCTCACACTAACTACTCATTTGCATTCTGTGACATTGGTATGATGAAAAGCCCAGCAATAAATCCAGCAAACAAACACAATTTTTTTTGTATTATCAAATTTATGGGTACTTTTCAAGGTAATCATAATTATGTTTTTTTATTGTTGGTTTTTTGTTGCTTTGATAGCTTCTTTTGTGCTTCTTTTGTCTTTCTCTCAATACTTTTGTTTTCGTCTTCTTCATATACCTATGTCCCTCTTATGCGCCTGCTTGCATGTAGAGAAAAGCTTTACATATTACTTGT
>Ga0209611_10006978_pt1 | contig 18242 bp, 6 predicted proteins | sample S1TSphgellanicum_3_FD_187693 | JGI IMG/M metagenome (GOLD analysis project Ga0209611, IMG submission 187693) | Host-associated microbial communities from peat moss isolated from Minnesota, USA - S1T2_Fc - Sphagnum magellanicum MG (SPAdes) (version 2) | ecosystem: Host-associated > Plants > Peat...
TTTTCTTTTCTATTCACTTTTATCACACCTATACCAATGTCCCGTTGTTTTTTAAATATGAAAATTTCATTAGAGCTTTGAACCCATACACAACATGTGTTTAGCCATGTTTGAACTAACATAATTAATGCTTAACCTAGTTTAATTTAAGTCTACCTTAGATTAGCCTAGGTGTAACCTAATTAGGTTACCCTAGCTTAATCTAAGTTTAGCCTAAAGCCCAAGTAATTATAGCTAGGTTAAACTAGGTTAATTTACTTCTAGCATAGGGAAGCTTAGGCTAGGCTAGGCTTGTGAGTAGTATGGGTTGACCTAACTCATCCTAAGTCAACTTAGGGAGGCATAGGTTAGCCTAAACTAGGTTGGTTGGTAGTAGGTAGGTTAACCTTTGTCAACCTAAGTTGGCCTAATTTAATTTGAGGTTTAAAAAAATGATTTTTATGATTTTGTGTTTATAGATTTTTGACACATGTCATCCATCTATCAAGGTGACTTTTGTAACTTTTAGTTGAGTAAAATGATTATGTTGACATGGCATGCACCTTACACGTCAAATCAAGGTCAATGATGACATGGAATTTCAATAGTATAAAAAAATTAAAACATTCTAATCAATAAGACAACTAAACTTGTAACTATATGTCTTTTACGATTAAATGGGTGAAACGACATAAGGTTAATTACTCAATAGTCATTAGTCACAAATGTCCTTTTTAACTAATACATAATTATAAAAGTAAATCATAAAACCCAAAATGTGTTCTTGTGAAACCAATAAATTGTAGTCTTTTATTAAGTGAAAATTTGATTCCATGCACACTTGTTGATAGTCTAGGTTTCAACCTAAGTTAAAATCAGTAATCATACTTTATTTACACCCAAGCCAAAAAAAATGCAAGCCATTATTAAGTTGAAAATGAATTTTCTAGACGTAATCAATGATATTTTAGACCTTAACCTAAGTGAAAGTGAAATAAATAAACACAATGGGGCTTTGTGAGAAGGATGGGGGGTATGAAACAAATTCAATCCAAGCACACATGGGAATAATTCTTGGAACATATAGACCCAATTTCAATCTAAACCAACAAAGTGTATGCATTTATTGAATGAAAAATTGATTCCATGGATACTAAATCAAATATTGAAATTAAATCTATGTGATATATATATATAGGACAAAATTCAAGATTTGGGAATGGGGTGGGTATGAAACAATTTTAATCCAAGCACATGTGGGAGTAATTCTATGAACAAATAGACCTTATTTCTACACAACCCAAATAAGTGCATGTATTTATTGAGTGAAAAATTGATTCCATGAACCTTCAATGACATTTTGGACCTTAACCTAAGTGAAAGAAAGTGATATATCAAAAGATAGAATGAATGAAGCTTTGTAGGAGATGGGTGTGAAACAAATTTAATCCAAAGCACGTGCGGGAATAATTTTATGAACAATTAGACCCTATTTGCACACAACCCAAAAAAAATAGGCCTTTATTGGATGAAAAAATGATTCCATGGCAGTGAACACTATCATAATTTAAAAATAAAAATTAATGCTTCAAAATTTTATTTTAAAAAAATTTCATATATATTATTTATGCACATGGCAAAGTAATTGGCAATGTTGACCTAAGTCCGTCACGTGTCACATGTTGTAGTCCACCTCAAAATGTCTATGACTATTTATAATTACATGAAGCATGTCACAATCCACATCAAGATGTTTATAATTGTTTTTAGTCATGTGGGGAATGTCCTATTCCATATTAAAATGTCTATGGTTGATTTTAATCACATTCAATATGTCTTAATCCATGTCAAAATGTTGATAATTACTTTTAGTTGTTTACATAGTCCACGTATGCATTAGATATCCCGCACATACTTTTGTATGTTCAATTTGACTATAATATCATTTGAAATTAATTTGATTAGACTCACCTACTTTTCTATTATTGAAAATAGACATAATAAATTATTATGGACAAGTATGGGTGACTCCACAAACATTGTAGTCAAAATGTGAGGGGCATAAAAACCATGGATTTGTAATAGTGGAAATTTGAAAACTAATCCATTATAGGGAAGAAATTAAATCTTGTTTTTGATCATTCAAGTAAAAAGAATGAATGAATAATATTTTAAAGATGAATTTTGATACTATTTTATATTGATTTGACAAATAGACTTTCAGGATAACATAATTGTATATCTGATCTTGTTCACAACTAGATGAATTTGTAATTCATAAATTTGAAACATAGGGTGCATTTGAAAATAATTAGGAACATTCATTAACAAATTAGAAAAGTGAATTAAAATTTATGTGTGCATTAAAAATTATGTTCTAAATATTTGATGACATATAATGTAACAAAAAAAAATTTAGAACATTTTAATTATCCAAATTCAAATTTTAAAATTACAATAAATGCACAATAACTTATAAAGATCATTAATGGTATTTTTAATGAAAAATTTGCAAAATGTGACACTAAAAAAGTTATTTTATTTCAAATTCTTTTTTAAAAAGATTTCCAAACTTCACCCAATTTGTTTTTGGGGTAATGTAACATGACATTTGTTTATTGGCTATTATTTTAATGGTCTTCCACAAATATATTGTTAATTATGGCAAAATAAAATGGGATTTTTGCCATTATGGTTACATCACAAAATTGAAAAAAAAAGTGGTCATCATGATTCATGTATGTTTTGGCACATTTTTGACAACTTGCAATTTTCAATGCCTAGGTTTAAAGGGCAATAAATGCAAACTAATAATTAGTTTTAAAGCAATGCTTATCTTTTTTCCCTTGTGTACTACTTTCCTTAAATTGGGGAGAAAGAAAATATTTTCAAGTTCCATTTACATTTCCAAAATAACAAAAATCATTCAAACATATTTTCTTTGTATTTTTATGTGGAAAGAAAACTTATCATATATTTGACATATTTTATTTTGCTTAGACCCGGCAAACATTTTCCAAAAAAGAATTGCAACAATACATTTTCCTTGAAAAAACATTGCTCTTTAATTAGGTTTTCATTGTCTTCTATCGAGCTTTCATTGTAGATTTTGAAAACATAGATAGACTTGAGGCTTTGTTTTATGGACAACCTAGATGAACATCATTAGGCCAATTTTTCACAATCATTGCAAGACATTGTAAGTTTTCATTTTTGAAAATTAGATCAACAAAAGTTTGTGACATTTTTGACGATATTGAAAATTCCTTCAATTTCAATTTGAAATTTCACAATACTTAACAATAGTTCACTATACTAAAAAAGTGGAACTTAGTAGCACAATGTAAAGATTTTTCAACATGTTTTTTGGCCAAAGAAATTATCTAATCCTAACTAATTAACACTTGGCCAACTAATGCCTTCGTAGGGTTTACACAAAAATAAACATGTATTTTATGAAATGTCTCTTGGAAAAAGATCACATGTGAAACAAATTGCATCTTCAATGACATATGAACAATAACCTAGGAGGAATTAGACTTATAAAAATACAACCTTTTTCCATTCATATAATTGTTTTGTAATTGTCTAGGTTATGGTCTTCTAAAAGGTTGTTTGTGCTTTGCTTTAAACTCACTTCAATCATGTTTTAACAAACTTTGGAACTTCAACTATGGCACATTAGGCAACCTTTTACATAATATGCCCAAATCAAGACCTAATAAAAGGACCAACTTTCACATTAGCTTCAATGAAAAACAAGAAACCACCAACTTGGTCAAAATAGTGTTAAGGGATGTAAGGTTGGAGCCCTCATCCTTGATGTATGTAATAACCAACAACCCTTTTATTTCTTCTACCATACAAGCCCTTAAAAGACCCAAACAAAAGTCTAATTGTTATGTGAATTGGATGCCAAACATTGATCATCAATTATATTCACCACCATTCCAAAAGTGTTAAAGCTTGATAGATTACCAAAAACCACCAAAGTCAGACACTCAAATGATGCAAGGTTGGAGTCTTCATCATTGACTTACTAATATAATAAGCAACAACCCCTTCACATGTTTTGCCATACATGCCCCCAAACATTTTGCACTATGAATAGTCAAAATTTTATGTGAATTGAATGTCAAGCATCATCAATAAAACTCACCATTATTGTGAAAATGTCAAAGCTTGCACAAAACAAACTAGAGGTCAAATGAAGTTGTGTAAGAGACACAATGAACCAAGGTTGGATACACATAAATTTCCATAAATTTCCAATAGTGTTAGGAATAATTCTTTCATTAGTTGGTGACAAGATGGAAATAATTTTTTTCCATTTGGATGTAATATTAATTCTACCTAAGCATAGATTTTCAACTAAAATCAAACATGGGTGATAACTTTTAGCAATGTATAGAAATAGATGTTGTAAGAGTGCATCTTGATCAAGGTCATTAAAAAATATGTACCTTAATCCCAAAAAATGTAGTAATTTGGGGTGGAGGTTAACTTTTTTCACTTTGCCAAACTTTAGCTTTCAAAGCCTTTTCTTATCGTTCTATGTACACCCCCCCACTTCCTAAACTCCTCCATATGATCACATGCAACATGTTTGTTTAGGGTGAATGTACCATTTTCTATGTTATAAACAATAAGGCCTTTGGGTTTTAAAAATGTGTTTGCCTTGGTATGTATTATGTACAAGGTAACATACAATGCATCACATTTGCTTTGGGTTACATGAAGCAAAAACTGCACTATTGTGTGATACAAATAATGTCCAATAACTTAAAGTGTGATTATGAGGACACCATTTATTTTGATTAGTTTGAAGCAATGGAGAAAGTAGTGCCAATGCCACAACCACCTCAATGTTAGTTTGAATTGTTGTAAACTATTGTCAATGAAAGAATTGGACTATCTATTTCTTTGCGTCTATGTTGTTCAATGTGGAAATCAAATTTAGGTTTGATTTGCCCAAAGCCATAAGATATGCAAAATAACTAACCCCAAAAAAGGGCTTGGGAAAACACCTAATTAGCTATTATTTAATTTGTTCTAACAATTCAAAGTTAGAGAAAATCACATTGTAATTTCAAGCAAATTCAAGAATTCAAAAGGCTAGGCATGAAGAGTGTGAATAAGACTATTAGTGAATGAATGCCATTGAATGAGGCCTTCCTTAATAGATCTTCTTTAGCCATGCTTCAAGAATGGAACCTTCAAGTGATATTTCTTTGTCTTTAGCCACATGTTAGTATATAACAAATATGGTGAAAATAGGGTAAGGCTCAAATGACATGAAGAGATGTAGATTATAGGCATAAAGAGCAAAAAGAAAAATACAATTAGATGAATAAAAAATGTATGGCCCTTCTCTAATTCATTATGTTATGAGAACATTTAGTTTTTAGCAAAATCAAACATAGACAATGTAATGCATAAGTGATCCCTTTCACTCCCTAAGCATGCCCATGGTTTATTTCTTTCCATAATATATATAATTTCTTTCAACATTCATGAGTATGACATTCTTTTCTTCATGAGTCTACACTCCCTTTGGTTTTCCATTGTAAAAAACACTAAGTGCATAGATATTCACCATTTTTGATAGAAAAATTGTAATTCTTCTTTTATTGGTGGGATAAGGTCAAAATGACATAATTATAATACATTACAAAAAATAAAGTTCAAAGCTAAAGCTAAGGTACCTAGTACCTTGGTAATATATCTTCAACTAGAAATTAAAATATGAGGTCATCATTTATTTTTGGTCCTTATGTGCTTTCATGTACTTAAGTTTGCTTAGAATGTTCTGACCCATAAGGTAGTCTTACATAAACATAAGCAAGGTGTGTATTGGATATGCATGTACATATCAAGAAAAAATTCGACTTTTGAAAAGGTGATGCCATGTCTCTTGAATTGTAAGCTTAGTATACATTTGTCCATTCTTCAAAACCCTTAAGCCTTGAATTCCTTGTTATTTAGATGATATCTCAAGTTAGGTGCTTGAACAACTATTTCTCGTCACCTCTTGCAAGAACAAAGTTTTTTACAACTAGGTGTTTAAACATTTATATGATCTTGTAACTTGCAACAAAAATCATTGCTCTCCATAACTAGGTGCTTGGGCAATTGTATTTTGTCACTTGTTGCAAAAAATAGAACTATTAGAAATTGGGTGCTTGAGTGCTGAAATTTGACATGTGCTATTGCTATAGAGAGTGGAGCTTTTAACAATTTCATGTTCAACAATCTTAGCTCAACAAGGCTTTCCAAGAAAAATATCAACAAATACCCACAAACATTAAACTCAACTTGTGGAAGTGAGTAAGGGGAGGTAGAAAAAGAAAATGTAACTATTGCTTAGCATGCATTCCTAAAGAAGATCCACCACAAGAGAAATAATTTATTTTTGAAGTAAGATTTTTTTAATTGCTTTTTTGTATGGCTTAAAAAAAAAGAATTCTCTTTAGCCTCATTTAAGACTACAATAGAAAAAAACAAACAAAGTTGCTTACTTATTTAGTTGATCGTCTTAACTTCAAGAGTAAAGACATTGTTAGTAGAAAAAAGTTGCTAATGAAGAAACTTACCATACTTCATCCAAAACTCATGTGAGTGAGGATGATTCCTTCTCGAAGTCAAGCTCTCCAGCCTTTCCAACTACTTTGTGGACAACACAATGACACAATAACCTATCTCCCTAACAACTTCACATAACAACAAACTAAACTCCAAACTCCTGCATTTTTCACAAGTCACACCAAATTGGTTGGTCTAAGGAAGAAAAGTTCACAATGAGCATGTCCCATTGGGCACAATTGAGCAACCAAGTGAATGATGTCACCTATTTACTTAAAAACCTGCCCTAATTTTTGTAGTGTATTTAGATGACCATTGTCAGGCACAAGAGCTTAGAACATCTCCACCAACATCCAAGTTTTAGTTACTAACTCTTTTTCAAACCCACCCATAAAACTGAAATTGGGACTGCAAGTAGGTGGGAGATTACTAATAGCAACCCAGTTGGACCAAAAAAGCTATCTTGCCAATCGGAAACAGGGAGCGGTCAATAAGATACGATTTGACTGTGTTTATTAGACTGTTCAAGGGCTCCTCCAGCGCTCTGAAAGGTGTAGACTTTTTTAGGGTTTGCAGTAGATTCACTCGATTCCAGTGGTGGTGAACCTCATCATCCAAGATTTCAGGCGCAGGATCACATACAGCGGCGTTCGTGGAGATGCTCTTAGAGAGGATCTTCCAAAGTGGAAGAAATCTTCCGCAATGGAAGCTCGCACCCTCTGAAAATTAGGGCAGGTTTTTTTACTATGGAGAAGGGTAAGGCCCTCGGCCCTTCCTTGATTTGAGGTCCCTAGGCAACACGAGTGTTAGCTCAGTTATGCACTTCAATTGGGCTGTTCCAGCTGTGAAGATGTTAGATCAGGCAACATGTAGGGTTATACAAAATGAAATTGGCAATTCCAATCTGGAACACAAACTTAAGCTCCAGCTCTTTTTTTCAACAAGAATAGGGGGGGATTCAAACTTTGAACTCAACATATCCCAAGTAGGTAATAGAAGAGATTTGAACATTTTTCAGTTTGAAATAGGCCTTTTGGTTTGGAACTGACCCCCTGGAACAACGCTTCATATGAAGATGTCAATTGAACAGAAACAGGGATGGACTCTTGGGTGACTCTTCACTGTCCCTTGGGGGGATAATGTGCTTCTTCATTGGTATGGGCAACACCAGAAACAAACCCTTGGGCAACACGGGAGGCCAAATAATAACAAAGTCCAACAGAGATGTTCAGCAACTAGCTTAAGTGCAACAGAAGATTACAAGATCTTACTCTTGTTGCAAATTGCAAAAGGGCTAGAATTAATCACTTCTTCATCCCTGAGGTATTTTGATAAATTATCATAGGAATAGTCTTAAGAGCTCCACATTGTGTGTGGAAGTTTCGGCACAAAACACAATAGTGATTTGTTGTTGAGTTGCTTGGCCTCATTGGGGAGGTTCAAGTTTCAAATGTAGGAAAGAAAGTGGTAGGAATGGTCTTAAGAGCTTCACATGGTCTGCAGAAGTTTTGGCATAAAACACACCAATGAATTGCTTCGGTGGTTGAGTTGCCCTGGCTTCACTCAGAAGATGCAAGTCTCTAATGTATAGAGAAAGTGCTTGGGATGATCCTTCAGGTTGGGACCAATAACATTCATGTGAATGCTTGGAGGAGGTGTAGTACTTTACTGACTTGAAAGAATCAATTTTCTCCAGATTCATTCTCGAATGGTTCTCATCTCTGGATAAATCCAATGGGAAACTGCAGAATCTGATGTGAAACTTTTCATGAGTGAAGTTGCCAGGACATCATTATGGATGGATTTAGGGAAGAAGAATTTGACTATCAGTATCAATGCATGGAAGAGCTTGAAAGCATGCAAAAAGAACTAACACAATGTACCAATGTGGTCAATGAAGAAGGGAGAAAAATGAACTCAGAATCTGGCAGCTGCAATTGCAAAGAAGAAGAAACTGGGTTCTGCATACGAGGAAAGCAAACCCAGGAGAAAATCTATTGGAAAGAAAATAGAATAAAGACTGTCAAACAAATGTGTTGTTTCAGGAAGGAGGAAATGCAGTATAATATGGAACCCAAAAAGAATTCTGAACCATGTAAAGGTGACACTGAACCCATTACTGATGGGATTAAGGAGAGGGGGAAGCATGCTAAAGAAGTGTGTCACTGCAATAAGGAAGAAGTCGGGTGTAGTATCGCATCCAAAAAGCAACACAAAACATTAGTAATATGGGAAGATCAAGAGGTCCAACCCACAAACATGACTGAAGAGGTGAATTCAGAGGAGGTCAAACATGAAAATTGTTTGAAGATGTATGAAGAAGAAGTTGCATCAAGTTTGTTGCATGGGAACATATACGCATTTCAAGAATCTGAGATCCAACCCACACATCTGATTGATGATGAGAAGGAAAAACAAAATTCTGAACAGCTAGGGTTTTTCAAGAATGACGTAGCAATATTAAGTATGGCGCTGGAAAATGAAGAGGAAATTAGGGATGATGGAGCCCAACTGACTAATCTGATTGTTGAAGACAGTGGAAGAAATATCGAACAGGTTTGTTCTCTCAAGGAGGAATCAGCAGCTGTTGTTGTTGGGTCAAGCTTGTCAATGGAGAAAGAATTTCAAAGTTCGGAAGACATTGAGATTCAATCCACAATTCAACAGCAAATCATGGCAACTAGAAGCAGAAGCACGATGATACCCTCAACCAGTTCAAGCAGTTGGGATGCAATTCCCCCTGACCTGATGAATCGTGTGCTTTCTTGCCTTCCCTTTCCAACCATTTTCCAACTGCGCTGTGTTTGTAAGTATTGGGACACTCGACTAGAGTGTCCTTACTTTCTCCAAACACGTGAGGAGCTTTGTTGTTCATGGGGTTCGTATTTCCCTGTCGTGTATATAACGCAGTACCAAGGAAGGAAATGGAGAAGGTACTCTTCAGCTTACGCCTTTGATGCATCCTTAAACATGTGGCAACAACTGCCGCCTCTTTTGTTCATGCCAGATTCTCAAACCCTAGAATTCATTGCCGGAGCTGGGGGCCGTCTCTTGTGTTGCAAGGAGAGGGAGCATACGGACACCTCCCTCATCGTATGTAATCCTGTCACAAAAAGCTGGAGACAAGTACCCCCTCCTCCGTTAAGCACCGATGTTGACGACGATGAGGCTTCTTCAAAGCTTCTGCGACGTCGAACTTACACCGTCATCTTCCTTGTCCAAAATGATGAGACCAGAACATACAAAATCATACTCGCAGGACTTGGCAATGTTTCTCATTCCTCTTACAGAATCACAAAAGTGTATGACTCGCGATCAGACGCTTGGACAACAACTGGACAATTGCCTCCTGCTCTTGAATTCAAGTATCGATCCGGCGCTTTCAGCACCGGAGTTCTTTACTGGTGGGCCAACGAGTACGATCCATCTTCTTCTCGAAGGAACTTCACCTGGGACATTCTTGTTGCATATGATGTGGAACAACAAGTGTGGAACATCATCCCACAGACCCTTCCTGTGGGATTCGGAAGGGAACGCTCCCTTCTTGGTGGTGGAAGGAGATTGTTGATCGTGGGAAAGAACCGCGATCCAACCAATTTCAGACCTTTGGAAGATGAAGACCATGGCATCTTTGAGCTGAATCCCGACAGTTACACTTGGTCGCGCATTGCTCAAATGCCCAAGTTTCTTACAAAACGGGGTATAGGCGAGGTTGAAGGTACGGTTGCATGTGGTAGTATGCGGAACAAGATTTGCATGATCAGTAAGCTGGAAAGGATAGGCACAATAACAGCATCTGATGGAACTGGTGCCGCCACAACTTGGACAGGACGCTGGATTGCAATTTATGATACGGTGCTAGACTCTTGGCAATGTGTTCCTTGCAAATGCTTTGCCACTACTGAAGGCTCTCTTCGCCTTGCTCCAATACATAATCTCTTGTTTGAGCCTAATTTGATGAACATTTAGCATGTTTTCTTCTTCTACTACTACTAATACTACTCTTCACTCATCTTCAATGCCACCATCTTTATGCTGTGTAAAATGTTCTATCAGTCATCATGTTGCCATTCACACTCTTGCTCAAAGAATTCACAATGCATGCACAAAGTTAGTTTCTGTGAAATCAAAGGTTAATCAATACCATCTACAGTAGGAGAAATCTAAGACTTCAAAGGAGATTTGGTTCTCTATCAGAACCACAGAAGCTCACACATCTCTATGATATTGAGTTCAGAAACCAGAAAGGAGGATGGTTCTCTTTTAGAAACTCAGAAGCTTACCATTTTTAGCATTCTTGCAAAGTGAACAAAGTGATGGCCACACAAGTCATTATCTATGAGATTGCAGAGAAAACTCCATGATAACACCATTATGCCAGTATTGGCCAAACCAAAACAAACACAACAAGAATGGGTGCAGTCATAACCTTGCAAGTCTCTCACTCACAAGTGTATCTACCACTCAAAAAATTACCTAACCATCATCTTCATTGTGAATGGCAGTGACTAGACACCAATTACTCCTGATGACATTATTTGCTCCCACCATAGGAGTAGATCAGTCTGCAATAATCTCGTCAAAAACTTCAGGCAAACAACTTATATGCAAATCTGTGTCCTGAGTTTCAATCACAATTCTGGAACTAACAGGAAGACTCAGTCATGGTGTCAGTTTAGCACTCAAAAGAACATAGCTTAGCAAGAAAGTCAATGTACTCTCATTTAAGCTCCAACAAGATTGTGAGGAAGGTACACTTGGTTTCATTTAGCTTGGACCTGCACAAGCAAGCATCAAAGTAAAGGCTTAGAGAGGTCTCCATAAATGGAGGTGGTTGGGGCCCTGAACACAGAATTCCACACATGTACCATGTTAGGTCTCCATTTCGACTACAAAACCATAGCCAGATCTGTCCACCAAGAAAGTGAAGGTTCTGATATAGCACATGCACATCCACCTGGGTAAATTCACTCTACAAACTAACAGGAGACATGATGATAAAGAAGAGATGCAAGCAGCATGGCACAACTCATTCTCAATACCACAACCTGCCATCATGAAAGAGAGCATAAGAAAATGAAGCCTTGTAACAATTGGCAACCTTGAAAACAGGAAGAATGAGTTTATCTTGCCAAATTTAAATTGAAGAACATATTCGAACTCTCCCTCTCTGTTCCTACTATGATTCACTTGCACCTCCTCTACCCAGAGATTTCCTGCACCATGAACATGCAGCAACTGTAGAGAGCACAGCTCTGGGCACTAGACGGCCTCCAATATACTAACATGAGGTCAGTGATCAAGGTTGCTCCAAATATCTTCTGTCCAACTTGTGACCTTAGCCAGACAAAGCTGGTGCCTCCCCTCAGCTTGCTTCCGAGAAATTTAAATGCAGACTAACCAGCATGCTAGTGAGCCACTACACAGGAGCTTGGACATTTCCATCCCAAGGATGTGTCCGGAGAGATCTTGCAAGGGCACCTGGAGAGTGTGATGTCTCCTCTCCACACTCTCCTTTTGCAATGAAATTGGTAATCTAATTATTATGTCTACACCTTGCAGTTCCAACACCAAGACATGCAGAAAAGACAAGGAAGGTGAGAATGAGTGACAAGACAACCAGGGAAACTATCATTATCACTTGTCCCTTCCAACCAGCTTTCTTCATCACCATGGATACGTGTTTCTGCAAACCAGCCCCAAAAGCCAAACCAGGTTGGTTGTGCTGGCATTTGCAGTGTTCATTTCATGTCCTGCTCAAAAACTCACTCTCATGCCATGACCCTTCTTAAAACCACTACTTCTCACCAGGTTTGCAGACAAAGCATGAAGCTGACAGAAGCTGCAATGTTGAACTCCTTGAAAGGCAGGAGATAGGCCATTTTATGGTTGACAGACTGACAAAGAGGAACTAGCTGATATAAAATAGTACAACTATTTCCCTGAGTACATGCAGTAACCTTGCTTCATAAGCTCCTGCCTGTGAGCTTGAAGCATGAGGTCTGCTCCAACCAGTTTGTCATGAATAGGTTATTCCTAATACCTGTCTACAGAAGAAACCCTTCAGATAACAGGTTCAATTCTTGAAATGTTTCCACTTCAATGTTGCAATTAAGATTAGTCCATAAAAACAGTTATCATAACTGTTACTGACATCATCCTAAACAAAGAAGATCGCACTTCTTCACTCTAACTCTCTCAAGTCATTACTGGGAAATAGACACAGCACAATGCCAAGGAGACTCAGATTGGCAAAACACGAAATAATATCAGTACTCCTTGTAGCTTAACTGATCTCTTTCTTGCAAGATTACCTTGAACAGGAAAAATGGTGGCAGATTGTCTACCTGGATGAAGTCAAGGCGTGTAGCTGTGCTATCCATGTCATTGCCAAGTTCATCAATTAATCTTCCCTGGCAGAGCAAGACCCCACCTGTATGAATGAGCCTCCCAAACCCTTGTATGCTATAACTAAATACAAAGCCACACATATGTTAAGTGACAGATATCCAAGCTCAACAGACCCTTGAATGCAGGACAGAGAAGGAGATAAGAAAAGAAACTGTGACTTCAGATTGCATATTGTGGGCTCTAGAAGCCAACATCATGCAAGGAGCTACCACTTCCATTTGAATCATTTATATCTTCTGCCAGCTCCCAGCCACGCAAAAGTGGAGCACCTGTGATGAGAGTTCTTCATGAATGGTCAGCCCAACTGCCCCCAGACGCATTATAGTCTCACTCAAGTCATCCAAATACTCTTCTTGTTCCCTGTGATGAAGAAAACCAGGTATAGTGTAAACCACAAGAAACTTGCGTCTCCAGAGTGTCTAACAGGACTAGAAGTTCCAAACATGGACTCCATGAACCTTAGGAAGGTGATTGAGTGATTCTTATCCTTCAGCACAGAGATAATATTTGGAGGTCATTAACTACAATCACTTTGAGTTAGGACAAACAACACAATCAGTTTCATTAGTGTGAGAAGGTGGATATTACTTATCTCCACTGACTTAGTGTAAGTAAAAGCCATCAGGATCTCAGGCTAGCCACCAAATACAGATTTGCTTATGTGTTTTAGTCCTTCCCTCTCCAAATATCCTTCAGCACAGAAGAAAATTTGTCAAACACTGAACATCAGGGGAACATGCTGCTACTGTGCATCTCACGCATCAAACTAGGTGATCAGTTAACAGCTGAAGTCCAAGCAACTTCTATCCTGGAAAAAGGGAGAAGGACACAAGTATGTTGCTAGCTGATTGATGAGGAGCCTACTTACTTCATTATGAGGGCCTGTTGACCAGACTCATCGGTGAGGAAGCCATCATCCACGGTTTGATTAGACTTTGATAAATGATTTTCCCCCATCCTCATGAGCTCTCTTCGATCACTCATGGCCATCTCCAGCCGTATTCCTGATCCATTCTGAGTTGCACTGTGCAGATTGTGTCTGATAGATTGGACCTGACACCATAGAGAACATCAGTTCCATCACTATAGAAAACTGGAACACAAACTGCTGTACTTGGCCAGCAGAACCTTGGAAAATTTGACTGGCCACCTATGGATAGAGTCGCCATTGGCAGTGACATCTTTCCTACCCCCTTTCACTACCTGATCAAGGGTTTTTGTCCACACCTCCAAGGTGGAACTTGATGCAAAAAAGGCCCACATTTCACAGCCAGGTGAATTGGTACAATGCTTGATGATATACAAGAGCCAAGAGGTGTTATAATGAGCAAACCTGCCTGCATGTAGACGCTGTCCATTGCTTCCGTCGCTCAATTTCAGCCGAATCTATGCTGAATCGGGCCGGATCTCTCTCGGTCACTCCTGTTGCCCGGTCCAACTCCTCCACCTGGATTGCAACCATATGCCTTCCCTCCCCATCTTTCAGAACGTTTAGCATTCATCCAGTAAAACAAATCAAAATCCAGCCCGTGAAGACTGAGAAAACCCTAAACACCTCCGAACAACATCCGATGCATACGTTATTATTGCCCCAACCCTCCATCGATCTAAGAATGCCAACTACTTTTGCAACATGATTCCGCACCTGCCATTCAATGCTTTCACAACTAGAAACAAGCTCGTTGCTCAGCACAATGCGTTCAGTTGCGGAGGGAGGTAGTTGTTCCCATCGCGCAAACGTGGCGAGCAATGTCTTCACCTGCATACTGAAAAATCATTTGGAATGTCTTCACCGCATTTTGAACAAAACTGGGGGAAAAAAAAACCCAAAAAAAAAAAAAAAAACTCCTCGAGAAACAACAAAGGTGGAGAAAAGAGCGAAGGCGCATACAGAGTCCTGTATCCCTTCCTTGACGAGATAGTAAGGATCCAAGGCCGACATAGCTGACGATCTTTGTTGTGAAGTCCACAATCTGGTGCGATCTGGCTGTAAAAACTTGAATCCTCTCGAAAACTCTGCTCGAAACAAAGCGTTTGTAGCTCAAACGGAACAGAGTTTCAGGTCCCTGTTTTAAGTATGGTTTTCTGGGTCTTCCTCTAATGCTACTGAACACTAGGCCTCTCCTTTGCTTAGGGTTTAGTCTTCATTAAATGAAATTTTAATATTTACTAATATTTAAAAATATGACCTAACATATATAACTCTTTCTAGCATTCAAACTATATTTATTTATTTATTTATTTATTAACTCCTTTTCAAAAGGAAAGGTTTTATGTGGATTCAAGAATAAATTTAAAATTTATAAATAAAATTTGGATATCATTCATTTCTTAATTTAAAATTTTATATAATTATATAAATTTTGAATATGACTTTTTTACACCAACATTAGGAAGACATGAATCATGACGATAATTTTCAAATGTCTCACATTTTATGTGTTATAAAAATAAAAATACATTATAATGCATAAATCAATATGTAAAACTTATAAATTCATCAAAATATTCGAATATTTCAATTCATAATAGTCTTAGGTTAATGACAATGTATGGCATCCACATGCACTTGGATTTTTTTAATATAACAATTAATGATGGTTTAGAATACATGATAATAATTATTAATATTAATACACAAAAAAAATAAAATTGTATGTGTGTACAAAGCCCATTCACATTTGGTGTTTACATTTTTAAACAATCTTCAATCCATAATTCAACTTTCACCAAAACATTATGTAATCATTATTTTGAGAAATTTTAACTTAACATCCTAAAAAAGAAAAAGGACTATTTATTAAATTCCATGAAAAAAATTGAACTAAATCACGATTTAATAAAAGCACCACAAAAATTAATTTTCAACTAAAACTAAATATGGGCAAATGTTCTTGAAAACGAATGTAAATTTAGTTTAATAAAAATGTATTGGTCATATTTTCACAAACTAATCTATATTGCATTAAAATTATTAAACAAATTTTCAATGTATAATAAAAAAATCACTGATGTCTCCAATTTTGTAAAATGTAATATATGTGATTATGTGTGTATTTACATGCTACATTTGTCATTTGGTTAACCCCAAATAATTTAATCATGTATTGCCACCAAATATTTCATTATTTATTAAACACCTTGGCACTTATTGGTCACCAGATGCAAAGGACATCTTATGGTAATAATTTTTATTTTTTTATTTATTGAAGACCACATCCAGAAAGCTTTTACATCTAGTAGCAGCCACAAGATGAAAAGAAAATTTAAATATTTTTAAAATTAAGTAGACTCATCATTCACAACAACAAAGAAGTGGCAACCCCGATCCATTCAAATCCCTAAATCCAAAATGTAACCAAAACAAAATTTTAAAAATAAATTATAATATTTCAAAGTCACTAAATCCTCAACCAATGTACCATTCTTTGAGAGCATTTAGATATTCGATTTTGCATTGTGCATAGTCAAAACCGTTTCAACAAAAAATGCTTACACACACGCAAAAAGAAAAATGTGATGTAAAATAATAATATATATATTTTTTCCACCCATTTAACTTGAGTTCATAATAATGAGAATATTTACATTGCATGTTCTTATTAGATTTAATGTCAAATATTATTTTACGACAAAATCTCTTGTGATAGAACCGCTTGTTCTTAATAACACCACACTTTATTTTATTTTATATGCGGAGTATTCATGTAACCTTTAACAAGTAGCCCAAAGGAGAAGATTACAATATATCTATTTTGAGAGTACTCAAGACTAAGCCAAAGAATTTAAGAAGAGCTTCAAATTGTTCCTTAACTTACACAAAATATCCACATTCTTGTCCTTTTAATATTGTTTAAGATTGTGATAGTTGACCAACATTTTGGACCAAATATGTTCAAACAATTTATTTATTTTGGAGTAAAATTTTACATTTTTTCAAAAAGAAAATTTGGGATATTTTTTTCACAATATTTTTTATTTTTTGAAAAAAAATTATTTTGGGTCAGTTTCATTAGATGTCTATTCATGGTTACTACAGCTAACCAGACTATAAAAACATCAAAATAAAAAATTAATAATAACATGTCATCATTTATTATTATATCCATATTGATGGATAATTAATTAAATTTGAAATTTTAACTTCAACAGTTTGATTTTTTTAATTCTGATAATTTCGCCAGATAATAATGTTTATACAAAAATAATGAACAAGACTTTACTGTCTTTTGTGGGACACTCTAAATGTCTTTAGACTTTCCCGGTCTTAAATTCAAGAATTGACAGGTCTGAAGTTAAACTTTTAAATACTTCAGAGTTTAGTTTTATAATAATTATCAAAATGTTGGCGCAAATAATAAATATTTTTTCAAAAAATCGACAAAATAAGAAACAAATTTATTTATGCCGAAATCATTACCTATCTTGAAATACAAGAAAATACAAATTCAATAGCCTTATGTAGGCTATTTATTTTTAGTTCAAAATCAAGTTATTAGTGAACTGTACAAGCCTACTTACTTTCGTAAGTAGGTTGGTAGGTACGTAAGTAAGTACCTATCAAAAGCTCGAACTTAACACGTTAACAGTTCACACTGGCACAGGACACACGCAGAAAAAGCCCCACCTCCCCCTCCCATCCTCCTCATCCTCCCCACAAACACAAACTCACGCGCACACACACCTCTCTCACAAAACGAACCCAACAAGAGGAAAAACAAGACACCGGAAGTGGGGGGGGGTTATGCAAGCTTCCGAAGAGTTGCGGGATCCAATCGACGGGTCTCTTGTCTCTTATTCTCATTTGTGCCATGAGCATCGAGCCCTTCCGAAGGTGGTTTTTTCTTTTTCTTTTTTCAGCCTCTCGCCCCAGGGCGCTGTTGTCATCATACCCTAATTTCTTTGAGCTATCATGTTCGGTGCATGATTGTTGTTTTTTTTGGGTCTTGGGAAGTCCTAAATGGGAAATCCATATCCCTGAGACATCGTTTGATTTTAGTCGTTGGAAATGACTTGTGCTCTCTCTCTCTCTCTCTCTCTCTCTCTCTCTCTCTCTCTCTCTCGCTCTCTCTCTCTCTCTCTCTGTGTTATTCGCCTCGTTCGTGCCTCTCTCGTATATGCGACAAACGCCTTTCTCTGAAGAGTCGGAAAGGAAATTTGGTGTGGGTTGGGTTTTTTATTTTTCTGCATTTTAGTTTTTGGTGCGCGCGCCTGCGACTCAACATTGCAATGAAATTTTCTTGTCTCAAGGGTTTCACAATTGCAGGGTG
>Ga0209611_10006980_pt1 | contig 18236 bp, 10 predicted proteins | sample S1TSphgellanicum_3_FD_187693 | JGI IMG/M metagenome (GOLD analysis project Ga0209611, IMG submission 187693) | Host-associated microbial communities from peat moss isolated from Minnesota, USA - S1T2_Fc - Sphagnum magellanicum MG (SPAdes) (version 2) | ecosystem: Host-associated > Plants > Peat...
CTCGTGACCTTTTACTTCTAATTACTCAAGCTTCCATCCCACCTTTTGAGTAGCTATCAGAAAGAAGAACATATCATCTTCAAGAGAACATCTCAAAGAACAAGCATGAACATTCATTTTCCAACATCATCTAAAAGTTGTCTTTTGGTTATCGTTGTGTTTAATTGAGATCTTGTGTAGGCCTAAGCTTGAATGTTTGGCTTTCTGCCCATCTAGTCATCCCATATTTTTTGATGACCTCCAACATTTTCTCCTTAGCACAATGTACTAGATTGGGCCTGCCCCATCCCACATCTCATCTTCATTTTCGATGCATATGCAGCTAGGCCATAAATCCGACATGGATACACCTATTTCGTTGTGCTCATGGGGGAAAGCACACAACCACACATGATGTAGTTTGAAATTTTTTTGCTTCCATTGATAGGGATGTTGGATTCCATGTTTTGTGCAAACAAACACATGTTCTCTTGATGCCATCTTTTTAGACATCACGATGACAAATGGATATCAAGCTTACAATTGGTGGTATTCACACTTTGGCTAATGTAATCATTGTTGACTCGACTCATGCGAATCTTGTTTCATTAGGTGCTTCTTCTAGGGGAGTGGCAATGACGATTGTAGCTCATGCAAAGGTTGTGTCATATCGTGACCAACACCTTGAAAATGATTTCATCCATCTAGTAGCAGAGATATTTGGATATTTACATTAACAGGTAGACCACTTCCTTTATCGTTGTGCCAACATGGCATGGTCAACGAAGGGCTTTAGTGGTCCTCCACTTTTGATTATACATTCATTTTATAAGTAGAAAGTGTCAATGGTTCTTTAGAGAATTTAAGTAACCACTATTTTGCGTTAAGTAGTTATGGTAGCATGAGAGGCCTCTTCTAGGCTTGATGTCCTACTAGGTTTCTCGCCCATCTCTTTGCACGATTTGCTTCGTGCTTATGGTGATCCTAGGTTTCAGGTTTTTTCCTATTGGGGCTCCCCATTGTGCATGTTGCATTTTCGAGTGTGATATTTTGTTTGTTTGGACTTTGATCCTTCCTTTTTTCTTCTCTTGTTCCCTTTCTGGGTGCTTTTCCTTTATTTATTTATTTATTTAATCCAGAGAAGGTTGATGGCATGTTACAAGTTACAACGAGTGTTGGATAGTTTTTTACTTTTATGAAGAACCTCTGGTTCAGTTTCTTGAAAAAAATTAATTAAAATTATCTTGGTTTTGGTTGCAAATTCCACACATAAACAGAATAAAAAATCTGGTTTACAGGTCTGGTTCTTGAAACATACACAGTTGGGTTTTTGGGTTCTATGGTTTGGTTGTGATTGTCTGTGGTTGATGTTTATCGAGCACTTTTAAAACTATTTTCAGCTACTTTCTTACCTATTTTATGAGGTTCAGACCAGTGTTGTGCGTGTAAATGGTTTGAGACTTACACTCTAAGTGTATAATATTCATTTATATTTGTGTAAATGTAAAATATGAAACATGTAAGTGTAAAATCACGTAAATTTATTTTATACCTTGTAAAACAGTATGATTAAAAAATAAATGTATTTATATAATTTTACATAGTCCGATAAAACAATGTAAATGTAAATATATTTATATTTACATGATTTTACATGGCTATGTAAAATAACGTAAATCTGAAACAAATGTAAAAACTGTGATTTTTACTTGAAGAGAGGAGATTCATAAATGTTTTTGATGATAAGCCAGCTAAAATGGCTCATTGCAAAAAGACAAAAACTATCAAAATATACACCCACAACTAATTCATATAACTTTGCAAAAAAAGTATGGTCATTGAAGGTATATAATACAATTATCTATAAAATAAGGAAAACGCCAATAGAACCCTGTGTTTGATCGAAAACAAGGTGAGATTCAAAAAAATAAAAAACCTACCAAAAAAACAAAGAAAAACATTTAGCATTCAAGGGTGAGGGACCTCAGTTTTTGTGGTGAACGAACTAAGTTTCACCCTGTCTTTCATCTCTTTTTTCAGCGCCTCCACTGTTGTTTCTGCATATATTTTCACTGCTCCTACTTGTAAAGCTACTATAATTAGTCTTGAACCTTGTGCATTAAATGCTGATTTTCTAGCATTTCATCCCCAGATTTAATAAAAATTTCTTACTTTATGGATACCCCTGAAAGAGGGGTTTGGGGTGAAAGGAGGCCCAAAGGACAAGGTGACTTTACAAATAATTTTAGTATGTACACTTACACACCCCAAAACATTACATGGGGCTGTGTAGGATATATACACTGCAACAGGATAACTGTAAGTGTAAAAAATTTAGATGTGTAACTGTAAATGATTTACACTTACACAAGATTCACACACCATATATATATATATATATATATATATATAATGGCTATTGACACTTACAGGAGATTCACACGCCATATATATATATATATATGGCTATTGACACTTACACACACATCACTAGTTGAGACTAGGTTGATGGCATGTTACAATTAGTGTTGTTTGTGTATGTGGTTTAGATACACATGTTTGGGGGTGTATTCAAGGGAACTTTTGGGTAGGTCTTTTTTTACTGAATGTTTTTGGGGACCAAAACAAGTTATCAAAATCAATATCAAACAAATTGGTTGCTCGGTACATTATTAAATAACCAGCTAATAACTGCATGCTATTATGCTGGTCATTAGCTGGTTATTAGGTTTTTAGAAAACTAAATATAAAAGTAAAGAATATTTTGTTTTATAATTTTTTTTGTATTAATGTTTAAAGATAGATAACCTACCTAGATGATAATCAAGTCATCAGGTAGGTTATAATTAATTATTAACTATAATTAGTTGTTCAATGCTTTATTTACATAGACCTCTATTTTAATTTGTTGTAAAAGTTTGTACTCATTTAAATTTTTAGCATTGGGGAATTGTGTAGTGTGTGTACATGAAACCAAACTTGGTCCCAAAAATAGAGTTTTGAAGGTTTTTTTAATTTGAAAAAATGTGACGATATACCAAAATGGAAGTGTTCAAATTTTGGAAGAACCTAGCTCAAACTTGTACTCGATAGAATCGTCACATAAATTTTTAAATGTCAGAACCAGACGCGAGGTTCTCTCAAAATGGAAGAATTGGACAACACTAATCTACACCATGTGTAGATTCAAACCAGTGTTGGTCAGTTATTGAAAAACAACCTGGGTATCAACTAGGGTCAGGATTAGGGTATCAAATAACCTGTGTGTAGGTTCCATTTCCAAGCAATATCCAACCAAGAAGATACCCGGCCTAGTATTAGGATTTTAAATACTTTATAAATACCTATTGGTAGGGTGTTAGTTTTAGCAAAAATCAATACCGTATTGATACCCTTATGAGGACCTATCACTTTTACCTAAGGTGGTTATTTTTGTCATCCACATGTTTCATCCATTTAATTTTTTTCATCCAAGTGCTTTCATTCATTTAGGGTTTCACTTTTTTCCCTACACCTAAAGCCCTAAACCACAAGTCCATCTCTCATTTGTCATTTTCAACTTTGCATTCAGCAATTGTTTTCTCTCTCAACTTTGCATTCAACAATTATTTTCTACATGTCGTTGGGATGGATTCCCATGTTTGATTACGGTAGCCACTTGTAATTGTTAGTCGTGAGATCCTTCAATGCTATTGTGAATGTTGAAGGCAAATATCAAGGCATTTTGGGGGTGCAAGATGACAAATTTTCCTTTCAACTCACAACAATCAAAGTCCTTTATGCCCCACTAAGTAACTACTTCCCCATTTTGTTATGTCTCCTTTGTGTTTGTTGTCTTTCAAGTGTATGGGACTAAATGCATAGCATTGAAGCTATGCTATAGAAACAAATTTGCATGAATTTTTTGAGGGTTCCAAGTTACAAGTTTTGAATTTTTAAATTTATCAAAGGACAACTTTTATAATTCATCGATCAATATTAGATTTTTAAACCAGATTTTAGAGTTTTTTTGTTTTATCAATTGTAAATTAATATGCAAATGGTTTCAATGAGCATATGCATGAAGGTTTTGATTGTGATGATGCTCACTTGGAATCAAGGAATTTAGTTGAAGATGCATGGCCATTAATTGGTTTGATTTTGATGTCAAGTGGACCATTTGCATTTGAAGTCATTGCAATGCTAACTGACTTGGATGAGGATGTAGAAATTACATAGGAGGTATAGAAGGCTTGATTCATCCTTAATCAAAAGGCATGGGTCCCTCATTATAGGTTGTTTATCCCTAGCATTTTTTTGTGGTGAATGATGGTAGTAAATTAGACTTTAGTATGTTTCAAACTATGTGTTGAGTGATTTGCCATTTTGTTTGCCAAACTTACAATGCATTAATAGTATCACCAAAAGGAGGAAGAACACAATTTCTTATAAGTAGCAACATGAGACTACTTCTATGAAGGTTTGGATTTAAAGCTTTGTGTAGGATTGCATGAAACATTCTAGAGGAGAAACGTTACTTGTTCATTATTCATCACATTCATATTGTGAAAATGAAGTTATGTTTAGAAAAATAATTAGGTTTAAGGAGAAAGAAATGTAGTTTAGAAAGATAAAGTTCAAAGCAATAGGGATTGAGTGGGTTTCATATTTGTAGTTAACAAATCATCAAAGTGGTTTCTTAATCACATTATGAGAGTTTGATCTAATCCACCCTTCATTACTTAATTTTTTATGTAAGTAATATTGTTGTAATTGAAAGGGAAGTATATTGTATATTTATTTTGAAATATTGACATCAATTGAGTTTTGGTTTCATGAGATGTGTAAATGTGCAAATGTAAGGCAATAGTGTGTGGTTTGAAAGATTTTGATTACATTATGAAAAAATGGTGTGATTTGCAACTAGCTTTGTAATTGCATTTTTGAGTTGTAATGACCATTTGCAATTCATTACAATTTAGCATATTTTACGAGTGTGAATGCTATTGAACAAGTTGCATGAGTTACAACAAATGCAACTCACTGTATGTGAAATTGTATACATATGCAACTCGTGCAATTCAGTTACAATTATGTAAGAACAACTACTATGCAATTTTAATGCAATTAGTTTGCAACTATTGTCATAATGTCAACATGATGTTACTTTTCATTGATTCATCAAAATTTAACATAACACTTTGGGGATTTTTTAGTGAATTTTGTTTTTTGAAATATGTAAATTCTTTTAGAGCTCTAGTTGCAAAGTAATGTGGTTTCGATGAACAAGATTTTTCATAGTGTTAAATTATATTATTTTGAAGTCCTGTAGTCTACATAGTCTTGTAGAAAATAAGAAATGTGGAAAGAATGAAAATAAGAAGAATGGAAAAAAATTGTTTTGAAAAATAAAATATATTTTTGTTTGATAATCAACCTATGCATTATATTGGCTAGTTCTCAGTAGGGTCTTGCAAAAATCAACCTTGATGTGTACCAATCGGTTTTTACATGTGAAAAAAACAAATAAATTGATACTTCTATTGATTGGTCATTCCAACAAGTTGATATTAGGTGGGTTTTAGAAAACTTGAAAAATCTTAATATTTGATACAATATGTGTAAGTGAAAGAATGAATTTTTTTTAACAATCGATTCAATGGATATTGAAAACAATCAAGAATTAACTAACATTAATTCAAACATCTATATTCCATTCACATTTGTGTAAGTTTTAAATTATAACATTAAACATGTAAATGTAAATTGTTGAAGTGTGAGTGTAAAAAATATATACTTCTTGCACATAGTGTAAAACCAAATAAAATTGTATAAAGCAAAGATAAAAATTTGCAAAGCTGATAAACATGTCCTAATGTTTTCAGTTTGTAAATCTAATGTAAAAACATTTTTTTTCTACATGGAAAAATATGTAACATTAGTTACAATTGTTAGAAAGTTTAAAAATTGGCATCAATGGTTAAATGTTTGAATTTTTTTTTAAAATGACCCCAAATTGCAAAAATTGTCAAAAATGTGACAAACCTTTTTTTTTCAAGATTTTTTTCTTAATTAAAAATTTCAATATGTTTTTTATTATAAAATTTGAAAAATGTGGCCATTCATAATATCTGTTACACACCCAAAAATTATTTACACTAACTTGTGTACATGAATATGAGAATAATTCACACTTCCTCTATGTAAATTCAAAAGGAAATTATACATCAAAGGAAATGCAAGTGTCATGAGTAGTGTTGTGTGTAAGTGTAAATCATTTATAACTCCATGGTTTTACATGTCTAATTTATGTACATTTCAATTACATAAGTGCTAACACAAGATTGCTATCAACTTGTGGTCAATCCAAGGTGGCAAAATGTTGTACATTCGTTATTATTAGGTTGGACAATTTTGGGTTTGGGGTTGGTTTCAATCCTGAGTATGCTTTGAGTTACAAAGCAACTAGATCAATGGTTCTTCCTTGAGCCAAATTGAACCTTAAATAGGAAGATGGTTTTCCCATTTTATTTTTTTGAGAAGAACCAAACCAAAGGTGCTTCCATTGAAAAAAACTTCAACACTCATTAACCCATCAAGGTGTACTATTGGATTACAAGGTTCCATTTTTAGGGTTTTGTAGTCTTCTTTTTTGTTGTTGTTTTGCAACAACATTTGGCAACTTGTCTTTCCATAACCTTTTGTAAATGACCTCCAATGGTGATGGCTACTTGAAACTTCTTGGAACCATTCCCTTTGTTCTCCAATGTGAATGAATCTTCCCTTTCTTTTCTTTTTGAAATTGATTTTTTTTTAAAAATTATAGTTTTGTAATTTGTATTCTTTCTTGAGTTTGTAGCAAAGCCAGGGTTTTTGGTCTTTGTGGAATGTTGCAAAGCTAAGCATGCGAACATCCTTATGATTTTGGAGTAAAAAACACATAATTTAAAAATTAGAATTTTTTAATGTGCAAAATCATTATAATGCATTTGCTTGCTTAAGACAAGTTTCGACCACTTGTAGACATTTAAGCACCTCGATACTATGTGAGCAACCCCATTCATTTCTTTTTGAAGTTCTTCATACAAGACATTCTTGAAATCAAATTGCATACATTCATGTGCCTATCAACTACCAAGTGAATCCCCATATTTTTTTGTCTTTTATTTTTTGGTATCAAGTTTGTCTTTATTCTTCAATGTTCATAATTGATTTTTGGTGGGATCTTTCTCCCCTCAATCTAATGATGTTATTGAAATGGAAATTATCCATAAAAATATATCTTCAAAATATGAAAATAGAAAACATTGGACATCTTTCAATACTTCTAGTACATTTTAATTGTTTTTTTTTTTTTTTTGAAATTTGGTGATTTTCCCCCAAAAATAAGGAATTTTTAACAAGATGTTCTCTTTTAAATATTTTCCAAAGAATTAAAAAAATTCACTACCAAAAAATTCATTGGGTGATTTCACTTTCAACAATGTCATCTTTGAACAATTATTTTCTTTTATTTTACAATGTTTCATTTTTGTTTTTTGTTTTGTAGATGCATAGTTTGAACACTTACAAATCAATTAAATTTTTTTTTTCCCGGCAATATGTCCATTGGACATGATGATCTGGACTTTGTAAATTTTATTGAAGGAGGTTTAAAACAAACATCTAACCATGAATAGGGTGTAGCATGGCTACTACTTTCACCAACATTAGCAATAATCCATATTATGTGACATCCCCATAATTGCATTCATGAGTTTTGATCATTTTTTGTTGTGCATAATCATGGTGCTACTACAAAATGCAACCCCCAACAACTACTTTGCATTTTATGTCACCTTAGACAAATTAAGGTGAATTATTTATGGGGTCAAAAGCTCCAAAGGATTTATTATTTACAACAAGGAAAATGGGACAAGTGCCTTGAATAAACATGTGCAACAAGACCTACACATGGATGTTATATGGATGTTATTTCATATTGCATGTGGGTGACAAATTGCTATTCATTTACCTTTACAAGTGCCTACAATTAAACTTGGGCAATATCATAATTAATTAATGGAACCTTGATGCCGATGGTTAAGTAATGTGTATTTAATCAATTTTGAGACTATTGGCTATTATATGATACCTTAATATTTATGTCTTCCTTGAGAACCAACATGAAAATGGAAATGCAACAAATCCAATATGAGAATCCATCCTTCATTTAAAGTGATTTTCAATTGGAGTTGGTTTATTTCAAGCTCAGGATGTTGAACCAAGTTATTTCTATGCTTGCACCATTTCTTGTTTTTGTTATTATTTACCTTCTTACAAGGGCTCACAACATGTTAGCAATCATGTTAGATCTTTGATTCAAAAGCAGGGAGGTTGTGTGTGAATTTATGGGGAATGATGCCATGGCACAATCAACTATGAAAGAATATGATAAAACATCACTTTGCCCTTGCTACTATAAATGTGCTCCCACCTTAATCTTGTGAATGCACCAATAAAACACGTAGTCAACTTAGGTGAAGATGATTTTTTTGAACATGCGATATTTTCTATTTAAAAAAATCAATTGTACCTTTTTCATTATTAGCATGTGAACCTTAAATAATGTGAAAACCCACTTGCATGGTGGATAGGAAATGAGACTCAGTTCCCAAACATGGCTTTTATGGCCCACCAAATGTTCGGGGTTGTGGGCCTCATATTGAAAGAAAAACAAATTCAGGATTGCAAGTGTAATCACAAGTCTTTGTCAATCTAAACTTGGAAGTGAGAATTTGTAACACCTTGTGATGATTGCCACATATTTTCGTAACAATGTTTGTGAAGGGTGTGAAGGAGGCTAAGAGTCTTCACTGTTTGATTTTTTGATTCATGAAGAAAACATCATTGATGATAACAAAACCATAATTGAAGAAGATGGCTATTTTGAATATGCATAACATCAATTAAAGTCCATTGGTCTCTCCTAACTTTTTTACTTTTCATAACCAAAAATTCAAGTGTTCAATAATCTTGCAAGCAAGTGAATTTTTTTGTTTTCTTTAATGTTATTACAAGCATGGATGGTGTTTATTTTACAAGTGTGTTGTGTTGTTGAATATGCTTTGGCAACTACTCCAATGATGAATAGATGGTGGTTTAAAAACATTTCAAAATATAAACTTGTAAAAATTGAACAAAGTTGATCTTGTAAAATGGGAAGGTTTTTGCATTGCGCTCAATTCTTGGAAAGTATATTGATGCCTAACTTGTCATGTTGGACCTAGATTGGCTATACATTATGCATGTGTATGAATCATTTTTTTAATTTTTCATTTAAGAATTGACAACAAATTGGGCTACTACCATGTATCTAATTTTCACCTCTATTTTTGTTGCCATAGTGCTATGCTTGGAGATGATTACCAAAAGAACCAAAACTATTCATCAAAATTCTTATGACATTTTTTAGCATTTGTGTCAATAGCAAAGCATATTAAGAATACCATGGTAGTTTCAAAATGGATGGTAGCATGCATTGGGTAATGTTGACATAGCCCAAAAATGAAGGGTATGCATTTTTTTAAGTCAAAGTTTATCATAGATTTTGAAATAGTGAATGTTATCTTTGATTTACTTTGCAAAAGATTTCATCATCATAAATTTTTGCTTCAATAAGTTCCAAAGCATATTTTTTACATAATGGGCATTCACTAAATATTCGTGAATGGGTCTTTCTACAAAGTACAATAGTACATGCATATATGAAATTTATGTGACAAATTAAACATGTGACTCTTTCACACACCTTGTCCATAGACATATGATCTATCAAACAAATTTTTTTTACTAATTTTTCTACATTTATTCATAGCTACTTGCAATTTTGTTTTTACATGAATGGAAGAAAAAAAAACCTTGCTACTAACCCCCAAGTTGTTAAGAAAAATGAACCAATGATGATGAAACCAACCTTAAACTTGCATTGGAATTGAAAGTTCCAAATGTTTACAAAACCAAAGAACCAAAACCAACATCCATAAGAAATGAAAAAAAACCAAAACAAAAGAATCTAATCACACCCACACAAAAATTGAACCCAAACCGAAAGTTTTGTTTAACAAATTGTTGACTTAATTTTGGGTCACATAATCTAATTTTGTTACTATTGTATGAAGTAATCTAATTTTTTTCCAATAATCAATGTCAACTTGAACCCCTTAATTATGTTTGAACTAGGATTTTACCAAGTTCCAAACCATTTGACAAAACTTCAACATTATATTTAATAATGGTTAAACTTACCATTAAATTCAGTAGTGAATTGAAAAACTATGTTCAATTTTCCATTTATAAAAAAATATATTTTTTAAATTTTAATAAAACAAATTTACCTAGTGATTTCATGTTCCTAGTGATTTTTTCAATTTTGTACTTGAAAAACAAACATTTAAATTCAACATTAGCAAGAGCAATCAAAAGTTAATATAGCACTAAGATGCAAGCAATTCCTTCCTTTAGGCTCGTATTAGTGGGCTTTCTATATGCTTGTGTGCAACAACAATCTTGAAATAAGTGACCAAAATGTGTTTTTTGAGCATGATTTTTTTAAAGATTGTTGAATTTGCCACCCCAAACATTAATGTGATGGAATGGTCTTCCCTTTGCCCATGATGTTGGGTGTGTTGTTTAGCTTGCCCTAAGGGTCAGCTTTGTGCTTTATCCAACATAATGGGCAGGGTAATTATTATTCCATCAAACATAATAATCTACTCGAATTTTCATAAGAACCCATTAGTTGTCCAAGATCTCCATCTAGAGTTTTTGTCACATTTATACAAGCAATGGGAAGAAGAATCAAAGTGGAAAAAAGGGAAGCCCTTTCACTCCATGACACAACTTCTCATTGGCTACATGGAAATTCTATTCCTAAAATTGGCTACCACTATTTTTGGCCTAGATTAATAGCCCTTCCTAAAAACACCCTACCTATTATTCAAGAGACATAGCCACTAACAAGGGGTGTGTCACATTATGGCCTTGCCATGAGGCAAGCTGTTGCATGAATTTAAAGCCTAAGCCCAGAACCTAAAGCTGGAACTTGGGATGATAAAATGTCTTTTTCCTTTATACACATGCAAGTAAAAACATAACAAATTTAACCATAAAATGAATGTTATACAAGGAAACCTAGAAGCAAACATGGGGATGAATGATTTTTTTCATTTATCTAATGTATGAATGAAAAAAAAAACTGAATTTACATGTTTTTAATACATAAAACTTAACACAATTTAATTTAATATGATATAACATTTTTTGAATAATATAATGTAAATTCCATTATAAATGTATTTGATGGTTATGGTTTTAAATGCCAATATTTTCAATGTCTTAATTATACTACTATTATCATGCTAACATCCACCCCATGGTCATTGTTTTAAAAATAATAATAATAATAATTTCTTTAATTTTTTCCCAATTAAATTGACGTAGTGTCATTGACAACAATGGTCTTTTTTCCCTTTCCAAAGATGCCACAACTTCCTTCAAACTTATTTATAAGCGTTGTGGACAATAATGAAAGATTTGTTTTCATTATTCTTCAAGGGTGCCACAACTTTCATTAAATCTAACTAGTGTTGTTGACAACAATGGGTTTTGAATGTTTTAAATATCTTTAAACTATCTATTGTCATTGACGACAACAAGTTTTTGAAATAAACTAAAATTCAGTTTCAAGCATCATAATTAGCTTCCTTCAAATAACCTATTATCATAAATGACAATGAAGTTGTTTTTAATAATTCTTTATTTTCAAGGTGCCCTAATTTTTCACAAAATACATATATAATTTTGTTGACAACAATGAGGGGATAACATTCATCCCATGACAACATTTTTTAATTGCTTAATAATGTTGTTGAAAATAATTTTAAAAATATTTTGGTCCTATCATCATATTTTCCCCTATAATCACATATTCCATCATTATTAATTGACATTCAAGTTTGAAATATTAATATTTGGACCAAAAAAATGGATATAAATAAATTTATTTATTAATTTTCCAATTATGGATGAATTTCATCCAATGATTTTTAAAAATCCAATTCATAAATAAAATTCATCCATGCAAAAATGACATTCATCCATATGAAATCATTCGTCTATGGACACATTCATCCATGTAGGTGGATTAAAATCACATTATACTCTAAATTACAAGCTCAAAGCTCCAAGCTCAAGTTCTAGGCTCATGCACAAGTCATCTTCACCTTGCCATTTACATTTAAAATATCTTAAGGAAAAAGAAAAATTATGAAAATTTAAATATTTCCTTATGCAAAAATATAATCTTCAAAGAAATCCTCTAAAAGAAACCAAAATCCTTCATATATCAAAACTCTATAACTAATATCAAATTTCAACACAAGCCAAAATATCATCTTTCAAAAATCCTCATGTAAAAAATAAACCTATTACCTAGGGGCCAAAATCCCTTAAGTTATACTCTATAATGAATATGAACACAATATCCTTGCCTTGTTAAGCAAGGCCAATTAAAAAGACTCCACTTGCATTTACATTGAATAAAGTATGCACAAGCTCACCATAATACTTGGTTGCAGGGAAACAAATTATTTACTTATTTATTAAACACATTGATATGAAGTGGTTGCCACACTTGTCTTTCACAAAATGTGGAAGAATGTATTGCCAAGCATATGGTATGTACCCATATTATAAGCCCAACCCTTTAAAAGAAAAGAAGAGTTTTGTGAATATGCAAAAGGAAAGGAAATTGCACTTGGATGATTTCATGCAACTTATATTGATGAATCATGCATAAAAAAACTCTCAACAAAACTATGGAATGAACTTTCAACAATGTTGCCAATGATGAATGCCACTAGGGAGGAAATAATGCCTAGAACCACCCCTGTAAAAGTTCATGATCAATGAATAAAAATGCATTATTCAAATTTTTTACATGAAAAAAATTGACTTTTAAGTTCCACTATGGTGACCCTTTTGAAAAATAACAATCCACTTTTCCCTTTTGATCCATCTATTAAATGACACATTTTATTTATCAAAATTGAGTTCTTATGTTTGCTTCCCTCTCCATTTTGGTGTATTTATGCATCGAAGATTGTGACATTATTGAAAAAAATCTTGCATTATAATGTTCAAGAGTTAACAATATATGTTAAATAATATGAATCACCATAAAAGTTGAAACAAGGCTCATGTGGATAGAGATTTTATATGATTATGACAATGTGACATAATAAATGTGAATTCATTGCCCCAAATAAACTTCAAGATTTTTTATTGTGACTATAAACAACTTTCCCTTAATGTTTTCTCATCATGATGAACTATTTTTGCACTTCCAATTTAATCTTTATTTTGTACAAAAATTCTATTATCATCATGGAAAACAATTAAAATATTTATCAAAATAAGGGAATTCCAACATATCTAAACTTGTCTAGACATGTTTTCTTTGTGTTTTGGTTTATGTAAATGATCTAATCTTATTGTCTATCTTTCCCATCAATTAAAAATACAAAATAATAGTATTATTTTTTTGTTTACTAGAACATGAGATCTTAAGGTTTTATAAAGAAAATTAAAAAAACAATTCACAATTATCACATCAAAAGATGACTTCAAAAACATTATGTTTAGAAATAACATTAAACACAAAAATACAAAAAAATTGATATTTTTTGCTTGTGTTTATTTATGTCACTACTAATACCTAGTACCATATAAACAAAATATGCCATAAGAAGCTTCCTTTAAGCATATACATAAGAAAGAGCTAATTGCAAAACAAAGAAATAGACATACTATAGGTTTGTCAAACTTTAAATGCATACGTTAAGCAAATATCATAAATTGTTATTTCACCCAAGAATACAATGACAATGACATGGGGTAGAAACCACATGTAATGATTTTAAAATAATATTAACTCCCAAAAACATGTCAAATGAACTTTTGAAAGCACGTACATTAAGCTCTTAAAAAATAGGTACCCTATGCTATTGTGAGACAATTTAAAAAGTTATGTGGCAAGGGTTGAAAAATTAGTGCGCACTTGGTTTTAAGCATATCACTGCCTTTTCATTTCCTTCAGCATAATAACATTTTTTTACCTCCTCCTTTTATTCATTTATGGGTGATTTTTTAATGTGTTTTAGTAAGCAACTAGTTATTGGACTATGAAAAGACTTTTCAAACAATCTTTAGTTTGGCTAATTTCTATTGACAACAAAAGCAATGAAATGTTCTACTCTGTGGAGTGTTAAGGCAATATACACAATGCTGAAAAATGGTTTTTATGAGTAGGACAACTTGTGATTAAAGTCCAAACTTAATTGTGTAATCAAATGTGAACATTAATCATAGTCATTTATATGATTATAATAATGCAAAAGATGTTATGACTACATGATTTGTAATCATTTTCAAAGACATGACATGTGTCATAATTTAGGCCATCTTAGATTACCTTAAGTAGGTTGGCATAAGAAGGCCTAAGTTAGTTTAAATAAACCTAAAATAGGCCTAGGTCAACCTAGGTTTGAATAAATTAACCTAGCTTAGCCTACATTGGCCAATGCAGCCTTAATTAACCTAGGTTATCCTAGGTCCTAAGTTACTTTATGTTAATGTAGGTCAACATAGGTTAATTTAAATGTTAATTTAAAATAAACCTAGGATTAACCTAAGGTTTAGTATTGGCTAACTTAAATTTAATTAAAATCAACCTACATTTAGTTTTAGTTAACCTATTTAACATAGCTAGGTTTAACCTTAGTTAACCTAAATTTTGCCTAAGTTAACCTAGGTTTAATTGACATTAGTTTAAATTTAACATGATTCAATTTAGATTTAGTCAAGGTTTAATTGGCATTAACCATATTTAACCTTGGTTACACTAGGTTTACCCAAGGTTTATTCAAGTTTTAATTTAATCACGACGTAGCCAAGATTAAAGTAAGGTTTAATCAAATTTTCATTTAACCAAGGTTTAGCTAAGGTTTAGCCAAATTTTTGTTATACAAGGTTTATCCAAGGGTTAACCAAGGTTTAACTGAGGTTCATCTTAATTTAACCTTGATTGCCTTTGGTTTAACCTTTGGTAACCTAAATTTGGCTAAGATTTAACCATTGTTAAGTTCAGTTTAACCTTGGTTACTTTTGATTTTGCCTTGGGTAACTTAGGTTTAACCATTGTTAAGCTATGGTTACCTTCAATTTAGCCTTGGTTAGGTTTAACCAAAGTTGAACCATCATTAACATAGGTTTAGCTTAAAGTTAATTTTGGTTAGTTTCACTAGATTTAACCTTTGGTAATTTATGTCAACTTAATTTAGCCCTAGGTTATACTAGGGTGCAAATAAAATACAATGAGCCAACATGATTACTTTAAAAAAGGACTACATGTCATTTTTCCCAAATTTTGTTTTTCATATGAATGAATTTTGGAACAATTTTTTTTGCAACTTGTTATAATAAATGCTTATAGTTGTCCACGTACATAAAAAAAAAATTAATCATTTTTTAATAAATAAGAAAATTTGAAAATGTCATGATTCCTTGTAAATTTAATGTTTCATCTTTTAAAATGATAATAATTTCAAATCATAACCAAAAAAAAAAATTCTACATTTTTATGTTTTCTTGTATAATAAACTACAAATTTTCTTAACACATCATGTACATTTTACCCCAATTATGTGTGGCACAAGACTTTTGAAGTTTTAAAATTTTGGATCAATTTTGGAAAAAGTTTTTTCAATTTTTAAAATTTTAGAATTCCACATATTTTAATGCATGAATTCATTTTTAATGTGATTAATAGGTCTCTATCCTCTTAATTTTTTTCCCATCAAATGTGTTTTTATTATATGAGTCCTTTTGATAATCCTTCGCAAAATTGATTCTTGTTCGATGCATTACTACTTCACTTTTAGAGGTCCTAAATCAAAATTTGAACTTAAAATTTCATCAAATGGATTTTTGGTTTGAATTCCTTGACATTCATATGAATGATTGTCATGGTTTTAAATGACAAAACATAAAGATTTATTCAATTTTGATTGTTTTTCTTTGCGATCTAATGGCTTGTTGGATTGTGATTACACCCATTAGGTTCATTTATGATAACTTAGGGAAGCATAAATTAAACTAAGCTAATTGAACATTAATTCATGTTAGTTTCAGTTGATTTAGGATTAAATTGGGTTAAATTAGGTTAATTTAAAAATTATCTTTAGTCAACCTAAGCTATTATAAGTTATTCTATATTAGACCTATGTTAATTTACATCATGGCCCTAAGTTATTCTAGGTGACCCAAATTAAACTATGTTCACTTAGGTAATTAACTTGGATAACATAGGCTAACTTATGCATGACTAACTTAACTTAAATAGGCCTAGGTTTCCCTAGGTTTGCCTAGGGTACAAGCTTTTTGACCTAGGTATTGTATTGATGTATTGTCAATAATTTTGTTATGTAAAAAAGTTGTGCTACAATGGTTAAGGATTTGAACCTTCAAAGGGGAGGTGAAAGGTTCAAGTTGCCACACTTGCAACCTAAATAAGTGGCTTAAATTACCTTCTTTTTTTTTTTTCTTTTTTTTTGCATAACCTTCTTAGGTTGTGTTGTTTAGGTTAAGTTTTTAAAGCTAACATTTTAAAGATAAGTCACTTAAACATTTTTTACTAGATGTTGTTGACATGACAACGCATAATTGGGTTAAGAAACTATTTTTTAACTCTAGGTTACCACATGGCAATACATAATTGGGCAAAAAACATTATGAACTAGGCCAATTGCCACATGACGGCATGCTATCAAATTTTAGGTCTAGGCTACCTAGGCTAACCATGTGGCAATAAGGAATTAATCAATAATTTATTAATTTATATTTTTAAAATTAAATTTAGGTGGTTGGTGCATCTTCCATGATTGTGGTAAAAATGACTACAATCATGGAAGACATGATCGCAAATGGTTGTTGCAACTAACACCATGTATATGATTAGTGGCAAATATGACATGGTCATTTGGATTACACATTCATGTGTAGTGGTAAGTGAGATAAATGATTGCAAGTGTGATTGTTTATGTAATCTTAAATGTCACATTGTGGCATTGTGTATACCACCACCTTTATAATAACATTCTATTCTTGATCAAAATATTTTAAAAACTAATGCTCACAATCTACAAGTAATGAAAAACTCAACCAAATTTCCCATGAGAAAAAGGCATCATATTTTGCAAAGTTGATACAAATCCACAAGAGACAAAGATTTCTTATATTTCTATTTAGTGGGTCACAAAATGACCAAAATAACTTGTATGGTTTTATTTTTTTAAAGTAAAGTTATTGCTTTGGTTCTTCAATAATGTACTTGAAGCAAGTCAATTAGGAAAACACCACCTTTGGTAGAACATGCAACAAGAAATGGCAACCACAAAATGTTTTATAAACTTGAATTGTTTGTGCATTGGAGAGTTTACACATGAATGGGTTTCCTCTTGTGATGTGAAGGGAAGTGCATAAATTATGTGTTGCAATGATCATATGTGTGTCAGTGCAACAAGAAAGAGAAAAATACATAGTAAAGAGGGGGAAGAAAGCAAACCAAGGAGGAGGAAGACGAAAGTGAAGGCACATTTGCAAGTTAGGTTTTGGGTAAGCACATATTTACAAACACATTTTTATTATATAGATTCAAATACATTAAATTGAATTCAAATTGAATTCAAGTTGGATTTAATTGAAATACAATTTGAATTTTATTTTATTTTTGGGTTTACTTTGCTTTGAACATTCTATGTAACCAAATTAAATTCAAAAATAAACACACATATAAACATAATATATGCAATTGTGATTTTTCAATAATTTACAGAATTTAAATCTAAAAAAACTTGAAACATTTCAAAATAATTTCACAAACCATTATGTACAAGTTTTATTTTCACAATTTGAAACAATGTTTTTAAATATATAACTATATATATATATATATATAAACAAACAAACCAATAAAACTGAAAAAACACATACCAACAAAATGGATTAATACGTATGTGTTATACATTTCAAAGTGTAAAACATCTTGACAATTTACCAAAATGCCAAGTTTTCAAATTTTTGTAAGATTTGAAATCACATGAACTTCAACTTCTTGCAATTCATAAATTTAAATAAGCTTTGAAAAAAAAAAAAAAAAAAAAAAAAAAAAAAAAAAAAAA